>OHMA01000873.1_pt1 | contig 14716 bp, 9 predicted proteins | sample 1569171 | NCBI WGS metagenome assembly OHMA01 (sample SAMEA3879580, study PRJEB24766) | human gut metagenome | biome: human-associated habitat; feature: feces | place: USA | collected 1985/1987
AAGAAAGATTGGAGAAGAAAATGATTTGAAATGCAGGATCAATCTTGGAAAAGGGAATGATGAACTGCACCAGCTTGCGGATATATTTAATGAGATGTTTGAACGACTGGAAAGTACATTTGAAAAGGAACAACAATTTACATCTGACGTTTCACATGAACTAAGAACACCGATGGCTGTCATTTCAGCACAGTGTGAGTATACACTTGAAAAAGAAAGAAGCGTAGGGGAATATGAAGATGCCTTGCGGGTAATCAGGCGTCAGGCGCGGAAAATGACAAAACTTATTGATCATATGCTGGATTTTGCCAGACTGGAAATGAAATCAGGAAAATATGCAGAGGAAGCTGTTGATATGGAAGAACTGGTGGCATCTATTTGCTCTGATATGAAGCTGATAAGAGAAAAGGAAATTATGCTTGATTATGAGACGGAGCAGGCAGTGTTTTATGGAAATCGTGAACTTTTATCAAGAATTCTCGTTAATCTTGTCAGCAATGCCTATCGTTATGGGAAAGAGAATGGGCATATCTTTGTGAAATTAAAGAAAGAAGAAACGGAACTTGTTTTGTCTGTAACGGATGATGGGATAGGAATTGCAGAAGAAGAGCAGGAAAAGATCTTCCGGCGGTTTTATCAGACTGATGTATCGCGAGGAGGCGAGGGAAGTGGACTTGGGCTTGCCATGGTTTATGAAATTGTGAAGTTTTACAGAGGAAAAATCCAAGTGAAAAGTGAGGCAGGCAGTGGGAGTGTTTTTCAGGTAAAACTGCCGCTTTGATAAAAGCAGACATATGGAAATCAATAATGATTATAAAAAATTTGTCGTATTAATAATGTTCTAATAAATGCATGATATAATCAAAGTACAAAGCAAAACAATTAGAAATGAGAAACTCTCATGAAAAAAGGAGGATTTGTTTATGAAGAGAGCAGCAAAACAGGTTTTAATTGTACTTTTGGTCGTGATGGCGGTAATTGGTACAGGAAACATTTCAGCACAGGCAGATTATAACTGGAAACCGAAGAAGGTTTCTATAGCGCAGTCGGCAAAAAAGGTTTCTCAGGGAAAGGAGTTTGAAATCAGAGCGAAAGTAACTCCAATAGATGCTGAGGACGATTATATCCGCTGGGAAATTATTTCAGGAAAAAAATATGTAAAATTTGAGGATCGTGACCGCACAGGCGATGAAATGGATTTCATTGCCGTAAAACCAGGAAAAGCAAAAATCCGGTGTTATGTACAGGGAAAGAGTAAGAAGAAATATGGTGATACAATAACTGTAACTGTGACGAAGAAAAAGAGTGATTATTCATTGGCAAAGGTTGGAGAATCAGTCAAATATGTAGAAGCATGGGATGATTTTGATTTAGAGGTCAAAAAAGGATCCTCAATAAAGAACAGTCAGTTAAAATGGGAGATCAGTGATACAAGTATTGTCTCGTTTGCAGAAAGAAAAACAACCGGAACGGACGTTGAGTTTTATGCGGAAAAGACAGGAACAGTACGGGTAACCTGTACATGTACAAGTGGTAAGGCAAAGGGTAAAAAAGTAGTATATACCGTGAATGTTATTGCGGATGATGATGATGACTACGATGATGATGACTACGATGATGACTATTATGATGACTATGATTGAGCATGATTGAGAGCGAAAGCTCTTCGGGGGCATTTTTGACAGTTTATGCAAAAAATGCCCCCATTTGTGTAATACTCCCTCGTCATCTTTTGTTTGTGCTATGCTGAAATTACGAAAGTGAAAGATGTGCAGATCACAAATCAAGAGAGGATCAATCATGAGTTTAAATTACGAATCTATCATAAAACAGATGTCACTCGAAGAAAAAGCCCTGATGATGTCCGGCAAAAACACCTGGGAGACAGTGGATTTTGAAAAATACGGAATCCCGTCCATGGCGATGTCTGACGGACCGCACGGATTGAGAAGACAGGCGGGAGCCGGAGACCACTTGGGATTAAATGCAAGTCTCCCTGCGACCTGTTTTCCGACCGCAGCCTCGGTTGCAAACAGCTGGGATGAAACATTAGGTGAGGAGATCGGAACGGCATTAGCAGAGGAAGCCGTGACCATGGATGTCAATGTGATCTTAGGACCGGGATTAAACATCAAGAGAAGCCCGCTCTGTGGAAGAAATTTTGAATATTTTTCCGAAGATCCGTACCATGCAGGAAAAATGGCGGCAGCCTATGTAAGGGGAATCCAGAGCAAAGGAATCGCAGCCTGCCCGAAGCATTTTGCAGCAAACAGCCAGGAATTGCGCCGTATGGCAAATGATTCCGTTGTGGATGAGAGAACCTTCCGCGAGATCTATACGACCGGATTTGAGATCGCGGTAAAAGAAGGAAAAGCGAAGTCGATCATGTCTTCTTATAATGAAGTAAACGGTGTCTATGCCAATGAGAACCGCCACATGTTACAGGAAATCTTAGTCGATGAATGGGGCTTTGACGGATATGTGGTATCCGACTGGGGTGGAAGCAACGACCACGCACTCGGCGTGAAAAACGGAAGTCATCTTGAGATGCCGGGCACCGGAAAATCCGGAATGCATGATATCGTAAATGCCGTGAAAAACGGAACATTAGAAGAGAGTGTGTTAGATCAGCGCTTAGATGAACTGCTCCGTGTCATTTTTGCGACGCATCAGGCGACCGTGGATGGAAAAAGAACTACTTTCAATAAGGAAGCGCATCATAAACTTGCACGCAAAGCGGCCGAGGAGAGCATCGTCCTTTTAAAAAATGAAGAGCAGATCCTTCCGTTAAAACAGGGGACAAAAGTGGCTGTGATCGGAGACTTTGCAAAGACTCCGCGATATCAGGGAGCAGGATCTTCCTTAGTGAATCCGGCAATGCCGCCGGAGTCCATATTAGAGGAGATAAAAGACAGCGGACTTACGATGACAGCCTGTGAACAGGGTTATATCAGAAACAGAAAACCAAATGCAAAAATGGTAAAAGCAGCCGTGGAAGCAGCAAAAAATGCGGATGTGGTGCTGTTTTTCGGAGGACTTGACGAGATCAGCGAATCTGAGGGACTCGACCGTGCCCATATGCATATGCCTGTAGCACAGGATGAACTGATCAATGAGCTTACCACAGTAAACAAAAATGTGATCGTAGTCCTCTCAGCGGGATCTTCCGTGGAAATGCCGTGGTATCCGTATGTCAAAGGAATTGTGCACGGTTACCTCGGCGGTCAGGCGGGTGCGTCAGCGATGCTTAACGTTCTGACCGGAAAAGTCTGCCCGTCCGGAAAACTGAATGAGACCTATCCGCTTCATTATGAAGATACACCGGCGTATGAATATTATCCGAGCAAAGAGAGAAGCAGCGAATACCGGGAGGGACTTTATGTAGGATACCGCTACTACACGACAGTAGGTAAAAAAGTGCGTTTCCCGTTTGGTTTCGGACTCAGTTATACCACATTTACCTACCGTGATCTGGCGGTAGATCAGGATGGTGTGACATTTAAAATTAAAAATACCGGAGATGTGACCGGAACAGAGATTGCACAGCTTTATGTCGGAAAAGAATCTGATTCCGTGTTCCGTCCGCTGCGCGAACTGAAAGGCTTCACGCGTGTGACACTCGCTCCGGGAGAGGAAAAAGAAGTAAGGATTTTATTTGACGATAAGACATTCCGTTTTTATGATACACGGACAGACAGCTGGGAAGTGGAAACGGGAACCTATCAGATCATGATCGGAAGCAATGCGGAAGAAATGCTGCTTGAGGGATCACTTGCGGTAAATGGAACTGTCACAGAGGGTGGTTACAGCAGAGAAAGCCTGCCGGAATATTTTAATGGTGAGGTCAAAAATATTTCTGATGATACATTCCGCAGACTGTATGGCAGAGAGATCCCGGATGGAAGCTGGAGTGGAGAAATCCGTATGAATGATGCAGTCTGCCAGCTTTATTATGGAAAAGGAATTTTTGGTAAACTGTTTTACGGGGTACTGCGTATTTTGTTAAAGATCAGCGAATGGCAGGGAAAACCGAATCTGAACGTATTGTTTAATTACAATATGCCGATCCGCGGCTATGCAAAAATGACAGGTGGTTTTGTCACAATGAAGATGGCAGAAGCTTTGACCGAGATGGCAAACGGACACCGCATTAAGGGAACAGCGCACCTGATCAAAGCGGCAGTGAAACGTGATTAGGTAAAATGTAATCAGATAAAAAAGTGGTAAATAACAGGGACTTGTACTAAAATAAATTTGGTGCAGGTCCCCATTTGCGTTCACAAAACGTTTGTGGGGGATGATATCATGAGCGCAAGTGAGTCAACATGTTCACATGATTGCCGAACGGCGAATTGGAGCAGGTACACTGGAAAAGAAAATGGAGAAAAATATATGATAAAAATTGCAATCGTAGAAGATGAAGCGATGTATGCAAAACAGCTTGAAGAGTTTTTGCGGCAATATGAAAAAGAAAATGGGGAGGCTTTTGATATCACGATCTATTCGGATGGGGATCAGATCGTCAATAAATATCGGTCGCAGTATGACATTATTCTGATGGATGTGGAGATGAAATTCATGGATGGCATGTCAGCGGCGGAGGAGATCCGAAAAGTGGACACGGAGGTCGTTATCATTTTTATCACAAACATGGCACAGTATGCGATCCGTGGCTATGCGGTGGATGCACTCGACTATGTATTAAAACCGGTGTCTTATTTTGCATTTTCACAGAGACTGAGCCGTGCGATCGGGCGCATGAAAAAAAGAGAGACAAAGATGATCATGGTCAGCATGAAAGGCGGGACGGTGCGGATCAATATCGCAAATATTTATTATATCGAAAGCCAGGGGCATACGCTGATCCTGCACACAATTCTTGGCGACTATGAGACAACAGGCACAATGAAAGAGATGGAAGAAAAATTAGCTGATATGAACTTCTGCCGTGGTAACAAGGGGTATCTCATCAATTTAGCGCATGTGGACGGGATCACGGACGGCTGTGCCATGGTAAAAGGTGAGCAGCTGGTATTAAGCCGTGCGCGCAAAAAAGAATTTATGGAAGAACTGACAAAATACTGGGGAGAGGTTATCAAATGATGGAACATATTATGCCGGATATACCAAGAATCTACACAGCGGTCGCAGAGTGGATGGCATGCATGTTATTTATCCTGCCGGTCAAAAAGAGATTTCAAAAATGGCAGACGGCAGGCATTATGGCGGCTGTGCTTCTGATACAGAGTGTGTTTTTAGTCATGACGGATGATATTAAGATTTATTTCTGGATTCCTTGTATGATCGTGGCTGTATTTTTAATGATCGTATTTATCTACAGCTGCTGCGAAATTACTTTTACCGATGCTGCCTATTTTGGGATGATCGCATTTGTTGTCGCGGAATTTATGGCATCGTTCGAATGGCAGGTTGTATGTTACTTTTTCGACGAGGCGATGACAAACTGGTGGCTTTGCAGAGGTCTTTTTGTTCTGATCTATGGTGCGATCGCACTGATCCTGTATAAAATTCTGCGGGTACATATGCCTAAAGATGGGAAAATGAATATCAGCCACCGGGAATATATTTCCGCCGGACTGATCGCAGTTGCGGTGTTTGCTGTCAGCAACATGAGTTTTCTAACGGAAAATACACCGTTTTCCGGGCGCTATTCGTTTGAGATCGGAAATATCCGTACATTAGTAGATCTTGGCGGTATCGCGATCCTTTATGCACATCTGATCCAGTGCCGGGAACTGCGTGTGAGAAAAGAACTAGAATCCGTGCAGAATGTGCTGCAGAATCAGTATGTGCAGTACAAGCAGTCGAGAGAGAGCATCGAACTGATCAATTATAAATATCACGATTTAAAACACCAGATCGCATTCCTGCGGAGTGAGGATGATCCGAAAAAACGCGAAGAATATTTAAACCGCATGGAGGATGAGATAAGACAGTATGAGACACAGAATAAGACCGGAAACAAAGTGCTCGATACGGTGCTCACTACCAAAAGCCTCTATTGTGCGAAACATGGGATCACGTTTACCTGTGTTGCGGACGGCACACTGCTTGATTTTATGGATGTGATGGATATCTGCAGCATTTTTGGAAACGCGCTCGATAACGCGATTGAGTGTGAACTGAAAATACCGGACAAAGAGAAGCGGCTTGTGCATGTGACGGTTTCCAAGCAGAAAAATTTCCTGATCCTCCGGTTTGAAAATTATTATGAAGGGAATCTGGAATATCAGGAGGGAAAACTGGTCACGACCAAAAAAGAGAAAGAATATCACGGGTACGGACTCAAAAGTATCCGCTATACGGTCAACAAATATGACGGTGCGGTCAGCATTGACACAAACGGGAACTGGTTTGACTTAAAGATCCTGATTCCGATGAAAGATAAGGTTATATGAAAACAAAAATGTAAAAATCTATTTGGGGTGTGGAAATGAAAAATGAGAAGAAAAAATTACCGATTGGAATAGAAAATTTTGAAGAAATACAGTCAGCTGGATTTTACTATATAGATAAATCATATCTGATCAAAGGACTTATGGAAAATTGGGCAAAAGTCACACTCTTTACCCGTCCAAGGCGGTTTGGAAAGTCCCTGAATATGAGTATGTTAAAAAAATTCTTTGACATAAACGGAAATAAAGAAATTTTTAAGCATTTAAAGATTGCACAAGAAACCAGGCTGTGTGAAGAGTACATGGGAAAATATCCGGTGATATCTGTTTCTTTAAAAGGAATCAATGCGCAGACTTATGAAAAAGCAATAGAGATGACGGTCCAGCTTATCAAAGGGGAGGCAAGAAGGTTTCAATATCTGTTAGAAAGCAGCAGGCTCACGGGATATGATAAAAAAGCATATACGGCATTACTTGAAACGGATGTGGATGAGGGAACACTATGCAGCAGTTTAAAAGTGCTTTCCGAACTTCTTGAAAAGCATTATGGGAAAAAAGTAATTATTCTGATTGATGAATATGATGTTCCACTGGCAAAAGCATTTGAACGGGACTATTATGATCAGATGGTTATCTTTATCCGCAACCTGTTTGAGTATGCGCTTAAGACAAATGACAGCCTGAAATTTGCGGTGCTGACTGGATGTATGCGCATTTCCAGGGAAAGTATTTTTACAGGACTGAATAATCTGAAAGTTCTTTCCATTGCAGATGTACAGTTTGACGAGTATTTCGGATTTACCGATGAAGAAGTAAGGGAGATGCTGGAATACTATGAACTTTCCGATCATTACGAGGATATTAGGGAGTGGTATGACGGATATCAGTTCGGAAAAGCAGAAGTTTATTGTCCATGGGATGTAATCAATTATGTGGACACGTTGCGGGCGGACCCGCTGGCAGAGCCTAAAAATTACTGGTCAAATACAAGCAGCAATGAGGCGGTCAAAAGATTTATCAGGGAATCGGATAAAGTAACGCTAAGGCGTGAGATAGAGCGGCTTGTTGCAGGTGAAGTGATCGAGAAAGAAATCCATCAGGAACTGACTTATAAAGAAATGTATGACAGTATTGACAATCTATGGAGTGTATTATTTACAACAGGATATCTTACACAAAGAGGACGGGCAGCGGGGGATACGTTCCAGCTGGTGATTCCGAATATGGAGATCCGGAAGATTTTTACAGACCAGATTATGGATTTTTTTAAAGAAAATGTACCGAAGAATGGCGTGCTGTTAAATACATTCTGTGAAGCATTAAGAAACGGAGAAACAGAAACGATAGAAAAATGCCTGTGTGATTATCTGCGGCGGGCCATCAGTATCCGGGATACTTTTGTGAGAAAAAAGATGAAAGAAAACTTTTATCACGGTAATTTGTCTGGTGAGTTTGTCCACTATCATGGATACGGCAGGTATGATTTCAGTTATAGCCACTGCTTTGGCAGTTGCTACAGGAAGTCTTTATCCGTTGTTTGCCCCTGTTATAGGTTGCCTGGGTACCTTTATTACGGGCAGTGACACTTCTTCAAATATTTTGTTCGGCAAATTACAGGCTAATGTGGCCGGGCATATTCAAGTAAGTCCCGACTGGTTGTCGGCAGCCAATACGGTGGGGGCGACAGGTGGAAAAATAATTTCTCCGCAAAGTATCGCTATTGCCACTTCTGCCGGAAACCAACAGGGAAAAGAAGGAGAAATCCTAAAATCCGCCATTCCATATGCATTGGCATATGTGTTGATAACCGGAGTGATTGTTTATATTTTCAGCTGATAATCGTTTGTAAATTCAAGAGGGCGTTTTAATATTGCCTGTTATGGATTGAAATACCCTGTAAACGAGGATCAACTGTTGAAAAATCGTAAAAAAAGAGATGGATAGGAGATTTATTGCCAAAAAAGAATTTAATTTGAACCGTTTTATAATTTATAAAAAAAAGAACATGAACGAATTAATTGCTAAAATCAAAGAATTGAACGAAGCTTTTATGTCTGATGCAGCATTGCAGATTGAAAAAGGTAACAAAGCTGCAGGAACACGCGCACGTAAAGCATCATTGGAATTGGAAAAACTGATGAAAGAATTTAGAAAAGCATCTTTGGAAGCTTCTAAGTAATCTTTTATTCGTCTTTTAAAGATTTTTATAAGCCATCCTTCGGGGTGGCTTTCTTATTTTCTACTAAGTTTTGCTTTTATTTCGGGGGATAATTGATATTTTTGTATTTTTATTGGTGGGTGGTTAACCTAAAGGAAAAGGGATGTTTATGAAGAATATGTGTCTATTGCCTGTATGGGCGGTTTTATTGATTATAGCAGGGATTTTCTTTTCTTGTGAAAAGAAGAAGGATATGGCTATATACCGTCAGGCGGATTCTTTGAACTTGCTTTCTTATCATATGCGCTATAAGAATTTGGACACAGCGTGTAAAGCAGCGCATGACGCCTACAAACTGGCGGATGGATTCCCCTCCCTGCGTGCCGGGGCATTGAATAATCAGGGTTTCTGCGCCTTTATCCACATGGACTTTGAAAAAGCCGAAGATCTTTTTCTTCGCGTATATGAGGAATCAAACAATGAATTGGAATGTTTGATAGCAGATATCGGTATGATGAAAATTTGTCAGCGTACCGCCATGAACAAGGAGTTCTATGATTATCGTAACAGTGCGTTACGGCGTATGAAGCGTATCAGTGATGACCGTTCTGCTATAACCGATCCCGGAGAGCTGGAGCGGCTTAATTATGCCCGTTCCGAGTTTTCCATTGCTTCTGCCATCTATTACTATTATTTGCAGCAGGAACAGCAGTCTTTGGAGGCGATTAATGAAATAAAAGTAGACGAGGCGCTGGAAAGTGATACTGCCCAATTGCTCTATTATTATTATATGAAAGGGTCTGGCGGTATGTATGAAGCGGATACACCGCAGGATGTGGTATTGGGTGAGTTTAACTATCTGATAGAATGTCTGGGTATCAGCAGGGAATACGGGTATGTCTATTTCGAGGCGAATGCATCTCAGGCAATGGCAGAATTGCTGAAAGAGAGGAAAAATTTCGATTTGATAATGGAAAGGCGTCCCAATGTGATGCGTGCCATCAATAGCGAGGACTTGTCGTGGGAGGAATTGACCATGCGTTTTGCCTGGCAGGCTTTGGATTTGTTCAAAAAATATGGAGATTTGTATCAGATTTCGGGTACATACCGCACTTTGGCGTCGTGCAGCAACGAGCAAGGCAGGTATGAAGACGCGCTGCATTACTTGTCGGAAGCGCTAGGGTACGTCAACCGGCATCACGAAAAATATTACCATTGTACGGATACCATGGACAGGCTTCGTCCGTATGTTCCCATGGCTACCACTTCCATTGAACTGGAATGGATTAATGACGATGGTATAAAAAGTGTCCCCGAATGGATCGCCCGTTTCCGTGAACAATTGAGTGTAACATATGCAGCGTTAGGAATGAAACCCCAGTCGGATTATAATCGTAATATTTATCTGGATATTTTGGACTACACCCGCCAGGACAAAGAATTGGAGAGCCGTTATAATGCGTTGGAAAAGGAATCGGAGGCCTTGAACGGACTTCTGGTGGTAGTGGTGATTGGTATCGTTGTCCTTATCATTCTATTTTGGATATTGAATAAAAGATGGCGTGTGCGGAATGCTCTTTACATTGATAAGTTGAAACGTACTTTGGAAATATGTCGTAAGATAACGGCTTCCGTACCCATTGATGCGGGGGAGATAGAGGATGTGACAAAAGCGGTAGTTGCCTCGGTGAAAGAGGATATCCTTTCGTTGGTGGGAGCGACGGACTTCCGTATTGTGGCTGAAAATGGAGAGGGGAATGAGGTGCCGGGGCAAGGGATTTGTACAAGTTTTATCTTGAATATTCCGGGCAGGGAACAACCTTTGGGCGAGGTGCACCTGTATTCGGAGCACAAAATGAAGAAAGATGATAAAGCACTGATGAGGGTCATTACACCTTACATTTCGTGGACACTGGAGAATGGACTGGCTTTTATTTCGTTGGGCGATGAACGGAAACGGCTGGAAAAGGAGCAATATGTCCATGAACAGCATTTGGCGGAGAATAAACGGCAGAATCTGGTGAAGAAAGCCTGTCTGTTTATTGTCACAGGCATTATGCCTTATATAGACCGAATCATGAATGAAGTGCATAAACTAACCGCACACAACTACATTCAGAACGAAGAAATAAAAGAAAGCAAATACCGTTATATCGACGAACTGATTACCCGTATCAATGAGTATAATGATATTCTGGCCTTATGGATTAAGATGCGGCAGGGGACACTGAGTTTGAATATAGAGAATTTTGAGTTGAATTCCCTTTTTGATGTACTGGTAAAAGGGCGTAAGACTTTCGAGATGAAACAACAGACTCTGACCATAGAGCCGACTGCCGCCATTGTGAAAGCGGATAAGGCTCTGACGCTTTTCATGATAAATACATTGACGGAAAACGCCCGTAAATATACGCAGCCGGGAGGAAATGTTTCTGTTTATGCGCAGGAAACGGAATCTTACGTGGAGATTTCGGTGAAAGATGACGGTCCGGGACTTTCACAGGAAGATGTGGAGCGTATTCTGAGTGAGAAAGTTTATGATTCGGGTAAAATCGGATTGCAGACCAGCGAAAATGTCAGCGAATTGCAGAAGAATAAAGGTCACGGTTTCGGTTTGATGAATTGCAAAGGCATTATTGATAAATATAAGAAGACCAATGAGATATTCCGGGTCTGCCTGTTCCGGATAGAAAGTGAATTGGGGAAAGGCAGCCGTTTCTATTTCCGTCTGCCCAAAGGAGTGCGCAAAACGTTGATGTTGGTGTTGGTCGCTTTTCTTCCTGTCCTGGCAGGATGTAATGAGGGGAGGGAGAAAGATGGGAAAGCGGAACAGCTCACTGTCAATGATTCCATTCAGCGATATGATAAATTATTGGCTGTTGCGAATGAATATGCATACGATGTTTACAATTGTAACATTGATGGATTATATCAACAGGCATTGTGTTATGCGGACAGTGCTCTATATTGTTTGAATAAGCATTATATTATGTATTCGGGCAGCAAAGGGCCTTTGTTGGAATTGGAAGGAGAGGGGGCTGCAGCGGATTTAGATTGGTTCAACCGGCATTTTGATACCGATTACTATGCCTTGCTGGATGTTCGCAACGAGGCAGCAGTCGCCTTTTTGGCTTTAGGTAATCTGGAGGCTTATCGTTATAACAATAATGCTTATACGGCGCTGTACAAACAGATCAGTGAGGACACCTCATTGGAGCAATATTGCCGTCAGATGCAGCTTTCTGCCAATAATAAGACGGTGGCTATCATTCTTTGTGTGGTTATTCTGTTGGTATTGCTGGTGGGTTATTATATTCTGTATTTCCGCCACCGTTTGATTTATCGTTATAACTTGGAACAGGTGTTGGAAATCAACAAGCAGGTGTTTTCGGCCTCTTTGCTTGACGGAAGAGCCGACCGGGATATTGCTGCAAGTCTGGTCAAGGATATGTTTGAAACGGTGAATGAGTTGCTGCCCGTTGATGTGTTGGGCGTAGCGGTTTATAGTGAAGACAACCACAGCTTGAATTATGCTTTTTCACCGGTGGAGGATGAGAATGAAGAAATGCGTGAGATGATGGCTCGTAGTTTTGACGCGAAGACACCTTATTGGCGTGAGAAAGATAGGGTAAAATGTTTGCCCTTGTGGGTGGAAGCAGGTAACGAGAATCGTTGCACGGGTGTGCTGGCATTGAAAATCGCTTTGCCTGTGGAGCGTGAGGACGACCGCTTGATGTTGGAGCTTGTGGCCGGATATGTAGCCATCATTGTATATAATGCAGTGGTACTGATGGCACAGAAATATCGGGATATAGAAAGTGCGCAGGATGATGCGCGCCGAGCTATACGGGAGGAAAACCAGTTGCATGTGCAAAATTTGGTATTGGACAATTGCTTGTCAACCATTAAGCATGAGACAATCTATTATCCTAACCGGATAAAACAGATTATCGACAGGTTGAACACCCGTCAGGCAGGAGAAAACGAAGCTGTGCAAGTAGAGACGATTGGTGAGTTGATCAGTTATTATAAGGATATATTTACTTTGCTGAGTTCATGCGCCGCACGTCAGTTGGAAGAAATTACTTTCCGCAGAGGTGTTGTGAAAGCCGGCGAACTGGCCGATTATGCGGTACGGTATATAAAACGTGCTGGAAAACGTATGCCGCATCGGGTAGAACTGAGGACGGAGGTGGAACATGTTTCCGTACTGGGAGATGTCATTCAGCTGAAGTTTATGTTGGAGAATCTGATAGATGAAGCGCTATCATACGAGGTGGATGGCCTTTTGGAATTGTGTATTTATAAGGATAAGGATTTTGTGCGGTTTGATTTCCGCGATACGCGTCGCGAAAAGTCGCAGGAGGAGTTGAACTTGTTGTTCTACCCGCATCTGTCTCGTATGAAGCAGGGGCAGGAAGGAGTTCTGACCGGTACGGAATACCTTATTTGTAAGCAGGTGATTCGTGACCATGATGAATTTGCCGGAAGACGCGGTTGCCGTATCAATGCGCAGCCTGCCGCTGAAGGAGGGTTCACCGTATGGTTCACCCTGCCTGCCCGTTGAATGTAGAATGTAAAAAAACAATGCATATTATGGAGAATAATAGATTTAAAGTCATCATTGTAGAGGATGTCAAACTGGAATTAAAAGGAACGGAAGAGATATTCAGACACGAAATTCCGAATGCGGAAGTCATCGGAACGGCTATGACTGAGAATGAGTTTTGGGAATTGCTGAAAGTGCAGTTGCCCGATATGGTTTTATTGGACTTGGGCTTGGGGGGATCGACTACCATCGGTGTGGAAATCTGTTCTTCTTTACGGAAGAACTATCCGGATATGAAGGTGCTGATTTTCACTGGTGAGGTGTTGAACGAAAAGTTATGGGTGGATGCGCTGAATGCGGGTGCGGATGGTATAATCCTGAAGACGGGAGAGTTGCTGACTGCCACAGATGTACAGGCGGTGATGGATGGTAAGAGACTGGTTTTCAATTATCCCATTCTGGAGAAAATAGTGGCACGTTTCAAGCAGTCGGTGGCTCAGGAGCAGCGTAGGCAGGAAGCTGTCATCGATTATGATATTGATGAATATGATGAGCGTTTGCTTCGCCATCTGGCCTTGGGGTATACCAAAGAAATGATTACTAATCTGAAAGGGATGCCTTTCGGGGTCAAGTCCATAGAGAAACGTCAGAATGAATTAATAAACCGTTTGTTCACATTGGATGAAAGAAATGGTGTCAATGCCTGTCGCTTGGTGACCCGTGCTTTCGAGTTGCGGATTCTTGATATTGATAATTTGGAACCGGATGAAGAGTAAATATTATTTTCCTCATACCGCTACTGTGTTTTTTCTGCTGACGGTAGCTGTAGCCTTGTTCTCATGGATAGGAAGTATTTATGGGCTGGGGAAGGTGCAAAGCCTGCTCAGTCCCGAAGGAATCCGGTGGGAATTGAGGCATGCTATGGGGAATTTTGTCCAGACACCGGCATTGGGCATAGTAATGATGCTTTTTTTAGGGTTCGGCATTACGGTTCATTCCGGGGTATGGGGTACGTTGGGGAGGATAGTGAAAAGAGGAAAGCCCATTTCCCGTAAGGAAAAACGTGCGTTGATATTGGCAGGTTGTATACTGCTTGTTTATATCATAATGATTATTTGCACCACTTTTGCCCCATGGACTATGTTGCGTAGCGTGACGGGATCTCTCACGAACTCTCCGTTTCAAAAAGGGATTTATTATCTCATTTCGTTTGGTGTGGGATTGTCGGGTATGGCTTTCGGTTATGCATCGGGACGTTTTCGGGATGATAAGGATATAATAAAAGGTATGTCCTGTCTCTTTTCTCGTTTTGCCGATTACTTTGTGGCGCTTTTTTTTATAGTTCAGTTCTTTTCTTCATTGATGTATACGAATTTGGTGGAATGGGTTGGAATAGAGTCATATATAGTGTCTTACGCTTTCCATATTTGTTGCTATTTACCTTTTGCTTGGATGCTGAATAGAAAAAAAATAGATTGTTAATGCAAAAAAGTTGCGGATTCTTTTGGTAATTTCAATAAAAACCGTACCTTTGCACTCGCAATTAAGGATGGTTCCGTAGCTCAGCTGGATAGAGCAACGCCCTTCTAAGGC
>OHMA01000877.1_pt1 | contig 14678 bp, 9 predicted proteins | sample 1569171 | NCBI WGS metagenome assembly OHMA01 (sample SAMEA3879580, study PRJEB24766) | human gut metagenome | biome: human-associated habitat; feature: feces | place: USA | collected 1985/1987
CTGATTTAACATTAGATGTTATTGAGCCTGCTCCCATATGTGCTTTATAGCCAAGTATTGAATCACCTACATAGTTGTAATGGGGAACCTGTACGCCATCGAATAGTATTACATTTTTAAGTTCTGTCGAGTTACCTACTACTGCACCTTCACCAACTATAGCTTTTCCTCTTATAAATGCACAATGTCTTATCTGTGCACCTTTACATATTATTGCCGGACCTGCAATATATGCTGATTCAAACACATCAGCTTCTTTATGGATCCATACATTTCCGTCCTTTTTAATATATTCATCCTCTGGAAGGGTGCTGCCAAGCTCTACTATATAGTCTCCTATCTTTGACAATACCTCCCATGGATATATGCATCCATCAAAAACAGATGCTGCTATTGTCCTGTCAAGACTATATAACTCCTTTATAGTTATAGACTCATTCATCATATTAATCCTCTTTTCTTTATATTTATAATGATGCCTTGTACAATGGTTCTAAGCCTATTCCACCGTAACGCTCTTCGCAAGATTCCTTGGCTTATCTACATCGTTACCCTTAAGAACTGCTGTGTAATATGCTATAAGCTGAAGTGGAACTGCTGCCGTCATTGGCATAAATATCTGTGGAGTATCCGGAAGGCTTATTATTATATCTGCAACTCCTTCTTCTATCTCCACCTCTGATCCTGCAACAAGAATAACAAATGCCCCTCTTGCCCTGGCTTCTTTAATATTACTTATAGTCTTTTCAACAAGATCCATCTGTGTAGCCACAGCAATAACCGGCATATTCTCAGTAATAAGAGAAATAGTTCCATGCTTTAACTCACCAGCAGCATATGATTCTGAATGAATATATGATATTTCTTTAAGCTTAAGTGAGCCTTCCATACTTGATGCATAATCAAGTCCTCTTCCTATATATAAAAGGCTGTCTGCGTTCATCAGCTTAGAGGCTGCATACTGGCACTTTTCCTTAAGAGAAATAGCCTCCTCAAGGACAAATGGCATATTTTCAAGATATTCTGTATATTTTTCACATTCTTCTTTTGTTATTTTGTTTCTTGCAAAAGCCAGCTCAAATGCTATAAGGTACATTATAGCTATCTGTACCATATATGCCTTTGTTGAGGCAACAGATATTTCAGGACCGGCGTGCGTATACACAACCATATCAGCCTCTCTCGCTATAGATGAGCCTTTAACATTAACAATAGCCATAGTATCTGCACCCCTCTGCTTTGCAAGCTCTAAAGCAGCCTTTGTATCAGCAGTTTCTCCCGACTGTGATATAACTATCATAAGATCACCTTCACCTATAAGCGGATCCCTATATCTGAATTCGGATGCTATATCAACAACAACAGGAACCCTTACAAGCTTCTCTATAACATACTTTCCAACCATTCCTGCATGCATAGCTGTTCCACAGGCTACTATATATATATTCTTATAATCCTTTAATTTTTCCTTATCAAAACCTTCTGCTGTAAAATCAGGCATATGATTCTGTATTCTTGGTGTAATAGTTGTTTTAACAGCTGTAGGCTGCTCATGAATCTCTTTAAGCATAAAATGCTCGTATCCACCCTTTTCTGCGGCATCAACATCCCAGTCAGCTGTATTTATTTCCTTTAAAACTTCATTTCCATGAACATCAAAAAATCTTATTGAATCCTTCTTTACTTCTGCTATATCATTCGTATCAAGGAGATAATAATTTCTTGTATAGTGAATAATAGCTGGCACATCAGATGCTATAAAGTTTTCGTTTTCTCCTACACCCACTATAAGCGGGCTGTCTTTTCTTACAGCATATAATGTGTCAGGAAAATCCCTGAACAGTATGCCAAGAGCATATGAACCCTTAATCTCCCCTATAACCTTAGATATAGTTGTAAGTGGATTTCCATCATAATAATAATCAAGAAGCTTTGCCACTGTTTCAGTGTCAGTCTCACTCACAAAGCTATATCCTTCACCTATAAGAAACTCCTTTATCTGTTTATAATTCTCAATAATGCCATTGTGTACTATTGATACTCTTTTATTTCCATGAGGATGCGAATTAATGTCTGATGGTTCTCCATGCGTTGCCCATCTTGTATGACCAATTCCACAGTGTCCAACAGGCTTGCCATCCCTCACCATTTTTTCAACAAGATTAGAAAGTCTTCCCTTACATTTTTCTACTTTAATAGTTCCATGTTCAAAAACAGCAATTCCTGCTGAATCATATCCTCTATATTCCAGCTTTGAAAGTGCATCTATAAGTACATCTGCACAATCCCTGTCACCTACATACCCTGTAATCCCGCACATAACAATCCTCCATATTATTCTTCTTTATAAGCCCATTATATCACCAGTATGTATATATCAACATCTGCATTATACAATCAGACTGTTTAATATTAAGTTATATATTAAATTATATGTCTTCCCTGCATTATACACGACTCAGCCCCTTATGGGCAATATTAATCTCAACTTATTTTACCTAAGCCCATTATAAACAATGGCATATATCATCTCTTGTAATTTCTGGCTGAATCATTAAATAATGTTATAAGCTGTGCCTGGTTGTTAAGTCCTTTCACAGCAACAGTTCTTCTTGTCACAAAACCTGACAGTTTCTGCATATATTCATCAGAAGTTATACTTCCCTCTGCTACGTATGTAAGTCCTTTCTCCCAGCTTGCCGTAAGCTCCGGATTTAGCAGCTGCCTGATTGAATTATCAACTACATCATATATAATTTCGCCAAGAAGTGTTGGTGTAATTATCTGTGTTTTTGAATTAATAAATATGTATTTATTAACATTAAGCTTTTTTAATATTTCTGCCCTTGTTGCACTTGTTCCTATTCCGCTTCCCTTAATCTGTGCCCTTAGCTCCTCATCTTCTATGAGCTGTCCTGCATTCTCCATTGCAAGAATAATCGAACCGGAATTATATCTTTTAGGTGGAGAAGTTTCTCCCTCTTTTATATCAAACCCTGTAAATGTTATCTCTGAACCTTTTTTTAACAGCTTAAGACTTTCAAGCAATTCTGCATCTGTCTTATCTGATGAATTATCAGTAACATCTTCCACTTTTCCTGTCTTATCCTTTGAATCTGCCAGTTGTATATTTTTATTTTTAGCAAATGAATTATTCGTAACTTTCAGATAACCTTCGTTTACAAGCACCTTAAATGTTGCATACATATCTTCATTCTTTACTGATGTGGTTATGCTTACTTTCTGATACACCGCTGCCGGATAAAATATACTTAAGAATCTCCTTACTATTATCTCATAAGTCCGCTGTGCAGTAACTGATAAAGCAGCCAGATTGTTAAGTCCCTGTCCGGTTGGAATAATAGCATAATGATCTGTTATAGCTTTATCGTTACAATATCTTGTTTTTTCTATACCATCATAAAGCTTATTTTCCATAACCTCTAAAGCTATATCCTTAACATGCACATAACTCCTTAGCCCGCCTATATTTTTATATATTTCTTTACATACTGCACTTGATAATACTCTTGCATCTGTTCTCGGATACGTAACAAGCTTTTTTTCATATAATTCCTGTATGATGTTAAGTGTCTGATCCGGACTTATCTTAAACAGCTTACTACATTCATTCTGTATTTCAGCAAGATTATATAATAATGGAGGATTTTTTGTTTCCTTCTTTCTTTCAACCTGCTTTACAATTCCACAAGCCGGGAGCGGATCTGATAATATTCTTACAAGCTCTTCAGCCTTTTTTCTTTCCTTAAAGCCATTATCCTTATACAGATAAGGCGTTCCATAATATCTGCTCTGCTCACATACTCTCCATTCAGCATCAAATGTTTTATCGTTAATCGATGCACTTCCAATAACCTTAAAAAATGGTGTTTTAACAAAGCTTCGTATTTCTCTTTCTCTTCTTACAACCATTCCAAGAACACACGTCATAACTCTTCCGACAGAAACTACAGCTCTGTCCTCATGAAGATAATTAGCTATATTTCTTCCGTATTTTAATGTAAGAACTCTTGAAAAATTAATACCCATAAGATAATCTTCTTTAGCTCTAAGATACGCAGCTGAACTCAGATTATCATACTCTGATATATCCTTTGCATTCTTTATGCCTTTAAGTATCTCTTCCTCAGTCTGTGAATCTATCCATACTCTTCTTTCGTTCTTACCAGTAACATGAGCCTCCTGCCTTACAAGTCTGTATATATATTCTCCCTCACGTCCCGAATCGGTACATACATATATTGTTTCAACATCATCCCTGTTAAGTATATTTTTCACTATATCAAACTGTTTTTTTACAGCTGGTATAACTTCATATTTAAACTGTCCCGGAATAAATGGCAATGTATCAAACCGCCACTTTTTTAGATTCTCATCATATGCCTCAGGATAACTCATAGTTATAAGATGACCTACACACCATGTTACAATATGCTCATCAGCTTCCAGATATCCATCTTTTCTTTTAAAATTTACATGAAGTGCTTTTGCAAACTCCTGCGCAACACTTGGCTTTTCCGCTATATATACGGATTTTCCCATACAATCATTCTCCAATCTGTCATTATAATATACATGTTTTTATATATCATAATTTGTCATATCTTTATATTATAAATTATATCATAGTAAAATGCAAAGAATATAAATCCAAATATAAATGCAAAAAATGCAAAAAGTAAAATGCTCTAACACACAAAAAGCAGCAACGCCGTCATCTTTTGATGTACGCACTGCTGCTTTCCTTTATTTAATGTGAGGTCAACGTTAATCTAACCACCTGCTGATATATCCAAGCTGTCACATTACTTTGCTGTTATATATCCCTGTGCCTTAAGAAGCTCTGCACAAAGAACTGCTCCACCTGCTGCTCCTCTTAATGTGTTATGTGAAAGTCCGACAAACTTATAATCAAATACGCTGTCTTCTCTTAATCTTCCAAGTGAAACACCCATACCATGCTCATAGTTAACATCAAGCTTAACCTGTGGACGGTCATCCTCTTCAAGATACTGGATGAACTGCTTTGGTGCAGATGGAAGATTTAATTCCTGAGGTACTCCCCTGAAGCTTCTCCACTTCTCTATAATCTGTTCCTTTGTAGGCTTCTTGCCAAAGTTAACAAATACAGCTGCTGTATGTCCATCAAGAACAGGTACTCTTAAGCACTGGCATGTTATAACTGGCTCTGTAGCTGGAACTATCTCTCCATTCTCTACTGTACCAAGAATTCTAAGTGGTTCCTTTTCAGACTTTTCTTCTTCACCGCCAATATAAGGGATAATGTTTTCAACCATTTCTGGCCACTGTTCAAATGTCTTACCAGCACCTGAAATAGCCTGATATGTTGTAGCAACAACAAGCTTTGGTTCAAACTCCTTAAGAGCTGCAAGAGCTGGTGCATAACTCTGAATAGAACAGTTAGGCTTAACAGCTATGAATCCTCTTGTTGTTCCAAGTCTCTTCTTCTGTGCTTCTATAACCTTAGTATGCTCTGGATTAACCTCTGGAAGAATCATAGGAACATCTGGTGTCCAACGGTTAGCACTATTGTTAGATACTACTGGAACCTCTGCTTTGGCATATCTTTCCTCTAACGCCTTAATTTCATTCTTTGGCATGTTTACAGCACAGAATACGAAATCAACCTTTGATACTATTTCATCAAAATCCTTATCCATATCGTAAACAGACATTTTCTTAACGAACTCTGGCATTGGAGTCTGCATCTTCCAACGTCCTTCTACAGCTTCCTCATAAAGTCTGCCTGCTGAACGGCCGCTTGCAGCTACTAACACAACATCAAACCATGGATGGTTTTCAAGTAATGTAATAAATCTCTGACCTACCATACCTGTACCACCAAGAATACCAACCTTTAACTTCTCGCTCATTATAATCCTCCATTCTTACGCTTATCACATCGTATGTAAAATATACATTTACACCTTACATTTTATTTTTCTTAATTTTTTCTAAAAACAAATACCGCTTTTTGTCTTTCTGTGACGTACATTTGTTTTTCAGTGCTTTGAACATACTATCACACATAATTATATATTGCAAGCACTTTTCACTACTTTTCTATATATTATACTAAATTGTGCAAAAGAACAGCACACATATTTCTACATGTACTGTTCTTTTAACATTTTTATCTTAAAAATAATGAATTATGCTTTACGCTTTTTATCGAAAAATACATATGCAGATGCAACTAAAGCCATTGCAACTGCTATCACAGCATAAAACCATATCACTGTGTTATCAGATGTCTGCACTGACTCACCTTCACTCTGTACTGCACTTGAATTTTCTGATGATGCTGAATCATTACCAGAGAAACTGGTTTCATCTTCTTTAGTCGCAGACTGTGTAACTGTTGTTGTCTGTTCGTTAGTTGCTGGCTCTGTAACTGTTGTTGCCTGTTCGTTAGTTACTGGCTCTGTAACTGTTGTTGCCTGCTCATTAGTTGCTGGCTGCGTTACTGTTGTTGCCTGTTCATTATCCTTTGTAGTCTGCTGGCTGTTATCTTGTTCATATGCAAGATAATACAGATTCGCTTTATCGCCCTTTGTAATCTTATGAGTTCCCGCATTTACAGTCATCTCAATTATTCCATTCTTTACAGCACATTTACTGCCATCAAGCTTTACTTTCCCGTTAAAATCTTCATTAAACACCATGACTATCTTTGCATTTGTCTGTGTAGTAAATGAAATCTCAGTACTTGTTTCCATCTTAAGACACTTATTATATGTTTTACCTTTATATGTTACAGTGCCTTTATCTTTAGCAATATTTCCTGTGATATTAAAGAATGTATTATCGGTACTTCCGTTTTCAAAATCAACAGCAATAACTTTCCCAGCTGCACCCGTTGTTGGCTGCTGTGCCGTTGTTGACTGCTGCGCTGTTGTTGGTACTGTAGTTGACTGCTGTTCTGTCGTTGGTCGTACCGCTGTTGTCGTCTGTGACGTTGCAGCCTGTGTCACATCAGAAGCTGTTGTATTCTGTGTTGGCTGTGCTGTTGTTCTATCATCAGAGCTGGATGTTTCCTGTGAATCTGTTGTACTCTCTTCTGACTTAGTTGTTTCCTCAGTCTGTCCTGTTTTGCCCACTTTTCCTCCAACACTGATAAGCGTTGTATTCTTATAAGATGTAACTGACTCTTTTAACTTTTCATCTATTGTATATGAAGAATTGTCTGCATCCGTGAAATTCCATGGTATAACGCCTCCACCCTGGCTTCCAGATAAAGATTTAACCTTATTTTTCACATCTGCTGCAGCTGTAATATCAGCTTCAGTCACACCCATATCAACAGATACATCAGTATCAAAATTACTGTATGTAGTTGAACCTGATAATGTCTTATATGAACCTGCAACCTGCTCACTTCTTTCAGCTGCAAGATAAGCATCAAAGCTTGCTACATTGGCAGCCTCATATGATGAATCAGCATTAGCATACACAACTCCGGCAGCACCAGATATTATATTATTATATGCTTTAATCATTCCACCTTTTTCGTTCGAGAATACGCCTTTGTCCTTGGCATCTGAACCCTGAAGTGATGACATCATAGGATATTTGCAGTTTTCAAACACATTAGCTTCAACAAATGCTGATGAACCTGATGTAACTCCTACTCCATACTTTGAATTACCATCATAGTAATTGTTGTATACATGTATATTATGTCCGTTTCTTATACGCGGATGACGTGAATCTGAATGATCAAACCAGTTGTGGTGATATGTAAGATAATCTGAATACCCTGAATCTGCTGGTGTTGCATCTACAAGTCCACATTTTCCACTGTCAAAAAAGTGATTATATGATATTGTACAGTACTGTGACTTCTTGACATCTATAGAGCCATCACCCTTTTTCTGGTCGCTGTCTGAGCCAGCCTGTCCATAATATATATCAAGATTATGAACCCATATATTACAGTTGCTTGTGTCTATTGATATTCCATCATCCATGAAATTAAGCACTGAAAGATTTCTTATTTCAACATTTGCTGCATTTCTCACAAGAATACCGAAGTCTTTTATACAGGCATCGCTGCCGACACCCTCTATTGTAAGCTTCATATCAGAATAAGCATTTTTTCCCTTTACCTGAAGTCCTTCTGAACTGCTGCTTATCTTATCAAGATCATTCTTTGTCACCGTTCCTATAATACGGATATCAACAGGTCTTGTTTCCTTGCCTTTCTGAAGGGCATCAATAATAGTCTGGATGCCAACACATTTAGTAGTCTTATTCGTATCAGTCTTTACTGTCATAGTAACAGTTTTAGCAGTATCTTTTGTTACATACAGTACAACTGCATCCTGTTTTAATGTTCCATCATCATTATAAGCACCTGAACCTGTCTTATATTTAGAATCAGATGAGAACGCAAAGCCACTTCTATCATGTGAAGCTACTGCTATTTCTTCTGTTTCAAGAGCCTTTGAAGCCACTTCTTTTCCATCCTTTACAGGAACAATCTTCATAATATATGTTCCCTCTTTAAGGCCAAGTGCATCAGCTCTGTAATAATCTTTATCAGTCTTATAATGTCTGATAAGTTCATCATCAAGCTTTACATACTCTCCATCCTTTTCTTTAACATATGCATTATAGCTGTCAGCTTTATAATCTGTTGACCATTCTACATATGCTGATTCCAGCCAGCCTGTTGCTTCTATTTTTTCTGGCTTTACAACATCTGCTTTAGCAGATTTAACTGATACAGGCACTATTATGCTTACTGCCATAACAACAGCCAGTAAACATGCCCATATACTCTTAGATGATTTTTTAAATATAGCTTTCATCTTAAACCCCTTTCAAATTTTGTGCATTTTTCACAAGTATAATATCAACATATGAAAATATTATTATTATTCTATCAAAAATAAATATTATGATATATGGTATTATAGTACCATATATCATAACCTCTTTTATAACTTCTTTTATAACCTCTATGCATAACCACTGTTATGAATCAGAACCAGAGCCTTTCAAAATATATTTATCAGGATACTCAAACACATATCTGTCATATCCATTGATTATTATTGTATCTTTATATTCTCTCTCTCTTTTATTCTCAACGGAATAATTCAGATGTACATGACCATGAATAAAATATTTCGGTTTATACTTATCCAGTATATCAACAAATGCTTCAAACCCTTTATGTGGATTATCTTCACCATCTCCTATTCCAAACGCTGGTGAATGTGTCAGCAGAATATCTATTCCTTTTTTTATTTTTATCTTTGGCCACATTCTCGCAGCCCTTCTTTTCATCTGACTCTGTGTATATTGATTAGCACCTGCTTTATATCTTATAGAACCGCCCAGTCCCATAATACGGATTCCTTTGTACACATATATTTTATCCTCTATGCATATACATCCTTCTGGTTCTTTAAATGCATAATTATCATCATGATTGCCACGCACATATAATATAGGTACTTTTGAAAACGAAGCAAGAAATGAAAGGTATTCCGCACGTAAATCACCACATGATAATATAAGATCTATACCATCAAGTTTTTCTTTTTCAAAATAGTCCCACAGATATTTCGACTCAACATCTGCTAACACAAGTATTTTCATAATTTTCACTCATTTCAATTATTCATTAACATCTATAATTCCCTGATTTATAACAAGGAGCTTATATTCTTCACTTAGTTCATCATACTCTGGTATCTTTCCAACAATATTGTCCATAAGCCAATCCATCTCTATAATTTCATCTGGGTCAAGAGTTTCACCTGCTTTATTCATGATTTTTCCTTCCTGATTTCTTAACTCACCAGAAAAAGGATGAAATTCACCTTTTATAATAGATTCTCTGATAAGGTCAACTATTTTTTTAGTTTCATTATTCAGACCTCCACCATATATGATATCAACAGCCCCTGATGACATTCCCCACCAATAGTTAAGTGCTGATACTTTATCGCCTTCCTCTTCTTTCTTCCATGAACCACTTAGTATGCTTTGTATAAGTTTTTCATAAAACACACCCCAGTGCCATACCGGCATAGCAAGGTGTCTTATATTACCATCGTCATTTATATATAGCCCAAATTTTCTTGATGATTTTTTCGGCGTAATCATATCCTGGTCCGATATACAATTAATCCCAAGCTCCTTAAACCTGGCTTCAACATCATTGTCTTTGATACCATTCCATTCCACATACACCTTAGCATCAGGATTAACGGCCTTTACCCCCATAGCAAACGCATTAACATTTGCCATGACACCATAAAGAGGACAACCTGCAACATATCCTATTCTGTCACTCTTTGACATAACGCCAGCTATAAGTCCTGTCAGATACTTAGCTTCATGAATTCTTGTATAGTAGGTTCTTATATACTTATGCGATATATTCAGTGAACAGTTAAGTATCTTAGCCTTTGGATGTGCTATGGCCTGCTTCAGGCTCGCATACATCATGGCTGAAGATGTCACAAATATAAGATCTGTATTTTCATCTATAAGCTTTTGTATAGCATCATAATCATCGATTTTAGGTCTTACATTCGTTATACTTACTGTTTCTATCTGTTTTCCAAATGTCTCATCTATATACTGTCTTCCAAGTTCATGCGCATAACACCATTCCGATGTCTGTGGTGTCTTTTCATATATAAATCCAACCTTCAGCTTTTTGTTGCTATCTCCTCCTGATATTGGAAGCAGATAGCTTAGTATATTCTTTTTGGCTGGTTCTATCTTTGCCGGGTCCATTTTTAATTCAACCCCACTGTTATCTGATATAAGTTCAAACTCTTCCCATGTCTTAGCCACATTTTTATCCATCTCATCAGATGTCATGTGCTTGACATTATCATATCCATGAATATGAATAAATCTTAGATACGCATCTCCGACAGGAAAATCAAATCTGTCTCCTCCCCTTGATTCATATGCCGTTCTGAAATTAAGATAGCTTGAAACAAGATCCTTTTTAGCATCTTCATCCATAACCTTTCCTGGTTCTATCCCAACCAGATCCATAAGTGTCGTAAAACTGCCTTCTTTACTGAAATATATATCATTAAGCTTAGTTGCTTTATAAAAATCCATAAATTCATAATATATTTTAACATCTGGATCATCGGATTTTTTAGGAATCTTTCGTATAACCTGTGCATTGACAGTAACTGCCTTAAAGTACTTTAAAACACTCACCCTTTTGTTACCTTCAAGCACATAGAACTTATTCATGTATTCATATACCTTTATAGGATCTCTTATACCTTCATTCACCTGGCTGTCACTAAGTGATGCCCATTTTGCTGAAAACTCACTTCCCCATTCCAATATAGGCATCCAGTTATCTGCAAACGCATTTGTTCTTCCAGCTGTACATGTTCCTACCACAAGTCTTAATGGTATCTGATCAATCCCAAGACTCACCTCAGAATCAATACTCTTTTCCTCCATCATATTCTCCATAACAGGAAGGTATGGATATTTTCCTTTATTAACACATGCATGATATTCTTTTTTTCCTAATTTTAAGGCACTCATATAATCCTGTACTGACATACTAACCTCCATTCCTGCACAGATATACTTAAAAACTGTGCACTTTTAATGCCCATAACCCTTTTACCATTCTTTCCTAATTAAACTTAACACATTTTATAATATAAATAAAGTAAAAATGCTGGCTGGTAAAACTATTATGTATACCAGTCAGCATTTTATTACATTTCGGTGTCCTGCTTTTAAAGAACACTTGTAACTATCTTAGTCAGTGTCATAATATAGTTCTTATCAGATTCATTCCACCTGAAGCTTTTATTGAAAGTGTCATAGAACATAACTATATTATCGCCTTCGTCATTCTTAAAATAACTATATATCATGCCACCTATATTACAGGCTATAACCGCATCGTACATTTCTTTATAGAACGACTCTATATTAGAGGTATAAACCACAGTCACGTAATTCCTGTTTTCGAATTTTTCCATAAATTTGTCAGTTTTTATGATTTCAAGTATATCTGGCAATCCAGAATATTCTCCATAGTAGTCTATAAGTTTGCCTTTAGTTGCGTTATATATACGTATACCATCTATCTCTAACGCCTTGCATGCACGTGGCAGCGCTCTTTTCACCGCCTCTTTTCCATTCCTAATTATATCAATAGCCATATCTGCTACTTCAAATGAAAGATTCTCACCTTTTTTGATAGGAGCCATAGAAAAGCCTTTTCTTCCCATATCCTCAAGAAAATCCCCATGTTTAGCAGGGTCATATATTATATATCTGTTTTTACCTTTATTCTTAGCTATATATAAACACTTATCAGCCTTGTTTACAAGCGTGTCATAATCACTTCCGTTATCCGGATACTGACACACACCTATAGAAAGCGTAACTATACAGCCATTCTCCCCCTGGCTCATTTCATCCCTTACTTTCTGTTTAAGAGATGTAAGAATGGATCTCAACTGACTTTCTGTATTAATCCAGTTTGTAAATATGAAAAACTCATCTCCACCAAACCTTCCAACTATCCCCCTTCCGTTTAATGTACTGTTTATAATAGATGCAACTTTTAATATAACCTTGTCACCATACAAATGTCCATATGTATCATTAATATTCTTAAAATCATCTATATCAATCATAGCTACATAATGCATGTCTTTGTTAGATGCTATTGCATCCGATACATATTCCTTACATGCTCTTTTGTTAAGCAGCCCTGTAAAAAAATCCTTGCCTTCCTGTGTCGCATAATAAGCTTCCTCTGTCTGTGCACCAAGTGACTTGATAATCCCAATAACCACCTTGCTGCGATTGTACTTGTATATTATACGGCAGTCCACTTTATATAATCCAAGCTTAGATGAATCTGCTATAAGCGGGCATGTAATCTCTGCATTAAAGCCTTCGTTTGCGTTACGAAGCTTATACATGACATCACGAAAATCCTGTTCATGTCTGGCATTATTAAAGAATGTCATAATATACTTTTCAAAATCATCAATATGCATTTTTTTAATCACGGTTGCCTTCATGCTTCTATAAACATATATAGAAATAATTCCTGTAGATATATCATAATCAAACAGATAATCATTGTACATAGAAAGGAATTTTTTATATTTATCTGCATCATCATGAAGCCTTAAATATTTCTTTTCTGTGTTAAACACATTGTATACCTCAGCCTCAATAACACTGTTATCCTCAATCACATGACCTGTATTAGATAACAATATATGAACAAGAGTATATGTACCATCTTTACCTTTCATGTATGCAATCATTCCCTGTGATTCACCCTCTTTAAGACTTCCACATATATTCGTAAACTCTTCCTTAAAATCTGGATGAATATAATCTGTTATGGATATATTAATTAGCTTTCCTACATAGTTATAGAAATAATCATCTGCAACCATAACCAGATAATTATGTGTAAATGTTGCAGAACAATATATCATATTTGATTTATTATTATATATATTATCTGATATTAACATAATGCCCCCACGTCCGCTTTGTTGTTTTTGCACTTTATTTCAATTAATAATACCACGTTTTTTATTAAATGTAAACAAACCATGTACTTTTGCTGGTACTTTTTCTCTATATTATGCATATTACATAGTTTCATTATAAACTATTATGAACTTGCATTATATCTGAATCAGGTTATATTATTATTGATTGACTTATTAAAATGTACATTATTGAAAGGACACAAATATATGAACGCTTTACCAAAAGACCCCGTTATGCTTCTTAGCTTTGTAAACATGCAGCTACGTGATAACTACAGTTCACTTGATGAATTCTGCAAGTCGTTTATGGTTGATAAAAATGCCATTAATGATAAGCTTGGCATGATAAATTATATATATGATGAAAACAGCAATCAATTTAAATAGGGAGATTGAGTACTATGTACTCAATCTCCCTTTGTATTCCATATTTACTTAGATGCTTTTGCGACAAGTCCATTATTTTCACAGTCGATTACTATATTATCTCCTGTAGATACATTGCCTGCAAGTATAAGCTTAGCTGCAAGTGTCTCAACTGACTTCTGTACATATCTCTTAAGTGGTCTTGCACCATACATTGGATCAAAACCATGCTCAACTATGAAATCCTTAGCTGAATCCGTAAGTACAACCTTAAGTTCCTTATCCTCAAGTCTTCTGTTAACATCATTAATAAGAAGATTAATAATACTTCCTATATTCTCCTTATTAAGTGGCTTAAACATGATAATCTCATCAAGTCTATTAAGAAATTCCGGTCTGAAGCTGTTTCTTAAATCGCCCATTACCAGCTCCTCCACTCCTTCTTTAATATTGCCTTTATCATCAATACCATCAAGAAGATATGTTGAACCAATATTACTTGTAAGAATAATTATGGTATTCTTAAAGTCAACTGTACGACCCTGTGAATCAGTTATCCGTCCATCATCAAGTACCTGAAGAAGTACATTGAACACATCAGGATGTGCCTTTTCAACTTCATCAAAAAGCACAACTGAATATGGCTTTCTTCTTACTGCTTCGGTAAGCTGACCTCCTTCATCATATCCTACGTATCCCGGAGGCGCTCCGATCAGACGAGACACGGAGTAT
>OHMA01000882.1_pt1 | contig 14590 bp, 13 predicted proteins | sample 1569171 | NCBI WGS metagenome assembly OHMA01 (sample SAMEA3879580, study PRJEB24766) | human gut metagenome | biome: human-associated habitat; feature: feces | place: USA | collected 1985/1987
TTCATAAGTTCATCAATTATTGTACTTATATTAATAGAAATAGCATTATTTTGTATTATCACTTTACCTGAATCTAATATAAATATTCCTATACTTGAATTTTTTGATGAGGATATCTCATTATTCTTTATTCTAATTTCACTACTTCTATTTGATACAATAGATTCTTCATTTTCTTTAAAAGACATATACTGAATAGAAATTTCTTGAGAAAATTCTATATATATAGCTATCTTACTATTTTCTATTATAAAATTCTTCAAATTTACAGCATGTTGTCCAATAATACTTATAGCTATGTCATTGTCTCCAATAATCGTTCCTGCTCCATCAATTGTAACATCACTAACTTCTATTAAAAATAGCTTTCCTCTGTGATCTACCTTGTTATCTAAAGTTGCAATTCTAGCTTCTTTGTTCCAAGTTCCAATATCTACTTTATTACCCTCAGCATTTATCCATCCATTTTCATTGTTTAAAAATATTACATCTTTTATATTTTCTATTATTGAATGAGCCGTATTATAATAATCCCTATGTGGGTATCCACTTAATATATCCTGTTTTAATATATTCTCTTCCATAAGTCTCCTCCCAATTAGTTATATAAAATATACTATTCATAAATTCTCCTAATTGCTAGTAACTTTATTGGGACAAGTTATTTTTTTACAATTTACTTATAAAAAACATATTGCTATTTCCGAGTAATATGGTATACTATAAACATAATTTGAATAAATTCAAGAGGTGAATATTATGAATAAATTTTTAGTAAGTGAAGAAGCATATAACGAATTCAAGGCTTTTCTTGTAGAAAACGAAGTAGAAAATTTTAGCATAAGAATTAACTTAGCTGGTTTTGGTTGCAGCGGTCCAGCTTTTAACATAACTGTTGATGAAGCAAAAGAAGGAGACGTTACTGAAAAGATTAATGACATAACTTTAATCGCTGAAGAAAAATTAGTTGATGAATTCGGTGGATTCATTATCGTTTCAAGCGAAGAAAATCAAGGTAGAGGACTTTCATTAAAACCAGTAATCGCTCCAGAAGGTAGCGGATGTGGAAGCTGCGGTGGCGGTTGTCACTAATTTAAGCATAAAAAGGATGTTGCAATTTTAGCAACATCCTTTACTCTATCTAATATATTCCCCTACATTTTCTTTTGTAACAATTACATGTGGAATTCTTATATATCTTGCATCTATACCGTTATCCTTATCTAATATACTTTCTGATGACACTCTCAAAGCAGTATCAAATATAGCTTTACCTTGTTTATAGGCATCACTAATTACTGTCCCTGTCATTTCTCCATTATCTATTGCTTTAAGAGCATCCTTAATTCCATCTACTCCTACAATTAAAGGCATATTATTTTTAATTTTAGACTTATTTAATACATCTATTGCTCCTAAAGCCATATCATCATTATTACTAATAATAAGTTCTACTTTATCGTTATATTTTTCAATCCATCTGGCCACTTTTTCTGACGCTTCAGTTCTTGACCAATTAGCAACCTCACTACCTAACTTTTCTACTTTAATTCCATTGTCTACTAATCTTTTTATGCTATATTCAGTTCTTATTGAAGCATCTTGATGTCCTTGCTCTCCCTCTAACATAACATACTGTATTTTTCCATCACCATTCTTATCAACATCACTTGGATTATTTTTATATTTTTCTATTACTATATCTCCCTGCATCATCCCTGATTGTTCTGCTTGCGCACCAACATAATATACTTTATTCCACATATTCATATCTTCTTCTACTGGCTCTCTGTTAAAAAAGATAACTGGTATATTAGCATTTTTTGCTTTATTAATTATTGTTGCCGCAGATCTTCTATCAACAAGATTTATGCACATTACATCATATCCTTGATCAATAAACATATCGACTTGCTCATTTTGATTATATTGGTTAGACTTTGCATCCTCTACATTTAAAGTTATACTATAACTCCCCTCACTTCTTTTTTCTTTTGTTATATTTTCTATATTAGATATAATGCTAGAAATAAAAATGTCATCTTGCTCATATACGCTTATTCCTATTTTTATATCATTTAAATCTTCCTCTTCATTATTACGGCTATTACATGAAATTAATGAACTATACATATAAATAGTTGATAATACTAATATAAATCTTCTCATACTCTTTCTCATCTTTATACCATCCTAACCATATTATTTCTATTTTATAAAAGGAAATAGTATTTTTTGATTATCATTCCAATACATATTACTTTTATTAATAATAGAAAAGTCTATTGTTTTGCCACTAGTATCTTTATTATTTAGTTTATCTACAGCTATCTTTACCCCCAAATAGCCTAAATTAAATTCATTTTGTACCGCAACTGAATTAATGATATCTTCTTCTAAATAAGATAATATTTTGTTTGTTCTCCCCATTCCATACAACTCTAACTCTAATTTATTTCCCTTTTTAATCTGAGCTAATTCTTCTAATATATCTCTTTCAAATGTAACTAAAACATCTATATCTTCTGACTTTATAAAACTATTTATCTGTTGACCAAAAGCACCAATATTTCTCTCTACATTTAACTCTTTACAATTATTTTTACTATAGTTCATTTCCGATAAAAATCCTCTGTACATATCCTGCAAATTACTTTTATTTTTATTAGTTACTATTATTCCTATGTTATTTCTTGTATTTCCGTTTCTAATAATTTCATCTGCAATCTCTTTACCAACTTCTTCATTATCACAGGATATTATAGGCATACTCTCAAAATCAGTAATCTCAGAATTTATTAAGACAATAGGAACATCTTTATATACTTCTTTAATCGTCTCAGTTAACTTATTACTATCTGATGGATCCAATAATATTGCATCCACCTTACTTCTAACTTCTTTTTTTATTAAATCTATTTGAGCTTCTACTTCATTATCATTAGCTAAAATATAACTTTTAACTTCTACTCTCATGTCTTTGGCAGCTTGATTTATGCCTTCTGCTATTACTTTTATATCTTCACTCTTGCTTGTATCCGATATATAAGCAATATTATATATTACTTCTCTATTATCACGTCTTAATAAAAAGTCTAGAATAAACAAAAATAGTATTATTGCTATTCCTATAAAAATTACAAATATCTTCTTCTTTTGTTTACTCATTTTTCTTGTTTCCCCCCTTTTCATAGTCATCATACTTTATTATAGGTATGTGTATTTTTATAGAGGTTCCCTCATCTGGCTCACTATTAATCTCTAGTCCATATATAGATCCAAAATATAATTTTATTCTTTCATTAACATTTCTTATTCCAACACCAGAGCCTTTTTTGCTAGCATGTACCTTTTTAAGCAATGATTCTACAATATCTTCTGTCATTCCAGGTCCATTATCCCTCACCTCAATAATAGCCTCATTATTTTCACTATAAGCCTTAATATCTATCTCTCCATCCCCATCCATATACTCCATACCATGATATATAGCATTTTCTACTAACGGTTGTACTACCAATTTGATACATGCTAAATCTAAAACATCATCTTCAGCTTGTATTTTATATGAAAACTTATTCTTATAACGTATATTTTGTATTGTTAAATAATTGCTTACATGCTCTAATTCATCCTTTAGCTTTATTACATTCTTTCCTTTACTTAAGCTTATTCTAAAAAATCTTGCTAATGCTGTAACCATAGTTACTGCTCCTTCATACCTTTCCCCTTCTACCATCCACACTATGGAATCTAATGTGTTATAAAGGAAATGAGGATTTATTTGCGCTTGAAGAGCATCTAGTTCAGTCTTTCTCTTTAACTCTTGCTCTCTAACTATATTATCCATGAGTAAATTCATCTGAGCTACCATTGAGTTTATAGCTTTACCTAGGTGTTTTACTTCATATGAACCTGATGTAGAAAAATCAATATTTCTTACACCCTCTTCAAATTTTCTAACTTTATTTTCTAAACTTTTTATAGGAGTTGCTATTCTAGATGATACTACTATATTTATTATTGTTAATATTAATACACCAAAAAATATAATTAGAACTAAAAATATTCTCATATGGCTATAATTTTCTGTAATATCCTTCATAGGGGTTACTGCTACTATCTTCCACCCAGTATACCCAACAGTTTTTGTTGTAACTACTCTTTCTTCATCATTAAAACTTTCTACTATAGTTCCATCTTCATAATTTACAGCTTCCTCATTATTTTCATTCATCAAATTGGAATAGATAAGCTGTTGCCTTGGATGATAAATTATCTCCCCCTTACTATCTACTAAATAAACATATCCTGATTTACTTATATCTATATTTTTAAATATTTGCTCTATCCCACTAAAATTCATATCTACTAATAATATACCTTGGCTTGTCTCACCATTATAGGTTAACTCTACAGCCCTACTTAATGAAACAACCCACCGATATCTATATGATGGATCTACAAAAAGATTCTGTACATGTGGCGTAGAAAAATGTAGATTTTCTTTTTTATTTACAGCATTAATAAACCAAGCATTATCTCTAGGCTCTATGGATTCTTTTAATTCCTTAAAAGGATATCCTGCTACTATTTCTCCATACTTTGAAAATAACGTTATGCTTACAAGAAAATCTTTATTAGTTTCATATAATAAATTCAATTCATTATCTATACTATCTTTAGAAAAATCTACTTTTTTAATTACGTTATAGTACATTCCATCAGATATTTTCATTATATTTCTTAGGTAGCTATCTAAATTTAAATTTACCTGATTAACTATAGCTTTATTATTCTTAGATATTATTTCTTCATTTAATCTAACAAATCTAATATATAAAATTTCACCTAATGTAATCATTCCTATTACAGCAATTATTGTGAATGATATGGAAATTATGTATTGTATACTTTTGTTTTTATATAAATTTATCTTCTTCATAGTTATTACCTACTTAACGTTTCTATACTTTGAGGGAGATACTCCAAATTTCTTTTTAAATACATAACTAAAATAATTAGCTTCAGTATATCCAACTTTTTCTGCTATCATATATGACTTATAGTCTGTTGTATTAAGTAAATTTACAGCCTCATTTAATCTGATACTTGTTAGATAGTTTATAAAATTACTACCAGTCTCCTTTTTAAATAAAGTAGAAAAATAGGTTGGACTAACATGTAGCTGAGAACAAATAGCTTCAACAGATAGTTCAGGATTACTATAATTTTGGTTAATATATTCCTTTGCTTTTTCAATTAATAATTTGGAAGAATCCATTCTTTCTCTTTTAATTAAATTATTAATTCTTATTGATTTTTCTATAAACCACTCTTTAGCCTGATTTATAGAATTAAAATCATCTAAGTGACTATAACAATTAAAACCTTCCCCAAAAATCTCTTCCACTTTAATATTGTAAGCTTGTACCACTTTTAATAAGGATGTTGTTATTTCTATAAAATAAATTTTGTACTTATTAAAAGGCAATAGCAGCTTTTCTATTCTACAAAATAAGTTGCTTATAGAGTCCTTTATTTCTCCACCCGATTTTAACTTAATAACATTTAATAGCTCTCTCTCATCATTTTCATCAAATTGAAGTTGAACTGAATTATCTGGTTCCACATCTTCAATATATATAGCTTTTCCTGTTCCTAATACCATTCTGTAATGGAGTGCATTTCTGGCCATTTTATAGGAAAATCTAATTCCCTCATACTCTCTAACTATCTGTCCTATGCCGGCGGATACTTTCTGCCCTAATACTCTTTCACAATTTTTACAAACTTCATTCAATCCATTAATCAAATTTATAATTCCATCTTTATTATCTAAATTACTAATTATGATAACCTTTCCAGAATAGATAAAACTAATAGTTTCACAATAATTAACTAATATCTCATCAACTATTTGTTTAATTGATATATCAACAAAATCGTTTTCTTTATGCTCATTACTAACTATAAGTTTATCGTTATATAGAACACCAATAGCAAAGTATGGAAAATTAAACTCTACTCCAACCTTCTTACCGGCTTGTACCCAACTGTTACCTTCTATTCTTCCCTCTATAGTCCCAACCAAAAACTTTTCTTTCATTATTGGAAGACTTTCAAGATAATATTTATTTAACTTCTCAAAATTCTTTTTTTCATTATACTCTTCATCCATAGTATTCTTTAACTTCTTTAAAACCTCAATTAATTCTATAGAATTTATAGGTTTCAAAACATATTCAACTACATTTATTTTAATAGCTTTATGGGCATATTCTAAATCATCAGAGCCTGAAAAAATTATAATCTTAGTTGATGGAGATTCCTTATATACATATTCCCCCAATTCCAATCCATCCATAAAAGGCATCTTAATGTCTGTCATAATTATATCTGGCTGAAACTTTTCAACTTTATCTATGGCATCCTTTCCATTTTCAGCATCACCTACTACTGTAAATCCATACTTCTCCCAATCAATCTTCTTTATTATTCCATGCCTTATTTCTTCCTCATCATCTACTATCAATACCTTATACAAGTTCATGAACCTACCTCCTATTTATGATAGATTTTTTCTTTTGATACATTTTATACCTGAAAATATTATCTCATCACATTAATATATATTCAACGTAATAATTTTATATTAAACTTATTTTTATACGACAAAAAGTAGAGAATATAAAATCCTCTACTTCTACTATCTATTAAAATATTGCTCCAAATAATATTGAGAACCCTAAAAGAACTAGAACTCCAACTATAAATTTGTCAACGCTTTCAACAGATACATCTATCTTTCCATATAAGCAATCTCTAAAATCTTTTTTTACTTCTTTTTCTGGTACATTTTCATCTGTAACTTCATTACTCATACTATCACCTACTTTTTAGTTAGATACTTTCTAACGTCCAATGAAACTGCTACTATAATAATTAAACCTCTTATTATAAATTGCCAATAAGCATTAACTCCAATGAAATTAAGACCATAGTTAATAACTTGAAGAAGTACTGCACCTATTAATACTCCAGGTATTGTACCTACACCACCTGTAAATGACACACCACCTACAACACAGGCTGCTATAGCATCAAGTTCATAGTTTAAACCAGTAGCTGTAGTAGTTGAACCAGCTCTACCTGCTTCCAAGAATCCAGCAACACCGTAAAGAATACCTGAAATTATGAATATTATCATTATATTCTTAGCTAAGTTAACACCAGATACGGCTGCTGCTTCTGGATTTCCACCTATTGCAAACATATTCTTACCAAGCTTTGTCTTATTCCAAATAAACCACATTATTCCTGCTACAACTGCTAAATATATTATTAAATAAGGAAGTTCAATTGGTCCTAACTTAATTGATCCGTTAACAAAATTTGTATATCTCTCATCTAAATTCGCAACTGGTTGTGCTCCTAGTGGAGGTCTATCTATATATAGACATGATATACCATAAGCAATAAGCTGAGTTCCTAATGTAATAATGAAGGCATGTACTTTAAGTTTAGCCACACCAAATCCATTAATTGCTCCAAAAATACCACCTATAATTACTGCTGCTAATAATGGTAGTATTAATGGTAATGCTGGTAAATCAGGATACATTCTTGCAGCATAAGTTGTGGATTGTAAAAGTGATGCTGATACAATTGCTGTTAGTCCTAAAATACGCCCTGCTGATAAGTCTGTACCTTGTAATACTATAAGTCCTGCAACACCTAGTGCTAATATACCACGAGTGGATGCTTGACTTAAAATTGTTGTAAAGTTCTTAAGTGATAAAAAACCTGGTTCCTTTATTATAAAGAATACTATCATTGCTGCTAAAACTATATATAAAGCATAATTAACTAAAAAATTCGTTACCTTTTCTCTGTTTATTTTTGCTTGTTCCATCTTCTACACCTCAATCTTAAATATATTTAGCTGCTAAAGTCATTATCTTTTCTTGATCTAATTTATCTGTGTCCTCTATTCCTGCAACTTTTCCATTTGACATTACAAGAATTCTATCACATATACCTAATAACTCAGGCATTTCTGAAGATACCATAATTACACCTTTACCTTTATTAGCCAAATCAATTATTAGTTGATATATTTCGTATTTAGCTCCTACATCAATACCTCTAGTAGGCTCATCTAACAATAATATTTCTGGATTGGTTAATAGCCATCTACCTATGATTACCTTTTGTTGATTACCTCCAGATAAACTTCTAATGGCAGTTTTTTGAGTTGGAGTTTTAACCTTCATACTATCGATTGTCCACTTCGTATCTTCTGTCATTTTTTTATTATCTAAGATACCAAACTTACTATAACTATCAATATTGGCTATTGTTGCATTAAACTTTATATCTAAGCCACCAAATATACCTGTTGCTCTTCTTTCTTCGGTTAATAATGCAAATCCATTTTTAATTGCTGCTCTTGAATCTTTATTATTTACTGGTTTTCCATGTAGTAAAATTTCCCCACTACTCTTATGAGCTATACCAAATATAGTTTCTATTAACTCAGTTCTTCTAGATCCAACCAGACCTGCAACACCCAAAATTTCTCCTTTTCTTAACTTGAATGATGCATCAATTACTGATGGCTGATATGCACCTGTAAGATTCTTAACTTCTAATATTGTTTCTCCTGGCTTATTAGTTTTAGGAGGGAATCTATGAGTTAAATCTCTACCAACCATTAATTTAATAATTTTATCTGTTGTTAGCTCTTTTGCTGGCAACGTGTCTATCCACTTTCCATCTCTCATAATTGTAACATCATCTGAAATTTGAAGAATTTCTTCCATCTTATGAGATATGTAAATAAGACCACACCCTTTTGCCTTAAGCTTATTCATTATTTTAAATAAATGATCAACCTCTTCTTGAGTAAGAGATGAAGTAGGCTCATCAAGTACTAAAATCTTAGCATTATATGAAGCTGCTTTCGCTATTTCAACCATTTGTCTTTGTGAAACAGAAAGCTTGGCCATTTTTTCTCTTGGATCAACATCTATCTCTAAATCATCGAAGATTTTTTTAGTCTCTTCGTACATTATTTTCTGACTTACAATTCCATTTTTACTTGGATATCTTCCAAGCCATATATTATCCATTACATCTCTTTGTAAAACTTGATTTAATTCTTGGTGTACCATTGAAACACCATTCTCCATCGCTTGCTTTGGATTTGAAAACTTACATTCTCCTCCATCTATAAGAATTTTACCTTCATCTTCTATATAAACACCAAATAAACATTTCATTAATGTCGATTTACCTGCACCATTTTCGCCCATTAAGGCATGTACAGTACCAGGACGTACCTTAAGTTGTGCATGGTCTAAGGCCTTTACCCCTGGAAAGCTTTTGCATATATCAATCATCTCTAACACATACTTCGATTTTTCCATAACTGCTTTCACCACTCTTTTTGCATATTTTATAAGTTGCACTATATTTAAGAAATACAGTGCAACTTTTAACTAACTTCTTTAAAAACTATTTCTTAGTATATTCTTGATAAGGAATACGAACTGCTACACCTGTATCATCAAACTTATAGTCAGTACCTTCTGTAGCACTCTTACCAGATGCTAAATTCATACCACATTCATAAAGAGCTTTTGCCATAGCTGGAGCATCTTGAAGAACAGAACCTGTCATAAATCCTTTAGATATTAAATCTTGAGCAGCTGCTGTTGCATCAACACCTACAACAGGAATAGTCTTAGCTGCGTCACCATTGTTATATCCAGCTGCTTGAAGAGCTGCTATTGCACCTTGAGCCATTCCATCATTATTAGAAATAACTACTTCAATTCCGTTACCATATCTTGATAACCATGCTTCCATGTTAGTTTGAGCTAAATCTTGTTGCCAGTTACAAACTTGATTTGCTAATTCCTCTGTCTTAATTCCAGCATCATTTATAGTAGATACAGAGAACTTAGTTCTTGCAACAGCTTCTGCATTATCAGGTTCACCCTTAAGCATTACATATTGCATAACCCCATCACCATTCTTATCTAATGCCGGATTAGCTTTCCATTGATCTGCAAGAATTTTACCTTGTAAAACACCAGCTTCTTGCGCATTAGTTCCTACAAACATAGCTTTGTCATAAGATTTTACTACATCTGCTGCTGGTTCTCTGTTAAAGAATACAACCGGTTTGCCAGCATCCTTTATTTTATTAAGTACAGTTGGTGCTGCACCTATATCAACAAGGTTTACCATTAACAAATCAATATCTTTTTGTAGTATTGTATCTATAGTATCGTTTTGTATTGATTGGTCACCCTTACCATCGATAAATTCAAATTCAACCTTACCTTCATTTTCTTTTTGAATTTCTTGTAAGCTTTGACGTACTGTTGAAATATAAGTATCATCGAACTTGTATAGGAATACTCCTACCTTTACTGGATCACCAGATGCTGTACTTCCACCATCTTTACCTCCACATCCAACGAATAAGCCACCAATCATTAAAGTTGCTGTAGCCATAGCAAGTAATTTTTTAATCTTTCTCATTTTTTACCCTCCATCCATAATTGAAATCTTTTGAAATCTTGATTACGTTTTCATTTTAATTCTAATTTCCTTTTTACTCCATACAAAATTCTTAACACTTTTATCGAATTTCTAAGATGTTATATAAAAGCTGAGGCCGATATTTATTTTGCTTGTTCCGTCGCTGTACTCCAAGTAACAGAAATATAAATATCTATTACCATCGTACTTAAGTTAATAAAAAAAGAGAGCCTTAAAGCTCTCTAAAGTGTAAAATCACTATTTATGTACTTTTGATTAATTTCATTTATGTCTTCTAACATATCTATCCAGTAATATTTTTTTATAATAGCTTTTTCTCTATCCTCTATATCGATTGAAGATAAGTTTTTATCATAAAATTCATTATAATAGCTATCTATATTATTAGAAATTATCAGGATAGAATTAAAATTTTCTAATGTTTTTCCTGTTAATTCAACTTTATATGATTGAGTTTTCATCTCTTCGTCCATTAAACTTCTAAAGTATTCTTCTATAGTTCCATATATATCATTAAACACTACATTATTTTTATCTATCTTTTTCTTACCAAAATCTAATATGGATATGTTCTCTTCATAAAAAGAATACTCATCCCAAAGGCTAACCATACTATCAGATAACTCACCATAGTTTTTGTATAACTTTAATAACTCCATGTTATCTAGGCAACCGGCCTTTATAGCATTATTTAGTATTTCGTTATTAGTTTTATTTGTAGATTTAATCTTTTCTATATTAGTATATGATTCTCTACCAACCCTGTATCTAAATTTATAGTTATCTATAGAAATATAAACGTTTACTAAAAAACTCACCAATAAAACAAGAACTACAAATAACATATAGTCACCTGGTCTCCTGACCCTCTTAAACATATTATATCCCCCCTATTTTATTTAATTTTATCATAAAACTCCCCTTTTAACCATAGTTACTTTCTAAGTTGTTTCTCTGTTCATATCTCTTACAACTTCTCTTACTAAATCTAAGGCAAAAACTTTGTCTTCATTTACCTTGCTTTTTTTATTTATTCTTTGTATTTCGCCTAATGGATTCTTTAGTGAAAACTCTTCATCCCCAGTTAATACCCAAATAATCCCTTTATTTAATGGCTTAACCTTTAATTCCTTTTCACCAACTCCATCAGTAAAGTATATGACAATGCTATCACTTAAATTCTTTTCTCTAATATATTGAAAAACTGGAGAAAATGCAGTTGAACCATTTTTTTCTGACCTTGGCTTTATATCCTTAGGAGACCTTAACGCATATACCCTTCTAATCTCATTGTCACATTCTACCACAGTAATTTGGGCTTCTCTATTTCTTACTATAGCTAATATTTCTACCATTATCTTTCTTATATCTTCATCAGTCATACTAGCACTAATATCTATAGCTATAATTAATTCAGGAATATGATTTGCAAGCTTTCCCCTTAAATCCATCCTATCAGGCTGTCTTCTATCTCTTCTTGTTATTGTTTTTCTATAACCTGATTTAACAGTAGGAATCATTCTCTTAAGTATATTCTGCCATGACAATTCTTCTTTTTCTTCAAATTTACTTATTAGCTTTAATATTTCATCTGGTTTTCCACTACTTTTCAGACTTAAAGCTATCTTTTTTACATTTTCTTTTACACTACTATCACTTACATCTATGTTATCCCAAATTTCATGAGCCTTAGCTATATCTACTTCCCTTGCTAAAGTATCACTATTTTTGTCCTTTGATGACTTTTCTATTCGTTCCTCAATAGCTTTCTGAATTTCTTTTGAGTACTCCTCAATACTTCTGTTCTCTTTCAATTCAATATTAAATTCTCTATTTACTCTCTCTATCCTATAAGCTTCCATTGGCATGTTCTTTACAAACTGATTTATAGAAATATCTATAGCCATCGATATTACTTCATTGCTATATTTATTTTTCAGATTATTTACTCTTTCATAATGCATATACATCATGTGATATATTTCATGTTTAAATAAAGCTGCCATTTCTTTTTTATCACATTGTAAAAATAATAATGGATTAAAGTACATAGTAAACCCATTTATCTTTGGTACTGTTGCTAATGGCCATGTAATATCAACTCTTATCTCTCTTTCAATTTTTATCATAAAGCCACCAAAGAAATTATCTTCACTACTAAGCATATCTATTATTACTTTTCCAACTAAATCAAAAAACTCTCTTTTAAAATCATCCCTTATATCTTCATTTTTTTCAATTTTTAATGCCTTGCTAAACAAGGCATCTCTTTCTTCTATAAAAGTCATATTCTCACCTATTCAGACTATAGATAAATATTAAAGAAAGCATCTATAAATCCATCACAATCCAATAATTTTTCATATAAATCTTTAGGGTAATCCTTCTTTATTTCTTTCATTATTCCTAATCTTAAATCTCTAGGATATACCATTAATAAATCAGAGAATAACTCTATACTTGAATCTTTCATGTTATCTCCTAAATAGTTTAAGCAATTTTTAGCTAAAATATATAATCTTGAATGGGACTCATTTAATAAATCATCTCTTAATTCAACTGGCAAAACTTCATGGGCAAATAAATCTTCCATTGATATTAATGGCTTTTTAATATTAGAAATGTAATTAGCAAAATCAGTAGATATACTTTCACCTACATTTCCTCTAACTACGTTTAATAATATATTTATTGAATAACTAGAACCTTTAGCTTTATATAACTTATAAGCCTTTGATATTCTCTCCCAGCTTCTTGGAGTAGCCTTTAAGCTTTCTCTTGAGTTTGGTGTATGAAGATATTCTGGGAATGTAGATATAAACTCAATTATATCAGGATGTATATTTCCATTATTCATCCCCCACTTTATCCACTCTTTAATATCTGATTCCATTTGTAACCAAACAAACCTATCCTCTTGAGCTGGATCCATATCTACAACTTGATATTCACTTTCATAAAACCCTTCATATCTGTTAGATGGATTCATTGCCGCAATTATATTTACGCCCTTATCTAATTTATATCCATTAATTTCTCTATTAAGAATTAAATTCATAAGTTCTTGCTGAACTGCGTGGTCACATCTATTTAATTCATCTATAAATAGTAATACTTCCTCCCCTTTTTTAACTGCTTCGCTTATTTCAGCTAATTTGTGATGAGTAGCATATACTGTAAATCCATTTATTACTGTTGGAAGTCCTCCAATTTCTCCTTCTTTTAAAAGGTTAGCATCAATAGTTACTAAATGATAATTGTATTCTTTAGCGACTCTATGAGCTAAAGCAGTTTTTCCTATTCCACTTTCACCTATAACAAGAGGTACTTCTCTAGATTCTATTACTAATTTAATTGTGTCTAATACTTCTGTAAACTTCATTTTTCTTCCTCCTGATTATTTTGAAAGTATGTGATCTACCACTAGCTTTTTAGCTCTCTTACTACCAAAATCCCATACTAATTTACCTTTATCCATTTCAAGTACCTCTAAATCCAAGAAGTCTTTCATATACTCTTCATCTATATCATCTTTTTCTAACTTTTCTACTAATACTTCAACTACTAGTTCGGGTTCTATTGATTCATAAAGGTACTTTACTATATTTATGTTATCTCCAATAAAAATCTTCAAATCATCCAGATCATAATTGTTTATAAAGTGAATTGCTTCCTCACTTTTAATTATAGCTTCTCTATTTACTCTTAATGAGGGATTATCTATAAATCGTATAGCTCCCCAGTAATTATCAATAGCTCTTAGTTGCACATTTTCAGATGGATTTTTTATATATTTAATAGAATCATAATCATTTTCAACTGCAACGATACATAGTTCCTCACTTGGGTCTTCTATGTACTGAATTGCCCATCCCTTTGTTTTTACAGCTTCTTCCTGCACTTTATATGATGGATTTTTTATTAATTTTAGTGAATTCCAAAGAAGTTTTACAGCCATTATTTGAAGCTCTTCTTCTAAATTCTCCATATATTCTATTGATAAAGGATTGCTTTT
>OHMA01000894.1_pt1 | contig 14468 bp, 9 predicted proteins | sample 1569171 | NCBI WGS metagenome assembly OHMA01 (sample SAMEA3879580, study PRJEB24766) | human gut metagenome | biome: human-associated habitat; feature: feces | place: USA | collected 1985/1987
AATTTTGCCGGGCGTCCAAGCCTCGCCCGGAGCTAAAAGCTCGCTTCCTGTGGCCAGAACGCCCACGGTCAGCGTCTTGTAAACGGGGACTTCAGCGTATCCCTGCCCGGCCAGCACGCCGAGATGGGCGGGGGAGAGTACCGTACCGGCCTCAGCGATGACAGCACCGGCGGCGATGTCCCCGCCCCGGAATACCACGTTCTGCTGGGGCTTCATGGCGGCATAGAGCTGTACCGTCTCCTCGCCGCTGTCGGTCAGCTCCTGCATCAGGATGCAGTCCGCGCCCTCTGGCAGGGGAGCTCCGGTCATGATGCGGGCAGCGCAGCCTGCGGGCAGCGCCGCAGCCGGGGCATCGCCCGCGTAAAGCTTCATCACCACCGGCAGGGTGACCGGGGTCTCCCGGCTTGCACCGGCGGTATCCGCGCTGTGCAGGGCGTAGCCATCCAGCGGGCTGCGGTCAAAAGGGGGCTGGTCCATCCGGGCGCAGAGGTCGGCGGCAGCAATGCGCCCGCAGGCGGCTTCCAGCGGGATGGTCTCCGGGGACGGAGAAGGCAGAAGCGCTGCCGCGTCCAGCACGCTGCGCAGCGCCTTGACGGGGGAGCAGAAAGGCTGGTTCATTATAACTTCCTCCATAGACCCGCCGCTCTCCCCTTCTGCTATGGCTCAGGCAGGGGCACCGGCAGGGGTATTCTTTTTTCAAAAAAGGCAGGTGAAAAAGAAGCGGAGACGTCTTGACCGGAAAATCAAAACGCCTCCGCAGAATATCCCCACAAAACCGGCTGCGGCAGTTTGCAGTCTGCTACGCCGGTGGCAGCCTTTGGCTATGCGCCGCCCTTGCAGCGGCAGCACACAGCCAAAAAGCACCTGTGAAGATGGGAGGAGTTCTTTTTTTCAAATTGCAGCGTTTCTTCTGCGGGAAGGCGGTGGGGTTTCCCCCGCCACCCTTGAATGCCCGCCCTTGCGGGTGCAGCATTGCGGCGCGGTGTCCTGCTCTTTGTGAGAGTTTAGACGCCTTTGCTCAAAGAAGCTCTTATACCCTGATTCAATTGTAGGTTGGTTTAATCGCAGAAATCGTCCACGTCGCTGATAGCCTTGGCGTAGCGGCGGGTGAGGTGCTTGGTGGAAAAGAGGAACCGCTCGTTCTGGTTGTTGGTCAGCTCCTCGATATCGGCATAGGCGGGGTTCTCCTGCATGGCCTTCCAAGTCTGCTCGATGACCTCCGGCGCAAGGCCGTAGGGGGAGCGCTGGAAGTACTTGAGCGGGGTGGCACTGGGGTAGATGCGGGCGTTGAACCGCACCATCTCGGCGAACATCACACACAGATCCTTGTCCTCGATGAGCTGCGCGATCATGGCGTAGTTATCGCTCATGTTGGCATTGGAATAGTAGTAGGTGTCCTTTGCACCCGCGCGGGTGACGATATCGGTGCACTGGGGGTCTGCGGGCATCTGCGCCAGCAGCTCATCGGCGTTTTCCACTTCCTCCAGCAGCAAAGCGTGGGGGGTAATCAGCGCAGCCGCAGAGCGGGCACGGATGTAACCGGCCAGCTCCTGTGCAGGGGTCAGCTCCGGCAGCTCCGGGGCAGTCTTGGTGGGCTGATCCGCAAAGGGATCGTTTTCTACCTCCGGTTCACCGGCCAGAAAATCCAGCAGTTCCGGCTTTGCAGCATCGGGCTGCGCAGCTTCGGCGGCTTCGGGTGCGGCCTCAGCGGCCTGCTTTGCGGCAAGCTCGGCGGTCTCCCGCTCCACTGCGGCGATCACGTCCTCACCAGTCTTGGCGGCGCTGCCGTCAAAGGTGCTGCCGGTCTCCTTCAGGCGGCGGGCAGTCTCGCTTGCGGCGTCAATATCGAATACCTCTGCCTTGGGCTTTTTCTTGGCGGCCAGCTCTGCCTTTTGCAGTTCCAGAACGGCCTGCTCCGGGTCTACGCTGCCATCCACCGTGGTGGTGTAGCCGGGTTTACGTCTGCCAAACAACATGACGGTCTTTCCTCTTTCTATGGGATTTATTCAGCTGCTGCGGTGTTCTGTGCGTAGATGCCGCGCTTTTCCAGATCATCGGCCATGTCAGCCAGATCATACTTTTCCAGCGTCTCGCGGGTGGGCACACCGGTGGTGCGGTCCCAGCCGAAGACGTCGTAGAACAGATCCTTTGCCTTCTCCATGTCGGCACGATCCAGCTTGGTGGTGCCTTCCTCGAATGCCTTGAAGTCGGGTTCCTTGTCGAAGACCCAGTCGCAGATGGCGTCGTGCTCCTGACGGAGGTTTGCGCTGCCGCAGTTCTTCTGGAAGCTGATGGCGGTCATCGCGCGCAGCATCTGGGTGATGCGGGCGCCGTCCTCCTGCAGACCGGCCTGGGTGTAGGTCTCGCCGGTGACGGCGGTCATGAAATCTGCCTGCAGGTCCAGATCGCCGTGGTAGGCCCGCTCCTTGGAGGGAGACTGGGTCATGGGCCACATCCAGTTGCAGAGGGTGGCAGAGTCGTGGAAGTTCTTGTCGTTGACGCAGTAGGCGGCCAGCTTTGCCTTGTTCTCGTTGATGGGAGTGTAGGCCTTGGCCTTATCGTAGCAGCCCTCGCCGAAGAAGTCCTCCATGACCTTCTTAGTCACCTCGTAGGGTGCGCCGGAACCGGTCTCGCAGACGATCTCGTGGATCATGCAGTCACGGTTATAGACGAGGTTGTACAGCATACCAACCTGCCATGCCTCAGCAGGGCCGTGGTGGTTGGGGAAGCCGTTGTAGATCAGATTGGAGTTGGTAGCGCCGTCGTCGCGGTCCAGCCAGCTCTTGGGCAGGCCGAACTTTTCCATCATGGCCAGCGTGCCCTTGGCGATAACGGACAGATCACCCTCGCCGTAAGCCATGCGGCGGATCAGCTCGACCTCCCAGCGGGGATCGCCGGCCTTCTCCCACTCCCAAGGCAGAGAGTCGTACTCGGCCTCGCTGATGTACTTGGTGGCCTCCTCGCGGGGCATCCGCAGGATCCACAGCAGGTCGCGGTTCAGGTTGCCGTAGTTGTCCCACAGACCCATATCGTCCACTGCATGAGACCATGCCAGATTGATGACCATGGTGCCGTCGCCCTCGTACTTGAAGTCGTGCACGCCGTCCGGGTAGACGCGGGTGCCGTACAGCACGGGCATACAGGTGTTGGAGTTGTGGGTGGGCAGATCGTAATCTGCCAGCGGATCCACATCATACTCGGTGTAGCAGCGGATGGGGCAGGAGGAGCAGCCGCCGTTCTTCACGGTGTACTCGGCAGCGGGAGCGCCGAAGTCGAAGTAGCCCTTGAAGCAGCGCAGAGCCACCTTGTTGATATCGTTGTAGGGCTGCTCGCCGGTATCCACGGGGCCGCCAGGAGCCTTTTTCCACATACGGCCCGGTGCGCCGGACCAGCGGTTCTTGCCGGAGGTGGCGCTGTACTCTGCCCAGCTCTGGGGCTGTGCGGGCACGTTGTGGTTGTTGTTGCCGCCGATCAGGTTGCCCATCATGTAGTTGGAGAGCTCCAGCACCTTCTTGGGGTCAGCGACCTTGACGCTGCCGGTGCCGCGGATGGCCAGACCCTTCAGCTTCTTGTTGCCCATGGCAGCGCCCAGACCGGCGCCGCCGGAGTTGCCGAAGCTGGTGTTCAGGGTGGAGTAGTCCACCAGATTCTCGCCGGCAGGGCCGATGGAAGCGGTCTCGAACTCGCGGCCGTTCTGCTCTACCATCCACTTATTGGCAGCAAAGGTGCCCTTGCCCCAAATCTCGCTTGCGTCCTCCAGAGAGACATTGCCGTCCTCGATGCGCAGGTAGACGGGCTTTTCGGAGATGCCGCTGATCACGATGCCATCGTAACCGGCATACTTCAGCATGGAGCCGATGTGGCCGCCCATGTGTGCATCGATAATGGAGTGACCCTTGGACCAGGTAGAGCGGAAGGTCACGTTCATACGGCCGGAGCAGGGCACGCCTGCGCCGGTCAGGGGGCCGACACCAAAGATGACCAGAGCCTTCTCGTCATAGGGGTCCAGCTCCATGGGAGCTTCCTCATACATAATGCGGTAGGCCATGCCCATACCGCCGATATACTTATGGTACTTTTCGTCATCCTGCGTGGTGATCTCGCCGGTGGTCAGGTCAACGCGCAGGATCTTGCCTGCCCAGCCATAACTTTCAGCCATTGTAGTTCCTCCTTACAGATCCAAGTATGCAGCCTGTGCTGCGCTGGTAACGGCATCCCAATCCACGATGGACAGAGCGCCGGACGGGCAGCCTGCCACGCAGGCACCGCAGGCGATGCACTTGGAGGACTTGCCGGTCTCGGGGTTGACGGTGGGCATATGCCACGGGCAGGCATCATGGCAGGCACCGCAGCCGATGCACTTGTCGGTGTCCACCACGCGGATGCCCTGCTCGTTGGTCGTAATGGCCTTCTGGGGGCAGGCGTTGCCGCAGGCGGGGTCCTCACACTGGCGGCAGGTATCCGGGAAGTAGACAAAGCAGTTATCGGTGCCGGACAGCAGGCCGTTGCCTGCGCCGTCCAGATTCAGACGGCGCTGGATCTTGACGCGGCTGATGTAAGAGGAGCACACGCCATCGTTGGTCAGGGTGCAGTTGATCTCGCAGCGCTGGCAGCCGGTGCACAGGTCTGCGTTGACCACCAGCAGGCCCTGCGGCAGTGCCCAAGTGGCCACTGCGCCGGAGTCCACCTGCTGCTGAGAGCAGCCGAACAGGGACAGCATGGAAGCGGACAGGGTGAGCCCTGCAAGGCTCTTGCCCGAGATCTTCATGAATTGACGGCGAGTCATGTCAGCCGTCAGGAAATCAGTTTTTGCCATAGGTTCCATTCCTCCGTTGAGGTCACTCTGCGCTGAGCACCTCGGTCACATAGAAATACGAGTTGTTGACGATGGTCGTCACAGCCGAAGAGGTGATGGTCGCGCCGGAAAGGGCGTCCACCTCGGTCAGGTCTGCGCTGACGGCACCGGACGCATTGCCGGTGGTGGTCAGGCTGGCCTGCTCCAGACGCGCCTTGGACTGCTCCTCTGCCGAGAGATCCGCAAAGGGGATCGCCATCGGCTCACCGTCCATTGCGCTCTTGCTGAGCATGGCTGCGTACAGCTTGCGCCGTGCCACGGCCTCTGCGCTGGAATCCAGCGGCGGAGCCAGCTCATCGCCCAGTGCCTCGCCCTTCAAAGCCGAGAAGGTAAGCCCCGCAGCATACATCTTGCGGGTAGCCTCGGCCTCGGGAGAGGTATCGAAGGTGCGCCACTGTGCGGGGTCAAAATCCCCGGCAGCAGCGGGCTGCTCCTCCGCCGCACCGGCAGCGGCATAGGCGGCACCGGTAACGGGGTCCGTTACGGTGTAGCTTTTGCCTGCCAGCGTGAAGGGAGCTGCGCCTTGATACTGGGACGTGAACTCCGGGTTGACGCACTGGCCGCCAAGGCTTTCCGTTTCGTCCTGAGAGAGGATCTCTACTGCGGAAACATTGCCCTCGGCGTCAATGGTCACGGCAGCCTGCACATCGCTTTGGAAGCCCTTCTGAGAGCCCTCCACGCGGTAGCTGCCATCGTCGAGCTGGTACACTGCGCTGATGCCGTAGGCGGCTGCATCCGCCTCCGACACCGGCAGCAGGGTACCGGCAACCGTGGTGCGTGCGCTTTGCAAGGTGGTCAGACCGACCGCCAAGGCGATGGTCGCAACGCCCATGGCTGCATAGCCCGGCAGCCGCTTACGCCACAGCGGTACGGGCGCAAACGGGTTGGTTGCCTGCTTCATGTTATCACCTGCCTGTTTTTTATTTTGCCGGGTAACCCCGGACAACAATTGAGGCCGCTCTGGCTGCTGCAACAGCGGAGCGGTCTCTTCGATAATATATTAACATGCGTGCGCGGAGTATGTCAACAGAAACAGACAGGCTTTTCTGTTTTGTAACTATTGTTTTTGTAATATTTGCTTAAACTTTAGGGATTTTGCGTCCGCACACCAGCTGCAGGCCGTATTCCGCAGCAAGTTCTGCGGATTGCACGGTGGGCATACTTTTGCTTACCAGCACCGGCACCCCGGCGCGGATGGCCTTGCGCACCATATCCAGCGGCACCCGGCCGCTGGTGTACAGCACGCATTCTGCCAGCGGCAGCCCTGCCAGCACCGCGCAGCCCACCGCCTTATCCAGCGCGTTGTGCCGCCCCAGATCCTCACAGGCAAAAACAATTTCCCCTTTGTGCAGCACAAAGCAGCTGTGCACCGCCCGGGTGGCGCGGTACAGCGGCAGTCCGGCGTGCATGGCGGCGGTCAGGCGCTCCACCCATTCCGGCTGCAAATCCAGCCCCGGCACAGAACGCAGGGGCAACAGCTCCACCGGACTGCCCAGCGCGATATTATCGGTGCAGCAGCTGGCCACCTCCTGCGCGGCGGCGCGGCGGGTAGGCAGCGGGTGGCGCAGATATACCTGCACCTTTGCGCCCTCGGCACAGACGGCGATTTGCTCCACCTCGTCCGCAGACGCGATCCATCCTTCGGTGAGCAGCCGCCCCAAGGCCAGCTGCGGCAGCAGCGCCGGGGTGCATACCACCCGGAAGGCGGGCTGCTCGTTGACATAAATGGCGGCGGCGTGCTCTGCCGGTATGGTGGCTTCGGTGCCGTCCGGCAGGCGCAGGCTGGCAAAGGCCGTCTGCGCGCCAAAGCGGTCGGTGATCTGCAAAGAGGGTGTACTGCGTTTTTCCATAAAGTTTCCTTATATTATAAATGCAATGCTGTGTGTCAGACGGACAGTATCAACATACCGGTTCTGTGTCAAAAAGTCAAGAGCTATCTTGCCGTAAAAACACAACGCCGGACAGCCCGCAGACTGTCCGGCATTGCGATCAAAACGTCAGATTTACAGTTTGCCCTCTCAGGCATCGCTCTCAGAACACCGCCGGGACGATCCGCTGGGCATCCACATCCACGATACCGTAGGTGTTCAGCCGCAGCTTCGGGATGACCGGCAGGCTTACAAAAGCAAGGGTCATAAAAGCGTCGATGTCCTCCGAGATGCCGTGGGCTTTCAGTGCCGCCTTGAGCGCCTGCAGCTTTTCCTCCACGGATTCGGCGCTCTCGGTGCTCATAAGCCCTGCCACCGGCAGCGGCAGCTCCCCTACCACCTGTCCGTTCAGTGCAAAGGCAAGGCCGCCCTTATTTTTGCGCACCGTGTTGCCCGCCAGCACCATGTCGGCATCGTTGGTGCCCGCCACGATGAGGTTGTGGGAGTCGTGGGCAATGCTGGAAGCCACCGCGCCGCATTGCAGGCCGTAGTTGCCCAAAAAGCCCAAGCCCACATGGCCGGAACGGTGATGCCGCTCGAACACCGCCAGCTTGACGATTTTCTGCGCCACGTCCACGCCGGGCGCTGTGCCCGGATGCTGGCAGAACGGAACGATTTTTTCAGTGGTCAGCAGGGCGTGCGGGGTCAGACAGATCACTCGCTGCCGGGTGCCGGTCTGCTTCAGCTGCAATTGCTCCGGGGTGATCTCATCCATGTTGAAGGAATCGAACACCCGCGCAAAGCGTGCCTTGTCCACAGTAAGGGCGGCGGGGTGCAGCATTCTGCCCTGCTGCGCCACCAGTTTGCCCTTTTTATACACCTGCTCCACCGTGAACTGTTCCAGATCCGACAGCACGATCAAATCGGCGGTATAGCCCGGGGCTACCGCGCCGCTGTGCGCAAGACCGAAGTACTGACACGGGACAAGGGTGCCCATCCGCACTGCCACCACCGGGTCTACCCCGGCGGCAATGGCCTTGCGGATGATATAGTCGATATGCCCGCCCTGCAACAGGTCTCCGGGGTGCTTATCGTCGGTCACCAGCATACAGCGGCTGCAATAGGGCTCCCGGAACAGGGGCAGCAGGCTTTCCATGTTCTGGGCTGCGGTACCCTCCCGCACCATGATGTATTGCCCGCGCCGCAGCTTTTCCATGGCTTCATGGATGTCCGAGCACTCATGGTCGGACTGCACCCCGGCGGCGATATAGGCGTTCAGCTCCTCCCCGCTGAGGAAGGGGGCGTGCCCGTCGATGCGTTTACCCGCAGCGGTGCAGTCACAGATCTTTTGCAGGATCTTTTCGTCCGCGCGCACTGTGCCGTAGGAGTTCATCAGTTCAGCCAGCCCCAGTACCCGGGGCTGCTGATAGTAGGGGCGCAGCTGCTCCGCTTCCAGCACCGCGCCGGACTCGTCCAGCCCGGTGGCAGGCACGCAGGAGGGCAGCATGAAGTAGACCGAAAGCGCCAGATCTTTTGTAGTCTCCAGCATAAAGTCCAGCCCTGCCGTACCGGCTACATTGGAGATCTCGTGCGGGTCGGTGACCACCGCCGTGGTGCCGTGGGGCAGCACCGCCTGTTCAAAGGCCGGGCCGCAGAGCATGGAGCTTTCAATGTGGATGTGCCCATCCACAAGCCCCGGGCAGACATACTTGCCCTGCAAGTCCAGCTCAGTCTCGCCGGTATAGTGTCCCACGCCAAGGATGACCCCCTGACGGATGGCTACATCGGCCTGCTCGATCTCGTTTGTGAACACGTTGATGACCCGGGCGTTTTTCAGCACCAGCTCTGCCCGCACGTCACCCTTTGCTGTCAGGATCTGCTGCTTCAAGGTTTCCATTTTCATAAGGGCCCCCTTGTCCTGCTTTTACTGTTAAAAACTTGCGTTCTGCTGCCGGAAATACTGTTTTGAGTTTACATGGCGATCCAGCCAAAGGCGTTTGCCACCGAGCTTGCCAGAATGATGGCTGCAAAAATGGGGCACAGCCAGCGGATCATAAAATTGAACACCGGCTTGCGGCGGAAGCGCTGACCGTCCTGCTCCACCTCCTGCGCGATCTGCTCCACGCCGATGACGCGGGACACCAGCAGGCAGGTGGCAATGGCGGCAATAGGCATCATGACCGAGTTGGTCAAAAAGTCGAAGAAGTCCAAAAACTGCATCCCAAACACGGTCACCCCGGCCAGCGGGCCGTAGCCCAGCGCCGACAGGCTGCCCAGCGCCACCATGATGGCGCCGATGAGCACAGTGGAGCGGGTGCGGTCCCAGCCCAGCTCGTCCTCAAAGGTGGAGACAGCGCTCTCGGTCAGGGCGATGGAGCTGGTAATCGCTGCAAACAGCACCAGCACAAAGAACAGCACACCCACCGCGGTGCCCAGACCCATGCTGGCAAACACCTTGGGGATGGTGATGAACATCAGCGCAGGACCGGCCTGCAGGGTGTCCGGGTCGCCGCCGGAGAAGGCGAACACCGCCGGGATGATCATCAGGCCAGCCATGATGGCAATGGCGGTATCAAACACCTCCACGTTCTCGGTGGACTCCTCGATAGAGACATCCTTCTTCATATAGGAGCCGAAGGTGACCAGAATGCCCATGGCGATGGACAGAGAGTAGAACATCTGCCCCATGGCGGTGACCACGGTCATCCAGGAGAAGTTTTTGGGGTTGGGCACCAGAAAATACTTCACACCCGCCAGTGCACCGGGACGGGTGACAGAGTAGCCCGCAATGACCAGCGACAGCACCACCAGCACCGGCATCATCACCTTGGAGACGCGCTCTACGCCGTTGCGCACACCGGCAAAGATAATGCCCAGCGTGAACAGGCTGAACAGCAAAAAGGCCAGTTCGGCCTGCAAGCCGTTGGTGATAAAGGCGGAGAAGTAGCCGTCCACTGCCAGATTGCTGCCGCGGCCGCACAGATACTCGGCCAGATAGTGGATGACCCAGCCGCCGATGACCGAATAATACGGCACGATCAAAATGGGGATGATGGCGTTGATCCAACCACCGAACCGGATTCCCTTGCCCTTACCGAAGTGGGCGTAGGCGCTGACCGGGCTTTTGTGGGTCATACGGCCCAGCGCGGTCTCGGCCACGATCATGGTATAGCCAAAGGTGACTGCCAGCAGAATGTATACCAGCAGAAAAATGCCGCCGCCGTATTTGGCTGCCAGATACGGGAAGCGCCAGATGTTGCCCAGACCCACCGAAGCGCCTGCGGCAGACAGCACGAACCCGATCTTACCGGAGAATGCGCTGCGCTTGTGTTGTTGTTCCATGTTGTTGTTCCTCTTTTCCTATCTGCTATAAAAATTAAGCAGAACAAGTGTACCACAACTGCGTACAACTGGCAAGCAATAACACCCCGGTCAGCTCCTGACGGCGCTGACCGGGGTGTTTACCAGTTTCTTTTTATTTTTACAGCTTATGGTACTTGCGATCCTCTTCCTCGTAGACGGGGTCGCAGGTCAGGTACATGCCCAGACGGTTCAGGGTGCTGCTGTCCACGCTGGAAAGCAGAACGGTGGAGTGCACATCGCAGCCCTTGAGGTTGGGCAGCTGGTGCATGGCTGCTGCGGCAAGCTCGCTGGAGGCAGCAGAGCTGGACAGGGCGATCAGGATCTCGTCGGTATGCAGACGGGGGTTCTTGCCGCCCAAATAGTTGGTCTTGAGGGTCTGGATGGGCTCGATGGCAGCGGCGCTGACCAGATCCGTCTCCTGCGGGATGCCCGCCAGATACTTGAGCGCATTGATCAGGGCGCTTGCGGTAGCACCCAGCAGCGGGCCGGTCTTGCCGGTGATGACAGTGCCGTCGCTCAGCTCAATGGCAGCAGCCGGTGCGCCGCCGGTAGCCTCGCTGCGGGCGTGTGCCTGCTTTTCCACTTCCCGGGCCCCCATGGTCAGTCCGGCCTGATTCATCAGCAGCTCCAGCTTGTAGCGCTCGCTCTCCTTGGCGGTGCCGGTGATCTTCTGCTCGCACAGGCACTTGTAGTACCGGCGCACGATCTCCTTGCGGGAGGCCTCGCAGCAGACTGCGTCGTCCACGATGCAGTTGCCGGCCATGTTCACACCCATGTCCGTGGGGGACTTATAGGGGCTCTGGCCTGCGATCAACTCGAACATCGCATTCACCACCGGGAAGATCTCGATGTCGCGGTTGTAGTTGACGGTGGTGACGCCGTAGGCCTCCAGATGGAACGGGTCGATCATGTTCACGTCGTTCAGGTCGGCGGTAGCGGCCTCGTAGGCGAGGTTGACCGGGTGCTTGAGGGGCAGGTTCCAGATGGGGAAGGTCTCGAACTTGGCATAACCGGCCTTGACGCCCCGCTTGTGCTCGTGGTAGAGCTGGGACAGGCAGGTGGCCATCTTGCCGCTGCCGGGGCCGGGGGCCGTGATGACGACGAGGGGACGCTGGGTCTCGATGTAGTCGTTCTTGCCGTAGCCCTCGTCGCTCACGATGCGGGCCACGTCGTTGGGGTAGCCGGGGATCTTGTAGTGGCGGAAGGTGCGGATGCCCAGACTGCTCAGCCGCTTTTCAAAGGCTTCCACCTCGGCGGCGGCGGTGTACTTGGTCACGCACACACTGCCCACATACAGCCCCATCTCCTGAAAAGCATCGATGAGACGCAGCACGTCCAGATCGTAGGTGATGCCGTAGTCGCCGCGCACCTTGCTGCTGATGATGTCCTCGGCGCTGATGACGATGACGATCTCGGCCTGCTCCTTGAGCTGCAAAAGCATTTGCAGCTTGGAGTCCGGCTGAAAGCCGGGCAGCACGCGGGAGGCGTGGTAATCGTCGAACAGCTTGCCGCCGAATTCCAGATACAGCTTATTGTCAAACTTCTTGATGCGCTCGCGGATATGCTCAGACTGCATCGCAAGATATTTGTCGTTGTCAAATCCTATTTTCATCGTTCGTTTCCTCTCTGGTGGCCCGGCACACCATACCCGGGCTTTAAAATCACGAATATAAGTATACCACAGCCCGGGGTGGGGTGCAATGCAAAACAAAGCGCCGAACGCAATTCCGGCAGGATAGGCCGTTTTGGGCGGTATATTGTCCTGTTTTTTGTGAAAATGGTGCTTGCGCAAAACGCAAAGGGGACTGCCGCGGTGTGCGGCAGTCCCCTTTGCTCTTATGAAGAACTATCCGTATGGAGAAGAGAATGGCTTATTACTTTGCCTCGGCAGACTGGGTCTTTTTGACAAGGCTCAGGATCACTGCACCCAGCACACTGCCCACAGCCAGCGCCACGCAGTACAGCGCAGCGTGATCCACCACCGGGAACACGAAGATGCCGCCGTGGGGTGCGCGCAGTGCGCAGCCGAAGGTCATGGAGAGCGCACCGGCGACCGCAGAGCCGACAACGCAGCTGGGCAGGACGCGCAGCGGGTCGGCTGCTGCATAGGGGATAGCGCCCTCAGACACGAAGCACAGGCCCATGACGTAGTTCACAATGCCGTTGCGGCGTTCGTCCAACGTCCACTTGCGGGGGCAGAAGGTGGTGGACAGGGCAATAGCGATGGGAGGAACCATGCCGCCCACCATGACGGCGGCCATGACCTCATAGTTGCCGGAAGCAAGGGCTGCGGTGCCGAAGACGTAAGCCGCCTTGTTGAAGGGGCCGCCCATGTCGATGCTCATCATACCGGCCACGATAGCACCCAGCAGCACCTTGGAGCTGCCGCCCAGTGCGTTCAGCCAGTCGGTCATGGCGGTGTTGATCATGCCCATTACCGGGTTCACGGCGCACATCATCGCACCTACGATGAGAATGCCGCCCAGCGGGTAGATGAGCATGGGGCGGATACCGTTCAGGCTGGCGGGCAGCTTTTCGGTGATCTTTTTAAGGAACTGCACGATGTAGCCCGCTGCAAAACCGGCCAGCAGCGCTGCAAGGAAGCCGCCGGAGATGCCGGTGGTGCTGCCTGCGGCAAGGTCGGTGAAATTGGTGCCGTTCATGGCCAGCACACCGCCGGCAAAGCCCACAGCCAAGCCCGGACGGTCGGCGATGGACATGGCGATGAAGCCTGCCAGAATGGGCAGCATATAGCCGAAGGCTGCGCCGCCCACCGTCTTGAAGAAGGCGGCAACGGGGGTGTTCATGCCGAAGTTTGCGGGGTTGATGCTGTAATCATCCAGCAGGAAGGCCAGCGCAATCATGATGCCGCCGCCTACCACGAAGGGCAGCATGTGGGAAACGCCGTTCATCAGGTTCTTGTACAGGCTGCGGCCAAAGCTGTCCTTACCGGCGGTGTCGTCCTCGGCTGCTGCGCCGCCCTCGGCGTGGAACACAGGCACCTCGCCGTGGGCAATCTTCTTGATGAGCTCCTCCGGCTTGTGGATGCCGTCGTCTACGCGGGTGAACAGCACCGGTTTGCCGTCGAAGCGGGCGGTGTCCACCTTTTTCTCCGCTGCTACGATAATACCATCGCAGGCGGCGATCTCGGCGCGGGTCAGGATGTTCTTTGCGCCGTCCGAGCCGTTGGTCTCCACCTTGGTGGGCAGACCCAGCTTATCACCGGCCTTGGTCAGTGCTTCTGCCGCCATGTAGGTGTGGGCGATGCCGTTGACGCAGGCGGTCACAGCCAAAATGCGGTAGCCGTCCTGCGGGATAGCCTGCTGGGTAAAGCTCTCTGCACCAAACTGTGCTTCCTCCTGCGCGTCGATGCACTCCAAGAACTCCTTGGGGGTCTTGGCAGCTTTCAGCTTTTCCACAAAGTCCTCGTTCATCAGCATCTGCATCATACGCGCCAGCATATCCACATGCAGGCTGCCGTTTTCCGGTGCGGCAATGGCAAACAGCAGGTCGGTGGTGCCGTCATCTTCGGCGTTGTACTGTACCGGGGTGCTCAGCCGCAGGGCGGCCAGACTGGGGCGGGTGACTACATTGGTCTTGGCGTGGGGCACAGTGATGCCGTTATCCACATAGGTAGAGCCCTCGGCCTCGCGGGCGTAGAGTGCCTTTTTGTAAGCCTCTTTGTCGGTGATGTTGCCATGGGTAGCCTGCAGCTCCACCAGACGGCTTAGGATCTGCTCCTGCGTCTGCAGCGCTTCGTCCAGCGCAATGGACTGTGCGGTAAATAACTCGGTAATGCGCATAAACGTTCCTCCTTTGTTCCTTTTATCCTATCAAAGCTGCGCCAGCAGCTCGTCGATCTTTTCCTTTGTGGCAAGCCCAAGGCTGAAAGCCGTTGCGCTGCCGCAGGCCGTGCCCAGACGCAGCGCCTGCGCGTAGCTGCGGCTTTGCAGATACCCGGCCACAAAACCGGCCACCATGCTGTCGCCTGCGCCCACGCTGTTGACCACCTTGCCCTTGGGGCAACCGATGCGGTGCACCTGTCCCTGCTCGTCCAGCAGCAGCGCACCGTCCCCGGCCATGCTTACCAGCACGTTGCGCGCGCCCTTTTCCTGCAAAGTGCGGGCAGCTGCCACGATCTCTGCGTCAGTGGTCAGTACCTTGCCCACGATCTCGCCCAACTCATGGTTGTTGGGCTTGATGAGGAAGGGGTGATACTGCAGTACATTCACCAGCAGGTCGCGGGTGGCGTCCACCACCGTATGCACGCCGTGGCCTTCCAGACGGGCCAGCAGACGCTCGTAGGTGGTCTGGGGCAGGCTGGACGGGATGCTCCCCGCCAGAATGAGGATGTCGCCCTCGGCCAGCTGATCGAGCTGTGC
>OHMA01000908.1_pt1 | contig 14268 bp, 12 predicted proteins | sample 1569171 | NCBI WGS metagenome assembly OHMA01 (sample SAMEA3879580, study PRJEB24766) | human gut metagenome | biome: human-associated habitat; feature: feces | place: USA | collected 1985/1987
GCCATCCGTGACGCCCGCCTGCCCGAGGACGACCACAGCGACACCTGCTCCATGTGCGGCAAGTTCTGCGCCGTCCGCAGCATGAACAAGGCTCTGGCCGGTGAGTACATCGACATCCTGTAAGCTGCTGTAAAACCGATATTTTCATCGCTTTTGCGATTTTTCTTCTCCATTGCCGCCCGGTACAAAAGCCGGGCGGCTTTTCTGCTGTTCTATGCTACTTTTATACTGCTTTTGGAACTTCAAAACGCCCAAAATCAGCAAACCCTTCTTCACAGAAAACAAAAAACCGCATGAACACTGGATTTTCCAGCATTCATGCGGTTTTTTCTCAAGTTGCGCCAGCAGGAGTCGAACCTACGATGGGGGAGTCAAAGTCCCCTGCCTTACCGCTTGGCGATGGCGCATCATGCAAAACAGTATAGCATATTTTCCGCTGTTCCACAAGAGGTGCGCCGCATTTTTGCAGCTTTTTCTGTGCGCTGTCTGCCGCACTTGCGGCGGTTTGGGTCGGTTTTTGGGCTTTGCGGCCGGGACCCTGCGTTTTCCATATCCTTCCATGTTTTTACGAAAGGCAAGTTTTGCGGGATGCGTTTTTCAAAAAACACAGTCCGCAGGGGGCACAAGATTCATATTGCAAAGGTGAAATTTATTTTTTTCCTGATTTTTCTTATTATTTTCTCAAAAGACTGTATTTTTTGTTGCGATTCTGGTACACTGGATGTGATAAAAATAAGTTGAAGAAACTACGCCGATGTCCGGGCTGTCCCCGGGCGGGGCAGTGTCTCCATCTTTGTGAAGGAAAGCGAGGGATCTCATGAAAAAATTCCTGAAAACGCTGGTGGTCGGGCTTTGCCTGTTCACGCTGCTGTGCTGCGCACTGCCGGCTGCATTTGCCGCCGACAAAACTTCAGGGAGCAAAAAGGAAGAGAACGTGTACGCCATTGGTATGGATGCCCAAGGCGGCATCTGCTCCACCGTGGTAACCTACACGAACCTGTCCGGCAAACTGGAGAGCACGCCCGAGCAGCCTACCATGACGGGCTACACCTTTGATGGCTGGTACACCGAGCCGGTGGGCGGCAGCAAGGTGACCACCTCCACCGTGTTCACCTCCGACGCCACCATCTACGCCCACTGGACTGCCAAGGCCGGTACTTCTACCGTGCCGCAGCCCACCACCCAGCCTGCCGCCACCCAGTGGCAAAAGTATGTAGGCCCTGCCCTTGTGGCCGGTGCCCTGCTTACTACCCTGCTGGTCGCCACCATGTTCTGAACACTGCTGTAAACACAATGACACCATTGAAGAAAGGGATCTTACCATGACTACTTCTACCATGAAAATACCCGCCAGCTATTCCACCATCGAAGCCGAGGAGATGACCTATCTGGACGGCGGCGCCAGCAACGCTTATCAGTCCTTCCTGGACATCGGCAAGGTGTTCAACTACATTGCCCGCATCTTCTCCGGTGCAAGCTCCATCATCAACAACGTTAACGTCATCTACCAGTCCTTTGTATCGCTGAACAGCCTGCTGGGCAGCTTCGGCAAGTAAAAGCATCACCCCAAAGTTCAGATCCGGGAGCCGCGCTTTTTTCGAAAAGTGCGGCTCCCGTTTTTCGTACACGCTGTAATTCAGTGCATTACTGCGCAGAACTTCGCGTTCCAGAATTGTGAACAGCCTTTTTAAGTTTTTTGGGGGTCAGTGGCCGTTTTTTGGGCTTTTTCTATATAAAAAGCAAAAAAATGCGATATTTTTTGGGCTTTATCTCTTGATTTTGTGTCTGATTTGTTATATTGTTGTTACATGGAATGTGCTAAAATAAGATAGTTTATAAAAGGTCTCTCCAGCTGCGCAAGTTGCGTGGCAACAAGTGAGTTTTCAGGCATTTTCTTTAAGTTTTTTCGGTATTTTCGAAAAAAATTTCGTTATCTTTACATTCGGGAGTTTGTACGCAAATGGCAGATCGTGAACTGCGGCGGATGCACCGCGCTGAACTGATAGAGATCATCTATGCGCTGAAGCAGAGCGAGGACCAGCTCAAGGCGCAGAACGCCGCGCTTACCGCGCAGCTGCAGGACCGGCAGCTGCGGCTGGAAAGCGCCGGTTCCATCGCGCAGGCCGCGCTGGAGCTGAACAACGTGTTCGCCGCCGCGCAGGCCGCCGCCGATGACTATCTGCACTCGGTGCAGGCCAGTCTTGCGGACACCAACGCCACCGCCGCCAATACCCTTTCGCAGGCGCGCAGCGAGGCCAAACGCATTCTGGAGCAGGCACAGGCAGACGCCGACAGCCTGAAAGCGCAGGCGCAGCAGGAATGCGACGCCATGACTGCCGCCGCCGCGCAAAAACGCACCCAGACCGAGGCCGACTGCAAAGCCATGGTGGAGCAGGCCGAGCAGGAGGTGCAGCAGCGCTGGCAGGCATTTGACCGCAAGGCCAACGATCTGCTGGACCAATACCACAGCACCGACGGTCTGCCTTCGGAGGAAACATGAAAAAACGCGATATCCGGTTCGCTTCCATCCCTTCCACCGAGGAAGTGGCCGCAGAACGTGAGCGTCTTGCGTACCAGAGCCGCTACCAGCGGGTGCTGCGCAGTACGATCTATATTCTGGTGGTGGTGGCCGCAGCAGCCGTGCTGCTGGCTACGCTGTTTCTGCCGGTGCTTCAGGTCTCCGGCGACAGCATGAACCCTACGTTGAATGATAAAGACATTATCCTGCTGGTAAAATCCAACCACATTGAAAACGGCGAGTTGTGCGGGTTTTACTGGCAGAACAAGCTGCTGCTCAAGCGCATCATCGGGCAGCCCGGTGATGTGATCGATATGGACGTGAACGGCGTAGTCTCGGTAAACGGCGTGGCGCTGGACGAACCCTATGTGGACGCGCTGACCGTGGGCGAATGCGACATCCGGTTCCCCTATCAGGTGCCGGAAAACCGCTACTTCGTGCTGGGCGACCACCGTGCCACCTCCATCGACAGCCGCAGCAGCGTGATAGGCTGCGTTGAAAAAAGCCAGATCGTGGGCAGGGTTTTCCTGAGGATATGGCCCTTGTCCAGCTTCTCGTTGATCCATTGACCCCGGGAGGAGGTATTTCGTTATGAACGACATTCTTAAAACGTACATGGAGCGGTTCCGCGAGAACCGGCACACCCTGCGGCGCTACACCGCATTTGTGCTGGCACTTGCCATGATCACCACCCTGTTCGTCAACTGGCAGTTGCATGGCGTGGGCATCTCGATGACCGCGCAGTACCAGTGCGGCGAGGAGGAGCACACCCACACCGCAGATTGCTACACCAAGGTGCTCATCTGCGGTTACGAGGAAGGCGAGCTTGAAAATGCGGACGAGGTGGCCGCCGCTGCTGCGACCAGCCAGCCCACCGTTGAGGCTGAGCCCGCGCCGCTGGCACTGGAGCCGCAGATCGAGTTTGTGCCCCACGAGCACACCGAGGACTGCTACACCGAGGTGCAGACCCTGACCTGCATGGAAGAAGAGCACGTCCACGGTGACGACTGCTTCGACCCCGAGGACGGCACCCTGATCTGCGAGAAATTTGAGCACACCCACGATGAAAACTGCTATACCACCGAGTACGAGCTGACCTGTGGACTGGAAGAGGGCGAGCTTGTGGAGCAGGTGGTGGAGCCCACCCAGAGCGCCGAGCTGGCGGCTATGGCCGTGGCCGAGCCTGTGGCACTGGAGCCGACGGTGGACACCGTGGAGCCCATCTACCACCACCACACCGACGCCTGCTACGAGGAAGTGCTTACCTGCCCCCTGCCGGAGCATCACCACACCGTAGCCTGCCTGAGCGACACCTCCGCCGACGTTGAGACCCCCGAGGAGTGGCAGGCCGCCAACGACGAGGCCGTGATGACCGGCAACTGGGACGAGGACCTGCTCAGCGTGGCAAAGACCCAGCTGGGCTACGAGCAGAGCGAGAAAAACTTTGAGATCGACCCCGCGGACGGCGTGACCCTGCACTACTACTCCCGCTACGGCCAGTCTTACGGCAACCCCTACGGCGAGTGGGATGTGATGTTCCTCTCCTACTGCCTGAAGTACGCCGGTATCCCCCAGAGCGCCATCCCGCAGGAGGCCAGCGTGCTTTCCCTGCGCAGCTCCATGAGCGACATGGACTGGCTGCTGGACGGCGAGGACGGCAGCGCCGCCAATGTGGGCGACATCGTTATTTATAATAAGTACGTCACCCGCACCGTGGCTGTGGACAGCAGCGCCGATGGTGCAGCGGACGATCTGGACGACCAGTTCAGCATGGACGCTGAGGGTGAGAACGGCGCAGCGCTTGAAACTTCCGGCGCTTCTGCGTTGGATGCAGCCCCTGCCGCCGAGGATGCCCCCGCTGCCGACAGCGTGATTACCCCCGATCTCCCCGACACCGCTAACCCGGAGCAGCCCGCCGCAAAGCCGGTGGACAGCACCAGTACCTCTGCATCCGGCGCGGACACCCTTATCCCCAGCGTGGTGTCCCCCGCTGCCGAGCCGCAGACCACCACCGTGACCGACGCTCAGCCCGTGGAGACCGTGGGCATCGTGAGCGAGGCGGACGACGACACCCTGACCGTCATCTCCGGCGACGTGGACGGCAAGGTGGCTGAGGTCACCCTTTCCAACGCCGAGGTTCTGGCCGTGGTGGATGTTGCCGCCGCCCAGTACGCAGACGAGATGCTCTCCTCTGCCGTTGACGGCGCACTGAAAGCCCCCGATATGCTTACGCTGGCGGGTGAGCCCATGACCGTAAGCACCACGACCGTTGGCTCTGCCTTGGACGGTACTAATTATGTTACTGATTTCAAGATTCAGAAGCAGCAGGGCAGCCAATACGTTGATGTTGCCACCAGCGTTGTCACTGACCAAATGCACGGCTACCTTGAACTGAAGGATATTCCGGCTCAGGACATTGCAAGCCATGACTACAAGGTTAAAGTAGCTTTGCCGGAGGCTTTTGACTTGCAGAGCGTTGCTTCGGAAACTGGCGACTTGATCGATCCGAACTATACCGGTCCAAAGGGCAGCGTTTGTGGCACCTACCAGTTTGTAAAGGAAAACGGTAAGTGGTACGTCCTGTTCACCTATGACCGTGATTTTATTCATCAGGATCAGGTGTCGAATACCACCAAGGTCAGAAGTACAGTCAACTTTGATTTCCGGTGGGACCAAACCAAGGTCACGACCGGCGGGAGCAATGAGTTTAAGGTCAACGAAAAAGCAAAGGTCACCATTTATATTAAGCGCGAAGAAAGCACCACGCCCGGCGAGGAAAAGAAATTCAGTCTGGATAAACAATCTGCCGGGCTTAAGTACGACGGCAAGAATGCTTACGTTGATTACACTGTAAAACTTACCCTGAAGGAGGACAGAGCAGCCCCCCTGACGCTGACCGATACACTCACAAATCCGTCCGGGGTCACCTTCGACTATGTTGACACCTTCCTCCAAGTTACTGGCCCGGATGGTTCTGCGCCCGACATTTCTTGGGCAGATACCACAGGTAGTACGGGCAAAATGATCACCTTGGGCACTAGTGGTCAGACCCTGCAAAAGGGCACCTATACCATCACTTACCGCGTCAAGGCTGATAATTTTGGCAGCACAAGTTACAACGGGGACTATTTAAAAAACTTTATCAAATTTGGTGATGATGTAGAAGGTACTTCCACCTCTATCAAAACAAAGGATATTGAAAAATCGGGCAAGCTCAGCAAAGACGGCGAGATCATCACATGGACTGTCAAGATCAACAACGGTGACGTCATGCGTTATCTGCCTAGCAACGCTAAATTTACCGATACGATCGACACAGATCAGGAATTTGTTGCCGGTTCTTTCAAGGTCACAAAGACCGATGCAGACGGCAACAAGACCAAGCCCACAGCATCAGATGTCTACGACAGCACAAACAAGACCCTCACCTACCAGCTTGCGGAAGGCTTCAACAAGTATGAGATCACCTACCAGACAAGGGTCACAAAAGCTATCCCTCTGACCGGTCTGGATGTCAAAAACACCGGCAATCTGGAGGGCGATGGGCTGGACAGCAGCTCTGAAGGCACTGTCCACATCGACTCGGATGTTCTTACCAAAGAGGCAGTTGGTGAGCCGACTAATAATGGTACAGAGGCCACCATGCAGTGGAAGAGCACCATCAAACCGACAGATGTCAGCAGCTATATTTACTACGATTACAGTAACGCAGTGCAGGATGCAGACGGTAAAAACCGCAAGGCGCAGGAGATCGACCTTGCCTCTATTGTGGTAAAGGACAAGGATGGGAATTCTGTTTCCGTTACGCCCGTCGCATGGAACTCCGGTGAAACAGATGATTACGACAAGGATCTGGGTCTGTTTATGATAGACTTTAAAGGCATTACTGCATCCGGTCCAATGACCATTACCTACACAACAAAATGCTCTATCGTCCAGCAGCTGCCAGGCTACGGTGCAACGGTCAAGAACCACTGCCGCATCAATAATGGCACTGTGGCAACCGCTGAGCAGAAAATTACAAAAGGCTCTGACACGATAAGTTACTTCTATAAGTATGCTTGTGGTTGGAATTGGACGAACATTCAGAGCGGCAGCGGCAGTACTACCCTGCAGCCCGGCCAAAAGCTGCCTTGGACGATCGAGCTCAACGCGGATGGAGTGCTGAAATGGGAAAATGACACCAAATGGGTCATTACCGATACCATTCCCCGCGGTCTGGTTCTGGACGAAAGCAGCGTTCAAATCAAGAACCATGGCGTTGCCCTGCCCGCTACATCTACAGTCACCAAAAACGCAGACGGAACCACCACGCTGGTAATCACCATGTTGCCGGAGTCGTTCAGTTATACAAATAACGGTGTGACTGAGATCCGCAAGCAAATCAATATCACCTACGACACTACGCTGGATCCTAAATGTACCGACATCTGGAATGACAATACCGCATCGTTTAAGAACGTTGCCAAGTTCGAGCGCAACGGCAATACGATAGGTGATACCTCCTTTACCGAAACAGTCGAGCGCAAAGTTGTTGGCAAGAGCGGTACTTTTGACGAAACCACCGGTCTTTTGACCTATCAGGTCAAGCTGAACCCCTACGGTGCAACGCTGAATGGCGGCGAGCCTATGGTCCTGCAAGACGTCATGACCGTGCCCTCTGATTTGTGGGCTGATGGGTCTGGCACCAAGCGTGTAACGCTGGAAGGCATCTCTGTTTTTGATGCCAATCTGCAGGCAGATGGTACGCTGGAAGCAACCACATGGCGTGCAGACCTTACCTGTGTAGCCGGAAAGTTTGATGACGATGCCGCCGGAAATAACGTTGACACGTCCACCTACTATTCCAAGTACAGCAGCAATAGCAGCCACCAGCTTAAGGCATGGACAATGGTACCCGATAGCACCCCGCTTGTGCTGGTTTTCCATTACCGAGTTAATACGGAAGGTCTGGTTAAAGGCAATACCTTCACCTTTGAGAACACTGCAGAACTGAATGGCAAGTGGAAGAACGAGCAATGCAGCACCAGCTTTACTTCCAGTTCGGGAGCTTCTGCCGGTATCGACTTCAACTCCAACCGCTTGACCATCGTCAAGTACTCCGGCACGCCAGACAAGGTTCTGCCCGGTGCAGAGTTCAGTCTGGAAAAGTATAACGCTACCACTGGATGGAAAGGCGAAAAAACTGATATAGTGACCAACACCAGCGGCAACGTAACGCTTGGCAGTCTGGACGTTAACACCTTCTATCGCTTGAAGGAAACACAAGCGCCTGATGGTTATCGGACACCGAATAATTACCATTATTTTGTAATTTCTGACAATAGTCACAGCTACACGGCCTCTGGCGTTCCCGACTTTAAGAGTACAGATACCTTTAGCGAGTACAAGTTGGCTGAAGGGCAGATGTTTGGCAGCTTCTACTACTACTGCGAAAACACCCCCAATGACAACTCTGACTACGTTCTCCCCTCTACCGGCGGCACCGGTACACTCCCGTATACAGCCGTGGGCGGCACAATGATGCTGACCGCGCTGGCATATAGTTTTATCCACCGCAAGCGCAGACGCGAAGGGAGAGCAGATGACTAAACTGCACTTTTCTGCTGGCGTGCCGGGGCTGAGCCCCCGCCCGCCCAGCGCAAAGTTTACGCGATAGACCGAACAAAACTACACCCCTTTCCCCCCTGTGCAAAACGCAGGGGGGGCGGCAAGGGGCAAAAAAAAGAAAGGGGCTTTTCCATGAAAAAAGCAATGAAGAAACTCATGGCTGCTCTGCTGGCAGTTGCCATGGTGTGCGCCATGGCGATCCCGGCGTTTGCATACGACACTGAGGAGGTCAGAGCCCACCACTCTTTCGAAGCTTTCCAGATCTTCAAGGGTAATGTTAATGATGCCTCTGAGATTTCCAACGTTGAGTGGGGCAGCAACATCACTAATTATAAGGATTTTCTGGAGAAATTGACGAAAGATCCTACCATCGGCGGTGAGTTTGAAACTAATTTCACTGCTCAGGAAGCTGTTGCGGTTATCAGCAAATGGCATGATTCCGATAATAACAGCATCGCTTTTGCGCGCGTTGTATGCCACTATCTCTACTCGGGTGCTGTAGACCGGGGAGTCTCCATTCCAGGTGCCGGCGATATGGTCACCATCCCCATTAACAAGGCAGGTTATTATCTGATCGTTGATATTACCGACTTTAAACCTGGCGATTCCTATCATGCCTACAATTCCTTCCTGCTGAATGTTACCAAAGATAACTTTAACCTTCAAATTAAGCCTAAGTTTGTAAAACCCACTGTTGAGAAGAAAGTCTACGACAACGACGATAACGGCTGGGGCAGTTCCGCTGACCATGCAATCAACGAAAAGTTCCAGTTCCAGCTGATTGCTAAGTTGCCCGCAAGCCCCGACCCTGCTTACGATTACCGTGCTTACGATTACTATGATAAGTACACTGTTTGCTTCAATGATACTCTGTCTGACGGCATTACCTTTGACAAATTGGATACGGTGGAAATCACAAATGGCGATGGCAGTACTCCACTGAAGGTAACTATACACTTGAAAAGGACGGTTCTCAGTCCTTCAAACTGAGCATTGATAATGTCAAGAACTATGTACCAAATTTGAATAAAGGCGCGACTATTACGGTCACCTACACTGCACACCTGAACGACAAAGCCGCTGTCAATACTGCAGACGGTGCTTCTAATGGTGAAAACAAGAATAGTGTTTATCTCCAGTATTCCAACAATCCCAGAATCAACACATCCCTTGATCAGACTCCCGAAAGCAAAGTCCGTGTGTACACCTACCAGCTGAACAACACCAAGTATCACGATGATGATACCCCGGGCAACGAGTTGGCGGGCGCTGGCTTCCGTCTGTACAGCGCTAAAACTTGCAATGATACAGAGGAAATCAAGCTCAAAAAGAATGCTGACGGCACTTACTCTCGCTACTTTGGAACTGAAGATGGCGAAGAAATGTTCTCTGACGACAAGGGCCAGTTTAACGTTAAGGGTCTGGACGCCGGTACTTACTACCTGAGGGAGACCACCACTCCTAAAGATTACAGTGCCTGTCCCGATACTACAATCGTCATTTCTGCAACGCACGACGTAGACCATGTTTCTCTGTCCGGTAACCTGAATAATAAAATCATCAACAAAAAAGCCGGCGGCATTACCCTGCCCTCCACCGGCGGCATCGGCACTACCATCTTCTATGTGGTCGGCGGCGGCCTGATGGTTGCGGCCATCGTTCTGCTGGTCACCAAGAAGCGCATGGAGAACAAGTAAGCTCCATTTCCCCCAAGAACCCGGAGCAAAGGGGCCGCAAGGCCCCCGCTCCTATCCTTATAACATTAGGGAGTAGCCCATGAAAAAGAACAAAAGCACCATCATCCTGATCCTCGTCTTTTTCGTGGGTCTATCCGTGATGTTATACCCCACTATCAGCGATTACGTCAACCAGCGCAACCAGTCCCGCGCGGTGGCAAGCTACGCGCAGGACGTGGACACCATGACCGATGCGGATTACAGCGCCTACTTTGACGCCGCCGATGCCTTTAACGCACAGGTGGCCGCCAACGAAAACGCCCTTTACCGCCCGGATCAGCTTACCGGCTACAACGAAACGCTGGATATTACCGGCACGGGCATTATGGGTTACATCACCATTTCTAAAATCGGCGTGGAGCTGCCCATCTACCACGGCACCGGCGACAGCGTATTGCAGATCGCCGCAGGCCACTTGGAGGGCACCAGCCTGCCGGTGGGCGGCGCGTCCACCCACGCGGTCATCTCGGCGCACCGCGGCCTGCCCAGCGCAAAGCTGTTTACCAACCTCGACCAGCTGGAAGTGGGCGATACCTTTACCATCACCGTGCTGGACCGGGTGCTCACCTACGAGGTGGACAAAATTTCCATCGTGCTGCCCACCGAGACCGATGAGCTGAAGATCGCCGAAGGCAAGGACTACGTCACCCTGATGACCTGCACCCCCTACGGCATCAACACCCACCGCCTGCTGGTGCGCGGCCGCCGCGTAGAGACCCCGGATCAGTACAAGCACCTCCGCGTTACCGCCGAAGCGCTTAAAATTGAACCCATTATTGTTGCGCCCATTATGGCGCTGCCCATGCTGCTGATCTTGCTGATCGGTATGCTGATTTCTACACGCAAACCCAAGAAAACGAGAGGTGAAGAACATGAAAAGCATTGATCTGCGTCATCGTCTGGCGGCTGTGCTGCTGGCTATGTGCCTTGTGGTATGCTGCGCCCTGCCGGCGTTTGCCACCAGTGCCAACATTGTGCTGGGGCGTCTGGGCTCGCTCCATGTCCGTCTGTACGACACCCACAACGATGTGCCCCTGCGCGGCGGCGAGCTGACCCTGTATCAGGTGGCCTCCGTCAAGCGCACCAACGGCAACCTGTACTTTGACTATACCGGCGATTTTACGGGCTGCGGTGTCGTGCTGGGCGATCTTTCCGACAGCACGCTGGCTGACCAGCTGGTAAAGTATCTGCCCGCTGTGCCCGCCATTGCCGCCCAGCAGGACGTGAACGAAGAGGGCTATGCCAACATTACCAAGCTGCCGCAGGGTCTGTACTTGGTCGTGCAGACCGAGGCCTCCCACGGCTACGAGGCCATCAAACCCTTCCTTGTGTCCATTCCGCTGCCCGATGGCGACAACTGGATCTACGATGTGGACGCCACCCCCAAGGTAGGCGCTACCATCCCGGAAACGCCGGACACCCCCGACACCCCGGATGTGCCGGATACGCCCGACACACCGGACACCCCCGATACTCCGGAGCAGCCGGATAATCCCGACACCCCGGTAAGCCCGGACAGCCCTGATAACCCGGTAAGTCCCGGCAACCCGGACAACCCCGTAAGCCCCGAAAATCCGGATAACCCGGTCTCCCCTTCCAACCCCGATAAGCCTGTTCTGCCCCAGACCGGCCAGTTGAACTGGCCCGTGCCGGTGCTGGCCTGCAGCGGCGTGCTGCTGTTTGCCGCAGGCTGGGTATTGAACCGTCAGGGCAAAAAGGAAAACTGACTTTGCACTCCTTTCTTTTCGGCACAGCTTGGCGTGGCGTTGCCGAATTTGCTCCCCCGCAAGGGGGAGCTTTTTTGTATGCACCGGCGGGTTTTCATTTTCTTTTCACGGGTTTTATGGTATACTATAGTGTATTTTGAAAAAACACTGCCGAAAGAGGTTTTAAAGATGAAAGCACACATTGCACGCAACCAGAACGCCGGGGTGCCGCTGGCGCTGGGCTGGAACCTTTCCCCCGCCGACCGGGGCAAGCTGGAGGGCATGGCACCCGCCTTTGGCATGAAGCTGCTGCCCATTGCCCCCGCCGATGCCGGCAAGACCGTTGCCCAGCTGCTGGGCGAGGTGGAGGTAAAAGCCCCCAGAACACTGGTACTGGAGCCGGGTGCCTATCCCCCGGCGCTGGTGCTGGCAAACTTCCGTGATAAGGACGTGGACACCCTGCTGGACCTGATGCGGCAGGCACAGGTGACCATCCCGCTCAAGGCGGTGGTCACCCCCGCAAACCGCAACTGGATGTTTGCAGACCTGCTGGCACATTTGCAGGAGGAGCACACCGCCTTTACCGCCGCAAAGGAGAGCCAGACCGTATGAAGAGCCGCATCACCCGCATGACCGCTGCACTACTGGCGGCAGTGCTGAGCCTTAGCCTGCTGGTCGGCTGCAAGCCCAAAAAGGAGCTGACCCGGTACACCACCATCTTTTATGATGTGTTCGACACGGTGACGCAGGTCATCGCCTACTGCGAGAGCGAGGAAGAGTTCAACACCCAGATGCAGGCGCTGCATCAGGATCTGATCGCCTACAACCAGCTCTACGATATCTACAACGACTACGACGGCGTTGTGAACGTTAAGACCATCAACGAAAACGCCGGGAAAGCCCCGGTACAGGTGGACGACCGCATTCTCTCCATGCTGGAGCTGGCGCGGCAGATGTACGAGCTGACCAGCGGCAAGATCAACATTGCCATGGGCAGCGTGCTGGGCATCTGGCACGACTACCGCGAAGCCGCCGAGAAAGACGCCTCCGAGGCCGACAACACCCTGCCCACACAGGAGGAACTGGAGTCTGCTGCCCAGCACTGCGATATCAACGACCTCGTCATTGACGAGGAGGCCAAAACGGTCTACCTGTCCGACCCGGAGATGTCGCTGGACGTGGGCAGCGTGGGCAAGGGCTACGCCGTGGAGATGGTGGCACAGGCCGCTGAGGCCCGGGGCCTGAAAAGCGCTCTCATCAGCGTGGGCGGCAACCTCCGCGCCATCGGCACAAAACCCGACGGCTCCCAGTGGGCGGGCGGCGTGGAAAACCCGTGGAACTCCTCCGAGGTCTACACCAACGGCAGCTCCACTGTAGCCGCCGTCAAGATGAGCGACCTTTCCCTTGTGACCAGCGGCGACTACCAGCGCTACTTTGTGGTGGACGGCAAGCGCTACCACCACATCATCGACCCGGACACCCTGTGGCCCGCTGCCTACTACAACGGCGTCACCGTGCTGTGCCCGGACTCCGGCATGGCAGACTGCCTGACCACTGCTCTGTTCTGTATGCCGCTGGAAGAGGGACAGAAGCTCGTCGAGTCCCTCGACGGCGTGGAGGCCCTCTGGTGCACGCCGGACGGCGATATTATAAGCTCCAGCGGCTGGTCTGACCACGAGAAAAAGTAACAGAAAGCGAAAGTCCCCTCTTCGTCACGGTTCTTGCTCCAATGACGAAGAGGGGACTTTTATATACTATATATCAAGAATATTTCCGCGCGTTCACTCTTCCATACAGGCATACTTTGCCATTAGGACAGCCCCGCCGGTCACGAGTGCGGTGACAAGCTCCACCACCCAGACAGATGCCACTGCACTGAGCAGAACGGACAGCGAGTCGATGACAAAGTGGAACAGATACGCATTGAGCAGGTCTTTCTTGGACTTTTTGCGGATGGACTGGAACACCAGAATCGAAAGGCTCAGATGTAGCACCACCGCAATGATCCGCTCTACGCCGCCTGCAAAAAACGTCAAGCTCGATGTCGTCCACAGCGCCGAAAGAGCCGCTGCCGTGTCTGCCGCCTTCTTTGCGTCAAGAGACGCCAGCTGTGCAGACATGGTGCCGGAGTTTATCATCACGGCACTTGCGATGTTGCTGATAGATGCCACGCCGCACAGAAGCATTGCCTCCACGCCGCCGTGTCCGGCACCATACATAAAGGCATTCGGAAAATCCATCGGCTTCACCAGAAACCTCATGGCGATGTAACGACCGGTCTCTTCAAAAAGAGCTGCCATCAGGCCGCCATAGACTGCGTATAGGATCACGCTTCCGGTCAGCGCTTCTCCGGCCAGCTGGAACACGATGCGATGGATGGCAGCTTCCAGCATCAGCACCATCACGAAGAAAACGCCGCACCCGATAAAGAACGGTGCAGTCTTCGCACCCAGCTTCTTCTTTGCGTAAACAAAGAGGCCTATGGGAAGTGCGAAGGAGACGATAAGGGAAAACACCATGCCTGCGATGCTTGCCCCGGGTACCATACCTACTGTCATAGTTATCCTCCTGCCGATATACCATCGGCGTTTTTGCAAGGCCTGCCCCCGGAGGGGAGCAGGGTCATTCAATATCCAGCTCCGGCGGCAGGTCGATCTGATCGGAGACATACCGGCCGTTCTTTTTGCGCTGACGCACA
>OHMA01000926.1_pt1 | contig 14003 bp, 15 predicted proteins | sample 1569171 | NCBI WGS metagenome assembly OHMA01 (sample SAMEA3879580, study PRJEB24766) | human gut metagenome | biome: human-associated habitat; feature: feces | place: USA | collected 1985/1987
TGGATGGGCACAACCGCTACACCATCGCCAAGAAGCACCCGGAGATCCCTTTCACTGTTCACGAGAAAGAGTTTGCAAGCCGCTATGAAGCAATCATCTGGATCTGCAAAAACCAGTTGGGGCGGCGCAACCTCACCCCGGAACAGAAGAAATACCTTATCGGGAAACAGTATGAAGCTGAAAAAATGAAGCTGGGAGGTGACCATGGAAACAACCGTGGGGCAAATGGCACATTCAGCCCAAATCCCCAAAATGGGAATTTGGGTGGCAACCGAATCACTTGCAAAAAAATTGCTACTGAAAACGGCATCAGCAAGAACACTGTACTTCGCGCTGAACAGTTTTCCAAAGGTGTAGACGCTGCCGAAGAAGCCGTTCCCGGCACACGGCAGAAAGTGCTTTCCGGCGAGGTCAAGCCGACCGCCGCTGAGATTGCATCCGTTGCCCGTGCCCCTCCCGAAGAACGTCCTGCACTGGTGGCTGAGATCTGCAAACCGAAGCCACCAAAGCCACCTGCACAAAAGCAGAAAACTCCCCCAGCCGTAGCTGCACCGCTGCCTGATGCCAGTACATCCGATGAAGAAGCGCCTGACGAAGAACCAACGTCCACTCCTGCTCCATCCGAGCCAATCTTTCCACAAAAGGAAAATGAACTGTTGAAAGTTGACCGTCAGCAGATTCTTGAAATCGCAAACAATCGCTACCATGTCAAGCAGCTTGCCAATGGTGCGGCGATGCTTTGTGAGGTATCGGGAGCCGCCAACAGTATGATGCGCCGCTGGGAAAGCGTTTTCCGGGAATATCCCGATATTCTATCCGATGCAGAGAACCGTGCATCCGTAGGACGAACGATTCAGAAATTGAGAGATTACCTGAAAAATTTGGAAGATAAGATGGAGGAACTGCTATGAAGAATATGAACTGTGTCAGCACCATGCCTGAGATCATGCCCGAAATCACGGATGAAGCCATCATCGAAGCCCTCTTTGCCCAGCGGCCTTACGAGGAAAAGGTCATCAACAGTGCCTTTCTCGAAATCCCTGCGGAATATCAGCGCAAGCTGAACATTCCCAATGTCGAAAAGATGTCGGCAGAGTTCACCGAACTGATTGCCAACCCGCCCAAGGTCAGCTACCGGGACGGTCACTACTTCGTCTTTGACGGTCAGCATACCATCGTGACCCGTCGGGCGATGAACGGCGGGCAGGATCTTCCGATCATCTGCAAAGTGTACGAGGGACTGACAGAGGAAGAAGAAGCCATGCTGTTTTCCCGGCAGACGGGCGTTTCCACACCGCTGACCGCAGGTGCAGAGTTGCGCGCCGCTTTGGTGGGGAAAGACCCGGAATCTCTCGCATTCGTGAAAGCCACCGAAAGCACCGGTCTGCAGCTTGGTCTGGACGCCTATCGCGCTCCGTGGAAGATCATCTGCATCCGCACGGCCTTTAAGGAGTACAAGACCTATGGCGCAGACCTCTACAAAGAAGCCCTGACCATGCTGGCAAAGGGCTGGGAGGGTGACCCCGATTCCCTCCGCTCCGGCATCCTGCGGGGCATGGTTCGCTTTGTGGCACTCTATCAGGGCGAGTATGACCCGGAACGTCTGGTGAAGCGGCTGCGTACCGTTCACCCCATGACGCTGGTGCGTGATGAAAAGGCCATGAGCGGCACCGTCAGCTACAAGTATATGATGCTGATCCTTCGCACCTACAACGGCTCCAGCCGCCGCTTCAATCTCCCCATCAAGCAGTGACATTTTCGCCTTTCTAGGCATACTCCTTTTTCCTGCAAGAGCCGCCTGCCATAAACGGGCGGCTCTTGCTACATATAGAAGGATAGGAGGTCTGATCGCTATCATACCAAAAGACTGGAAATACCTCAGAGGGGACATTTACTATGCAGACATGGAGCCGCACATCGGCTCCGAGCAGGGTGGCACCCGCCCTGTGGTGGTTCTGCAAAACGACGTAGGAAACCGCTATGCGCCTACTCTTATCGTGGCGACAGTGACTTCCCGCACCGAGAAAAAGAAATACCAGCCCACACACGTTCTGATAGCCCACAATACAGCCTTTGAGAAACCGTCTGTGGTTCAGTTGGAACAGATCTTCACGATAGACAAAAGCCGCATACAGCGCTTCTTAGGACAGACTACACGGCATGAAATGCGCAGAATCGAAGAAGCCCTGATGAACAGTTTGGAAATCAATGAATGGGACAGGAGGAATGCCGATGAATGAAAAAGTGATGGTATCGCCGGAGATCCAAACCGAAGCGGTTGTTCTGCCGCAGATCGTCAGCATCAAGCAGGCAAGTCAGCGTATGGGCTTGCCTGAATATTACATCCGCCGCCTTTGCCGGGAAGTGCCGGGCATGGCGTTCCAGTCAGGCATCAAGTGGTACATCAACCTTGGCAAGATGGCTGACTATTTCAACAGTGGAACGACAACTTTGTGATTTGTCAAGGATGCGGGCATAAACTGCGACATCCTAAAAATTAACCGCCTGAACTGCTATACTCATCGTGACAGAGATAACCACCACACAGAAAGGACGGTAAATATATGGCATCGTTTGAATTAAGAGAACCCAAAAAGAAGCCTCGCTATTATAAGCTCATCGCAAATGTTCTGGTGAACGGCAAAATCGAACGCCGCTATGGTCGGTTTGATTTTGACCCTACCGAACTGAAAAATGCTCGTGCGCGCAACGCTGCTGCGAAAGTTGCCGCTGCCGAATTTGAACGGCGGGAACAGGAAAAGGCCGATAAAGAAGCCGGCAACGCAGGAAAGACCTTTGCGGTAGTGGCGCAGGAGTACATAGAATCTAAAAAGGCAAGACTTGCTCCTTCTGCTCGCTTAGAGGGCGATTATGACAGCCATCGTAATAAGGCGAACACAACGAGGGGCAAGGAAAACTACCTTCGGAAGATTCAGCAATTCCCTGAGTTTGCACAGAAGTCCGTTGATTCCATCAAAAAGGTGGATTGTGATTGGGTTCTGGAACAGATCGAAATTGGCGGCGCACGATGCCGCACCCATGCTGTTATCAATCAGCGTGGTCTGGAGATGAAAAAGGAATCTTGCCCGAAGCTGGCTAAGAGATGCGATTGCGGCGCAAAAACCATAGAAAAAGCATTTCGCAGCGAAGTGGTCGATATTAAAACAGCAGAACAGGTGGCGATTGCGCTGGGTTGTAAAGTGGACGATGCTTTTGATGTGGAAACCATTGCAAAACCTATGACCCGAAAGAGCATGAGAGAATATGCTCTGTTCATTCGTTCTACACTGGAATATGCAGATGAAAATTACGGCGTAAAGAATCCCATGCACAAAATTCCTGCGCTGGGAAGCCGGAGCAGGTCAGTAGACACTATTAAAAAGCACCAGATCAAGCAGCTTCAGGACACCTTAAAGGAAAGTTCCATGCTGGAACAGGTAATCGTTCTGTCCTTGCTCAATTCTGGTGTGCGCCGTGGCGAACTGGCTGGACTGACATGGAAAGATGTCAACTTTGAAGAATGTACCATACATATTTCTAAATCGCTTCTGGTATTCAAAGATTACGGCTACCAGTTGACCACGACAAAGGAAAGCAACATCCGGGATGTGGACGTTGCTCCAGAGTACATGGACTTCCTCAAAGAATATTATAAGTATTGGAAGTCCCAGAAAAAATTGATGGGAGGAAGTTGGCAGAAAAGCCTTGATAGGAAAAGTTCCAAGTATGCGCCCTCGCTCCTTGCCCTTCGGGGAACGGACTTCGTGATCTGCAACGACCATGGATTTCCTATCAACCCGGACAGCTACGGCGCACTGGTTCGTAGGATCGGACAGCGGGCAGGCATTGAAGGACTGCATCCTCATATGTTTCGGCACACTTTTGTGAGCATCCTCTTGTCCAACCCGGAGATTGGTGTGGCGACAGTAGCCGCAGAAGCCGGACACGCACAGCCCAGTACGACCCTCGCAATCTACACGCAGGTCTATGACAAGCGGCGCAAAGAGATTCGCAACCAGATGAGCAAGGAACTGTACGAATGAGCAAAAAAGAAGCACGAAGGCCGGAACCTTCGTGCTTTTTTGGTGGGCCAGGCAGGACTCGAACCCGCGATAACCCCGTTATGAGCGGGGAGTTCTAACCGACTGAACTACTGGCCCTTATGACGTTGTTTGAGATTCTTCAAACGGCTTTCGTACCCAGAAAATACCCAAGTACGATCTTTTTGCTGCTTGAAAACCAAAAAACAACGGAAAAACGCTGTTTGAAAAAGGTGGATACGGTAAGGTCTGGCGGTTATGAGCCGCCAGCTCTGACCAGCTGAGCTACTGGCCCGCAGGGGTGCTGCATTGCTGCAACACGCACTAGTATAACAAAAACCGCGCAAAAAGGAAAGCATTTTCCGCAAAAATCATTTGGTGCGGTGGGCATCCAGCTTTTGCAGCATAAATTCGTCCAGCATGGCGGGCGGGAACAGCGGCTCTTTGTAGCCAAAGGCCTCCCGGATAAAGATCAAAGTCACCACGGTCTGGCGGCCGGGGTCCAGCCGCAGGGTGTACAAGGTGTCCAGCGGCTGCTGACTGGGCTGGTGCAGCGTCAGGTGCAGCAGAAAGCTGCCGTCGTTCTCCCGGCGGCACTCGTAGGCAAAGAGGTCGGTGTCGCTGCGGGTGTCCAGACGGTCAAAGCACTCGTCCAGCGCAAGGCCGGTGCGGAACTCGGACAGGCCGGCGGGGCCGTACTGGCTGCGGCGGGTTGTCTCCCGCCGGGAGAGCAGGTACACGATGATGCCCAGCGCACAGGCCAAAAGACAGACGGAAACGACAGCGTTCATGGAAAGACCCTCCCCAAAAGAGTTTTCCTTATTGTAACACAACCTGCGGGGGTTTGTGCTATAATATTTACAATTCTTTTTTAAATTTTTCTGCAAGCCGGGCGCAAACGCCCGGGGGAGGGCTTCATGAAGCTTAAATTTACACGCAAGACATGGTATTTCTTTTTGCTGGCTGCAGCGGCAGTGTCCATGCTGGGCGGCTTTGCCGTGCTGGGCGGGATGGATTTTTCCGGGCTGGAAATGATCGTGTTCTGCCTTACCGGCATCGCGGTGCTGTTTCTGGCGGCGCAAAAGGGCGCACCGGCAAGGGAAAAGCGCAACTACACCGGCGTGTTCGTGGTGCTGATGCTCAGCAAGCTGGGTGCCGGCGGCTGGGCGGGGGATATCTGCTCGGCGCTGGTGTGGCCTGCGCTGCTTGCCACCGAGTACGAGCGCGGCAAGCCCATCCAGCGGCAGTTGCAGCTGGTGAGCGCCGCCGAGGTGCTGCGGCTGGTGTTCTGGATGCTGACCAAGTACGCGGGCATGAGCGGCCTTGCCTTCTGGACGAATATCATGTTCGTGCTGTTGACCTGCGCCCGGGGCTGGGCGGGGCTTACCCTGTATAAGACACAGGAGGAGACCCTGTGACCCAGCGCCGCAGGACGTCTAAAGCCAAGGCGAAACGCCGCTTTGGCCGCCGGGCCTTTCTGGCCGGGGCGGGCGTTGCCGCCTGCGGATTGGCGGGGTGGTATCTGCGGAAAAAGGGCAACGCAGAAAAGACCGCCGCCTCCGGGCAGGATACACCCCCGGCACCCAACCCTGCCCTGCCTGCCGGAGAGTGGCGGGCGGTGTGGGTGAGTTATCTGGACTGGGCGCTGCTGGATTTCTCCACCGAGGACACCTTCCGCGCCGGGGCGGCGCAGCTGCTGGACAATTGCGCCGGGCTTGGACTGAACACCGTACTGGCACAGGTGCGCCCCTTCGGGGATGCGTTGTACCGCAGCACCCTGTTCCCATGGAGCCATCTGTGCCCCGCTGGATATCTTTCTGACCGAGGCGCACCGCCGGGGCATCGGGGTGGAAGCGTGGGTCAACCCCTACCGCCTGCGCTCCTCGGCGGCGATGCCGCCGAATCTGGCAGAGAATAATTTGGCAAACACCCACCCGGACTGGCTGTGCACCGCCGGGGAGGGGCTGTACCTGAACCCCGCCGTGCCTGCCGCCGCAGACTATGTGGTGCAGGGGGTGGCAGAGCTTGTGCAGAACTACCCGGTGGACGGCATCCACTTTGACGATTACTTTTACCCCACCACCGATGCCGCTGTGGACGCGGCGCAGTTTGCGGCAAGCGGCGCAGCCGACCTTGCCGCGTGGCGGCGGCAGAACGTTACCGCGCTGGTGGCGAAGGTGCACCGCACGGTAAAGGCGGCAGACCCCACCCTGCGGTTCGGCATCAGCCCGCAGGGCAACCCGGACAACGACCTCGACCAGCAGTACAGCGATGTGACCGCATGGCTGGCGGCGGGCGGGGAGGAAAAGGTCATCGATTACCTCTGCCCGCAGGTGTACTGGGGCTACGGCTTTACCTTGCAATCCGGAAGCACCCGCTTTGCCTTTGAAAACATCGTCCCGGCGTGGCTTAGCTATCCCCGGGCGGGGGATGTGGCGCTGTACTTTGGGCTGGGCGCGTACCGGGTGGGCACCGGGGACGGCGGCGCGAACCCGGACAGCGTATCCGGCTGGAGCACCGGCAGCGCACTGGCGGCACAGGTAAAGGACTTACGGCAGCAGGCGGCGGGCGGCTGGGCACTGTACCGCTACGGCAGCCTGTTCGGGGCGGAGGCGTCCGCACTGGCCGAGGCCGAGTGTGCAGCGCTGCGGGCGCTGAATACGTGAAAATTGTGCAGAAACAGGCGGCAAACCGCACAAAATAAATACAGGTATCTTGTGCAGAGCGGCAAAATGCGGTATACTTACCCTGTATCTGCCCGTTGGCAGAGACGCACGAAAAAGAAAAGTTTCTTTGTTTCTATGAGGAAAGCTATGAAGATGAAAAAACAGCTTTTGGCATTGCTGCTGGCGGCGGTGATGGTGCTTAGCCTGACCGGCTGCAAGGAGACCCTGAAAAAGGTGGCGCAGAAGGTGACAGGCCACTCCGAGGAAGTGCAGGAGGAGGACACCACCCGCTGGGCAGAATCCACCACCGACCCGCTGATCATTCAGGGCATTGCGGATGCCTCGGCAAAGTATGCCACCGCCACCGCAGACGGCTGCCTGTACGCGGTGTTCAACGGCATCTGGAGCCGCAACACCGGCTACTTTACTGTGCCGGGCGGCAGTGTGAACATCATGGCCTGCGGCACCGCCGAGGGCACCCAGAAGTTCAAGGTGGCACTGTGGAAAAAGGTGGACGGCGGCGCAGAGTATGTGCCGGACAGCACATACTATATCAAGACCGATGGCACCGACTACCGCTGCACCATTTCAGGGTTGGACCCGGCGGCGCAGTACCGTGTGACCATCTCGTATGATTCCAGTCGGTACTACCTGTACGGCCTGATGAAGGTGGAGGGCATTGCCGGATGACGAACCAGACGAAAAATTCAATGCTGCTGATGCTGTGCGCCCTGATCTGGGGCACAGCTTTTGTGGCGCAGAGCGCCGGCTCCGGCATGGGCGCGTTCTCCTTTCTGGCAGGGCGCAGCTGGATGGCGGTGCTGGTGCTGATCCCCACGGTCAAGGCGTTTGACGCCTTGCACCACCGGCAGGGCAGGCCGGACGGCAAGCCCAAGAGTTCTGCCGAGCGTAAGCAGCTGCTGAAAGCCGGGCTTGTGTGCGGTACGCTGCTGTTTTTGGCCAGTGCGGCGCAGCAGCTGGGCATCACGCTGGACCCCTCCACCGCAAAGGCGGGCTTCCTGACCGCCATGTATGTGGTGCTGGTGCCGGTGTTCGGCCTGTTTCTGGGGCGCAAGGGCAGCGCGCAGCTGTGGGTGAGCATGGCTATTGCCGTGGTGGGGCTGTATCTGCTGTGCATGAAGGACGGCTTTGGCAGCATCCAGAGCAGCGATGGGCTGCTGCTTTTGTGTGCGGTGCTGTTCAGCTTCCAGATCATGGCGGTGGATCATTTCTCCCCGCAGATGGACGGCGTGCGCCTGAGCCTTGTGGAGTTTTTTGTGGTGTCGGTGGAAAGCACCGTGGCGGCGCTGCTGTTCGAGCAGCCTGCCATGGCAGAGTTTGTCACCTACGCCGGGCCCATCCTGTACTGCGGCGTGATGTCCAGCGGCGTGGCCTACACCCTGCAGATTCTGGGTCAGCGCGACCTGAACCCCGCCGTTGCCAGCCTGATCATGTGTCTGGAAAGCGTATTCAGCGCCCTGGGCGGCTGGCTGCTGCTGCACCAGAACCTCTCCTTCCGGGAATCTACCGGCTGCGTGCTGCTGTTTGCCGCCGTGGTGCTGGCGCAGCTGCCCCTTGGCCGCCTGATGCGGAGCAAGGCCTGAGATGCCGGCAAAGCCGTGCGCCCAGCTGCGCAGCGTGGAGGGCATCCAGTACGAGCTGGTGCGCAAAAAGGTAAAGCAGCTGCATCTGCGGGTGCGCAGCAACGGCACCGTGATGGTAAGCATCCCTTTGACGGCCAGTCTGGAGCAGGCTGACCGTTTTGTGCTGCAAAACGCCCAGTGGATCCGGGATACCCGGGTGAAGAATATCACGAAGCTCAACAGGGACAACGCCGACCTGCCGGATAAAGCCACGGCACTGGCCTACTTTACCGCCATGAGCGATAAGGTTTACCCGGCCTTTGCCGGGGTGCTTGGCGGGCAGAAGCCCATCCTGAAAGTGCGCAGCATGACAAGCTGCTGGGGCGTGTGCTGCCCGGCTAAGCGGCAGATCACCTTTGCCTTGCAGCTGTATAACCAGCCCCCTGCGGCGCAGATCTATGTGGTAGTACACGAGTACTGCCACTTTTTGCAGTTGAACCACAGCCCGGCCTTCTGGGCAGAGGTGGAAAAGCTGCTGCCGGACTGGAAAGCCCGGCGGGAGCTGCTGAAAAGATAATCTATCGTAAAAACGGAGGGAAATTCCCTTGGAAAACGAAAAAAAGACCGGCGATAAATATTCCAAGCTTGCCGGCAATACTTTGATCTTTGCAATCTCCAGCTTTTCGTCCAAGCTGCTTACCCTGATCGTACAGCCCTTTCTGACCTACGCCATGGCGGAGATCTCGGATCTGGGTCTGTCCAAGATCCTGAGCCAGTACGCAAACCTGCTCATCCCCTTTGTGTCCATGGGCATGTCCAACGCCATCATCCGCTTTGGTCTGGACAAGGGCAACAGCGAAAAACAGGTGTTCACCAACGGCCTGCTCACCATTCTGGGCGGCTTTGGCATTCTGGTGCTGTGCTGGCCCATCACCCAGTTTTTGCCGGATATGGCGCAGTACGGCCTGCTGATCTACATTTATGTGCTCATGAGCTGCCTGCGCACCCTGTGCACCCAGTTCGTGCGCAGCCGCCAGTGGAATAAGCTGGTGGCGGTGGACGGCGTGCTGTGCACCGTGGCTACCATGGCGTTTTATGTGCTGTATCTGGTGGGCTTCAAGTGGGGCGCCAACGGCTACCTGCTGGCCATTATCAGCGGTGACCTGACCAGCGTACTGTTCTTGCTGTTCACCGGCAAGCTGTGGAACTATGTGGAGCTGAAGGGCGTCAACAAAAAGCTGTGGCGGCAGATGCTCAACTTCTCGCTGCCCATGATCCCGGCGCAGATCAGCTTCTGGATCATCAATGCCTCCGACCTGTTCTTTGTGCGCGAAATGTGCGAAGGGCTGGACGGGCGCACCGGCAACGCATGGAGCGGCCTGCTTTCCACCGGCTACTTCCTGCCCACCATCCTGACCACGCTGGGTCTGATCTTCTACGATGCGTGGCAGCTTTCCGCCGTCACCGAGGAGGAGGAGCGCGCCCGGTTCTTTACCAAGATTTTCCGCACCTATTCCAGCGTGCTGTTCTGCTGCGCGGCGGGCATTATCTGGCTGTGCCGCCCGGTGATGCACGTCATGAAGTCCAACTATTACTACGCATGGCACTTTGTGCCGTTCCTCGTGCTGGCTTCCACCTGCAGCTGCTTCAACCAGTTCATGAACAGCGTCTATGTCGTGAATAAGAAGTCCCAGCGCAGCATGGTCACCATGATGGCCGGTGCCATCAGCAACTGCATCATGAACTACTTCTTCATCAAGTGGTGGGGTCCTGTGGGTGCGACCTATGCGTCCTTCCTCGGCCTCGGTCTGGTGTTCACCCTCCGCGCCATCGACGCCCACGGCATGATCGGGATGCGCGTCCACCCGGCGCGGGTGCTGGCAAATGCCGCTGCACTGGTATTTGAAGCCTTTGTGCTGCTGGCAGAGCCGCCGCTGTATGGGCTGTGGACGGGGCTGATCACGCTGGTTATCATCCTGTACAACTTTGCGGGCGTATGGGCGATGGCGCGGGTGCTGCTGCCCCGCCTGCTGGGCCGCCGGGGCAAGGCGCTGGTAGCCGCCGTGGACGGCTGGCTGAAGCCGAAAAAGGCGTAAGAATAATTGTTTTAATTTAGGGGTTCTGAAAAAGCCGCAGGCTTCTCAGAACCCCTTTTCTTAAAAATCTTTTTTACAATTTATGGAATATGCTCAAGTTTTTTCCTTCTGCGGATTGACGGCATCCTCCTGAATCCGTATACTATAAATATATCTTGCACAAAAGTGTACAAACAGGATACAGACGAAAGGCGGTGGACATCATTCTCAGACGATCGCTCCCCAAGCTGCGGGAAAAGCTTTTGGAGGCGCTGCAGGCGGTGCTGCCCATTGTGGCCATTGTGCTGGTGCTCTGCTTTACGGTAGCACCGGTATCGCCCAGCATCCTGCTGTGCTTTTTGCTGGGCGCTGCCATGATCGTGGTGGGCATCATGTTCTTTACTCTGGGTGCAGAGATGAGCATGACCCCCATGGGCGAGCGGGTAGGTGCAGTCATCACCCGCAGCCGCAAGCTGCTTCTCATTCTCGTGCTCGGCTTTTTGCTGGGCTTCCTTATCACCATCTCGGAGCCGGACTTGCAGGTGCTGGCAGATCAGGTGCCCTCCATCCCCAGCGGCACGCTGATCCTTTCGGTGGCGGCGGGCGTGGGCCTGTTTCTGGTCTTTGCCTTCCTGCGTATGCTCATCGGCGTTGCGCTGCCGAAGCTGCTGGTGCTGTTCTATGGGCTCATCTTTCTGCTGGCGGCCTTTGTGCCCAAGGAGTTCCTCGCCGTGGCGTTTGACTCCGGCGGCGTGACCACCGGCCCCATGACCGTGCCCTTTATCATGGCGCTGGGCGTGGGCGTTTCCGCCATCCGAAGCGACCGCCACGCGGCAGACGACAGCTTTGGTCTGGTGGCCATGTGCTCCATCGGCCCTATTCTGGCGGTGCTGACGCTGGGCATCGCGTTCCGCGCAGCGGACAGCACCTACATCCCGCCCGTTCTGCCGGAGGTGGCAGACTCGGTGGAGCTGTGGCAGCTGTTCCGGGAGGGTCTGCCCACCTATCTGGCCGAGATCGCCCGCTCGCTGCTGCCCATCGTGCTGATGTTCGGAGCATTTCAGCTGATCGCCCTGCGGCTGGACCGCCGCACGCTGGGGCGCATCGGCGTGGGCCTTGTGTATACCTATATCGGCCTTGTGCTCTTTCTGACCGGCGCAAACGTGGGCTTTATGCCCGCCGGTAACTATCTGGGTCAGGTGCTGACAGGCGGCGGGATGCGCTGGGTGATCATTCCCATCGGGATGCTCATCGGCTACTTCATCGTCAAGGCCGAGCCTGCGGTCTATGTGCTGAACAAGCAGGTGGAAGAGGTGACCGACGGTGCCATTTCGGCCAAGGCCATGGGCATGGCACTCTCGGCAGGTGTTTCCATCTCGGTGGGCCTTGCCATGGTGCGGGTGCTCACCGGCATCTCCATCCTGTGGTTCCTTGTGCCGGGCTATGTGTTCGCTATCAGCATCTCCTTTGTGGTGCCCAAGCTGTTCACCGCCATTGCCTTTGACGCCGGCGGCGTGGCCTCCGGTCCCATGACGGCCACTTTCCTGCTGCCGCTGGCGCAGGGTGCCTGCATCGCCGTAGGCGGCAACATCGTCACCGACGCCTTCGGCGTGGTGGCCATGGTCGCCATGACGCCCCTCATCACCGTCCAGCTCATGGGCCTTGTGGCCCAGCTCAAGACCCGCAAGGCCCGCAGCGCCCAGCCCCTGCTGGATACTGCCGCCCTGCTGGCTGAACTGCCGGACGACGCCATCATCGAGCTGTAAGGAGGCTTTGCCGTGAATACGCTTTACTGGCTGGTCACCATCACCGACCGCCCCACGACAGACGCCTTTCTGAAGCTGTATAAGAGCTTCGGCGTCGATGTCAGCCTGCGCACTGTGGGTGCCGGCACTGCCGTTCAGGAGACGCTTTCCACCCTCGGGCTGGAAAAGACCGAAAAAGCTGTGCTGCTGGCGGTGGTCACAGCCCAGACCTGGCAGGAGGTGCAGCGGGACCTGCGCCGCAAAATGCGCATCGACGTGCCGGGCACCGGCATTGCATTCACCGTGCCGCTGAGCAGCATCGGCGGAAAACGGGCCCTTGGGTTCCTTACGGAGCACCAGACCCTTGAGCTGAAGGAGGAAAGCACCTTGAAAGATACCCGTTACGACCTGCTTCTCGTCATCGCCAATCAGGGCTACACCGGCTCCATCATGGATGCCGCCCGTGCCGAGGGTGCCGGCGGCGGCACTGTGCTCCACGCCAAAGGCACCGGCATGGAGGGTGCCGCCCGCTTCCTGGGCGTGGACCTCGTCAACGAGAAGGAAATGGTCTTCATTGTGGCCCGCAGTTCCGAGAAGAATCAGATCATGAAAGCGATCATGGCCGGGGCTGACCCCAAGGCCGGCTCCATCGTCTTCTCGCTGCCCGTCACCGACACCGCCGGCCTGCGCCTGCTGGACGAAGAGTAAAAAAATCAAACTTTCATCTGTCAAATGAACAAAAATCCACGCTCCGGCAGGCCGCCGGGCGTGGATTTTTTTGCCGTTTTCCGGTATGATAGAAGAGATATGGGAGGAAACGCTATGAATCAGAATCCGCACTGGAAGCAGCTTATCTGGAACTGGGCTTCCATCATCTTCGGCAACGCGCTCTACTCGCTGGCCGTTGCCCTGTTCCTCGAGCCGGCGGGCCTCATCACCGGCGGCGCGACCGGCATCGCACTGGCCATCGGGCGATTGACGGGCCTGTCCGTCTCGGGGCTGCTGTTCTTCATCAACCTCGCCATGCTGGTCTGGGGCTGGGTGGTCCTGGGCCGGGCCTTCGCCCTCAATACGCTGGCCAGCAGTGTTCTCAGCCCCGCCTTCCTCGCCCTGTTCGAGGGGATGGCGAATGGCCGGGTGCTGACGGAGGACATCTTCCTCTGCACCGTCTTTGCGGGCCTCGGCATCGGCGTCTCGCTGGGCATTGTCATCCGCTCCGGTGCATCCACCGGCGGCCTCGACATCCCGCCGCTGGTGCTCAACAAATGGTTCAAGCTGCCGGTGTCGGCCACCATGCTGGCTTTCGACATCATGGTCCTGCTGATGCAGGCTGTGTTCAGCCCGATGCCGCAGGTGCTGTACGGCATTGTGATGGTGCTCATCCACACCGTCGTCATGGATAAGATGCTGATGATGGGTGCCAGCCGCACCGAGGTAAAGATCATCAGCAGCCAGTCCGACGCCATCTGTGCCGCCATCCTCGAGCAGCTGGACCGGGGCGTGACCATCCTCCACGGCGAGGGCGGCTACACCCACGAGTCCAGTGCCGTGCTTCTGAGCATCGTGTCCAACCGGGAACTGCCCCGGCTGGAAAAGCTGGCTCACAGCATCGACCCCACCTGCTTCCTCATCGTGAGCCATGTCACCGAGGTCAGCGGCCGGGGCTTCTCGATGGATAAGGATTATTTGTAAAACAAAGGGGAATGCCGAACGGCATTCCCCTTTGTTTTACAGTAATGGCGCAATAACTTTTAGTAAAATTCCTGCCAGATGGAGCAGCACTTTGCCCTCCCAGATGCTCTCCCGGGTGGGCTCGACGTCGCGGCAGAATTCCAGCGTCTTCTGGAAATCCTTCTCGATGGCGGGGATGCAGGCGGTATCCTTCATCCAGACC
>OHMA01000929.1_pt1 | contig 13985 bp, 9 predicted proteins | sample 1569171 | NCBI WGS metagenome assembly OHMA01 (sample SAMEA3879580, study PRJEB24766) | human gut metagenome | biome: human-associated habitat; feature: feces | place: USA | collected 1985/1987
CAGTGTATATGGAGAAGATTCACCTTTATGTGATAAAGCTATATTTGAATTAGGAATACCTGTACTTGGTATATGCTATGGTTCTCAACTTATGGCTCATATGCTTGGTGGAAGTGTTGCAACAGCACCTGTAAGTGAATATGGAAAAACAGAAGTGGCTGTAGATTCAAAATCGAAATTATTTAATGAAGTTTCAGAAACAACAATTTGTTGGATGAGTCATACAGACTACATAGAAAAGGCTCCGGAAGACTTTAAAGTAGTAGCTCATACTCCAGTTTGTCCAGTTGCAGCTATGGAATGTGAAGAAAAGAACTTATATGCTGTTCAATTCCATCCAGAAGTTATGCACACACAAGAAGGTACGAAGATGCTTTCAAACTTTGTTTATAATGTTTGTGGTTGTGTTGGGGATTGGAAGATGGATTCTTTTGTTGAAAAAACTATTGAAGAAATTAGAGAAAAAGTTGGAGATGGTAAAGTATTATGTGCTTTATCAGGTGGAGTTGATTCATCAGTAGCAGCTGTATTACTTTCAAAAGCTGTTGGAAAGCAACTAACATGTGTTTTTGTAGATCATGGATTACTTCGTAAAAATGAAGGGGATGAAGTAGAAGAAGTATTTGGACCTAATGGTGCTTATGATTTAAACTTTATACGCGTTAATGCTCAAGAAAGATTTTATAAAAAGCTAGCAGGAGTAGAGGACCCAGAAACAAAGAGAAAAATAATTGGTGAAGAGTTCATTAGAGTATTTGAAGAGGAAGCTAAGAAGATAGGCTCAGTAGATTATCTTGTTCAAGGAACAATATATCCAGACGTTATTGAAAGTGGTTTAGGTAAGTCAGCTGTAATTAAGTCACATCACAATGTTGGAGGGCTTCCTGATTGTGTAGACTTTAAAGAAATAATTGAACCATTAAGATTATTATTTAAGGATGAAGTTCGTAAAGCAGGACTTGAGCTTGGAATTCCAGAAAAACTTGTATTCAGACAACCTTTCCCTGGACCAGGACTTGGTATAAGAATAATTGGAGAAGTTACGGCTGAGAAAGTTAGAATTGTTCAAGATGCAGATGCTATATATAGAGAAGAAATAGCTAAGGCTGGTATAGATAAGGAAATAGGACAATATTTTGCTGCTTTAACTAACATGAGATCAGTTGGTGTTATGGGAGATGAAAGAACGTATGATTATGCAGTTGCCCTTCGTGCTGTAACAACAAGTGACTTTATGACTGCAGAATCTGCAGACCTTCCATGGGAAGTACTTGGAAAAGTAACAACTAGAATAGTAAATGAAGTAAATGGAGTAAACCGTGTAATGTATGATTGCACTGGTAAACCACCAGCTACTATAGAATTTGAATAAATATAAAGAGATCCAATAAATATTTTATTTTGTTGGATCTTTTTTATAGTATAATTAATCTGTGGTGAATTTTTCTATTATGTCTATGGGGTGTGGTATGATAAAGAATAGTGGGAGATTAAAAAGTGAAGTTACGGATATGGATTTATTGAACATATTTTTATATTCAATAATTATAGTAATGCCATTCATTATTACAACAGAAATTTCACCTTATTATGTAAGGGGGAAAGTTATATATTTATACATTATATCAGTAATGATAGTTATTTTCTTGGTGAAAATGAAATGGCGTTGTAAATTTAATTTAGAAAAATGTATTTTACTATCCTTTTCTATTGGGCTATTATTGTCAACTGTAAATAGTATTGATAGAAGAATAGCTATTTGGGGTAATGAAAATAGATGGGAAGGAATGATAATATATCTTATATATTGTTGTATATTTATAGTCTCAATGGAATATTTCAGGATGTATAAATTCACAAAAGATGTAATATGTATTACAGGCAGTATAATGTCTATATGTGCGGTACTTCAATATTATAAAATTGATTTGATTAAAAGTATTTTGTTAAAAAGTAATAAAATAAGTACAGTTGGAACTATAGGAAATAGAAATTTTTTGTCTACATATTTATTAATGTTTCTTATATTATCTATAGGCATATACATTTTTTACAAACAGGATAGATACCTATTATATTCGGGAATAATTTTTTCGGGAATTTTAGTAACTTATACTAGAAGTGGTTGGTTAGCATTAGTAATATGTTCAATGATGGGGTTATTCTATGCCTTGAAGAGAAAAGAGTGCTTAAAGAGGTGTGGGATTATAATTATAGTATTTATAATGATATTTATGTTTCTTGAGTTGACAGGGAAAGGTGGTTTTATATCAAGATTTAATACTATAGTAACGGATGTTGTTGAAATATCTGACAATTCAGGTTCGAGTAGAATTAGTATATGGAAAATTACTTTGAGTTCTATTATAAAAAATCCATTTCTGGGAACAGGACCTGATACATTACACTTAAGATTAAAAAGAGATAATAATGAATGGTTTGAAAGTTATAGAATTAAGCATAATTCTTATATAGATAAAGCACATAACGAGTTCTTAGAGTATTGGGCATGCGGAGGAATATTAACATTAATTTCATATGTAGCACTTATAGGAGTTATTTTAACAAAATTATTTAAAAGGCGAGAAGATGACAGATGTAAGATATATTTCTTAATGATTTTAGGGTACGTAATACAAAGCTTCTTTAATATCAGTGTCATAGGAGTAGCACCATTATATTGGATTCTTCTAGGTGCAGCAGTAAAACATTATAGAGATTTAGATAAAGCAAAAACAGTACAAGCTATAGCTGAGTAATTTAAAGCGATGAAGAAATTCATCGCTTTTTCTATATTTTAAATACAAGAATAATAAACTATAATGAGAAAGATATATAAAGTATACATATTATTAATTTGGCTAAATGCAGTAGTAATACGGCTTTAAGAGAGGTAGGAGATAATTATTAGTAATAAATACTTTATTTAAAAATATAAATAATATGTAGCTTAAAAAGTGGGAATAATACATAAGTAATTTAAAAAATCATACTAATTATGATATAATAAATTAGGCAAGTTTCCATAATTAATATTTGGAGGTAACAATTATGAGAAGAGATTTAACATTAGATTTATCAAAAACAGCTCCATTTCTAAAAGAAAATGAATTAGATTATATGGAGGATTTAGTAAAAGCAGCTCATGAAAAAATACACAATAAAACAGGGGCAGGAAATGACTTTTTAGGTTGGGTGGACCTTCCTATAAATTATGATAAAGCTGAATTTGAAAGAATAAAGGCAGCAGCTAAAAAGATACAAAGTGATTCAGAAGTTTTAATAGTTATAGGTATTGGGGGATCATACCTAGGTGCAAGAGCAGCTATTGAAATGTTATCACATTCTTTCCACAGTGCATTAGATGCAAGCAAGAGAAAGACACCTCAAATATTCTTTGTAGGTAATAATATTAGCTCAACTTACATGGCTGATTTATTAGAAGTAATAGAAGGTAAGGATGTATCTGTAAATGTAATATCTAAGTCAGGTACTACAACTGAGCCAGCTATAGCATTTAGAATATTCAAAGCATATTTAGAAAAGAAATATGGAAAAGAAGAAGCTAAGAAGAGAATATTTGCTACAACTGATAAAGCAAAGGGAGCATTAAAGTCTTTAGCAGATGCAGAAGGATATGAAACTTTCGTAGTTCCTGATGATGTTGGGGGAAGATTCTCAGTATTAACAGCAGTTGGTTTACTTCCAATAGCAGTTGCAGGTATAAGTATAGATGAAATGATGCAAGGTGCAGCAGATGCTAGAGAAAAGTATTCTAATCCATCATTAAAAGAAAATGCATGTTATCAATATGCGGCAGCAAGAAATGCTTTATACAATAAGGGAAAAGCAATTGAAATATTAGTTAACTATGAACCATCATTACATTATTTTAATGAATGGTGGAAGCAATTATATGGAGAATCAGAAGGTAAAGATGGAAAGGGATTATTCCCAGCAGCAGTAGATTTTTCAACTGATCTTCACTCAATGGGTCAATATATTCAAGAAGGTAGAAGAAACTTAATTGAAACAGTACTAAATGTAGAAGAAGTTAGTAAAAAGATATTTATCGAAGAGACTCCAGATGATGGGGATGGATTAAACTTCTTAGCAGGAAAAGATATGGATTTTGTTAATAAAAAGGCATTCCAAGGAACATTATTAGCTCATAATGACGGTGGGGTTCCTAATATGATAGTTAATATTCCAGAATTATCAGCTTATTACTTTGGACAATTAGTTTACTTCTTTGAAAAAGCTTGTGGAATAAGTGGATACTTATTAGGTGTTAATCCATTTGATCAACCAGGTGTTGAAGCATATAAGAAGAATATGTTTGCTTTATTAGGCAAGCCAGGATATGAAGATATGAAGGCTGAGCTTGAAAAAAGATTATAATATGAGAATAATTATAGATGGGGATGCTTGTCCAAGCATCCCTATTATTGAAAGTATAGCAAAGGAAAATAATATAGAAGTTCTAATATATTGTGATATAAATCATTATATTAGAAGTGATTATTCTACAGTTAAAGTTGTAGATAGCGGTTTCCAAAGTGTGGATATGTATGTTGTGAATAATACAAAAGAGAATGATATTGTTGTTACTCAAGATTATGGTGTAGCGGCATTATGTTTGCCTAAAAAAGCTGAAGTAATTAATCCAAAAGGATACATTTATACGGATAAAAATATAGATAGATTATTAGAAGAACGACATATTTCTCAGAAAATAAGGCAGGCTGGTGGGAGAACACCTAATCCTAAAAAAAGAAGTAAAGAAGATGAAGAAAGATTAATAAAGAATTTGAAAAAGTTAATATTTAAACTAGAAATACCAAAGTAATTAAAATTATTTTGGTATTTCTTTTTCATATCTTAACTATTAAAAGAAAAAAATGTATAATAAAATTGAGAAATATGAGGCAATAACTTACAAAATATGGTAAAATAAATATGGCATTAAGATAGAGGGGTGAGGTTATTGGAGAATTTAGTTATTTTATTTGATAAAGATAGTCCTAGAAATAAAGAGGATGAAGTTCTTATAGAAGCAGTATTTGGTAAAGAACCATTGCAGTATAAATTTATTATAGGTAATGATGGAGTATGGAATACTATACAAGAGTTTTCTGAAAGTGATACATGTATATGGAATCCATCAGCTGAAGGAAAGTATATAGTTATGGTGCAAGGTAAAAAAGAGGGGTCTAGTAGACCTTTTGATTATCTTGCAAAGGAAGAGTTTGTTATTGGAGAAAAAGAAATTGAGAAATTAATTAAAGATGTAAATATGGATAAAACCCATTTAACTGTAGGAGAGAAAATTACTATAGATGTTCTTGGTAATGAACAAGGATTATTATATAGGTTTTGGATAAAGGGTAATCAAGATTGGGAGCTTATTAGAGATTATACAACAAGTAATAGGCTAGTATTTACAGCTAATAAGGAAGGAAAGCAAGAAATTCTTATTGAATGTAAAGAGGTAAATTCAAGTGAAAATTTTGATGAGTTTACTACAATAAAATTTGATGTAGTATTACCTACTAAAATAGAAATCACTGATTTTAAATGCTTAACAGAAGAATTATTAATTAATCAGGAGTTAGTATTTAAAGTTAGTTCATCATTAGATGATAAGAGAAGTTTGTTATATAAATTTATAAAAATAAGTAAAGATGGAAAGGTAACTTGTATACAGGATTATTCTTCTAGGAGGTTAGTTTCATATCAAGAGAAGGAAGCAGGAGAATATAAGCTTTTATGCTTAGTTAGAGATATACTTTCAAATAAGGAATATGATGATAGAGCTATAATGTTATATTCTGTAAAAGCATATAATCCAATTAATATAAAAAGTTTTACCCCAGATACTAATTCACCACAAATGAATGGAAGTACAATTAATTTTAAAGCTGAGGTAGATGGAGGACGAGAAATAGTATATAGATATATTGTTGAGGGCGAGGTTGCAGAAGACTCAGGATATATAAGGAGAAATGAGTATACTTGGGAAACTCAAAAAGAAGGAGAGTATATAGTAACTTTATATGTAAAGGATATATCTTATGATGGAGATTATGAGGATAAAAAGGTAATAAATTATACTATTGATAAGAAGTCAGATAAACCTGTAAAAATAGTGGATATCATCACTGATAACAAGAAAACTGCATTAATAGGACAACCTATTAATATGAAGGTAAAGGCAGAGGGCGGAATAAGTTTAAAGTATTCCTTTGTAATATATAAAGATAATAAAGAAAAAGAACGTATAGGCTTTAGTGATTCTAACTGGATAAACTTTATCCCAGATGAAAAGGGAGAATATGAAGTTGAAATAAGAGTTAAGGATAAGTATTCAAACAAAGAATATGACAGTCATACATTTATATATGTTAGAGCAAAAGAATATTTACCAGGAGAAATAGATTATATACTACTTCCAAATAAAAGTAGTTATTTAGTTGGAGATTTAATTGATATAGAAGCTGTAGTTCAAAATACAAGAAGTGTTCTCATTAGATATGTTACAAAAATAAATGGTTATTTAGTGGAGGATACTGGATTTATACAAAATAAAAAAATACAATTAAAACCTAAGTGTTCAGGAAAGTATACATTTGAAGTTTATTCAAAAAACATAAAATGTGAAGAAGAGTTTGATAGTAAAAAAGAGGTAAGTATATATGTTTCTGAAGCAACACCAGTGACCAATACAAAAATTCTTTGTGATAGAGAAGAAATAGTGTGTAATGAGGAAGTAACATTTAAAGTTACTAGTGTTGGTGGAAAAGATGTATGTTATGAATTTTACATTATGGAAAAAGGTAATTGGATAAAAACTCAAAGCTATAGTAAAAAAGATTACTATACTTTTATTCCATTTTTAAGAGGGGAATATAGAGTGATGGTTTTAGCTAAAAGTTTTTATAAAAAAGTAAACTATGAGGATTACGGGGAGTTTTCTTTTACGGCTTCCTAAGGAGGAACAAATGAATATAAATGATATTTCTACAGAAAAGTTAGTTGGTATGACATTACTTCAAAATACATTAAAAAGTCAATTGGGTGATGGGATGGAGTTTGAGCTAGTATATCAAGCTTTATTAAACTCTATGGAAGGTCAAGAAGGAAATAAGGATGAGAGTTCTAATTTAATAAGTGTTGGAGTTGGTCAGGATTTAAATAACATACCAATAAGATATTCAAGTGGGATTAATTCAAGTACTTATTCAATAGGAGCTGTTAATAAAGTATCAACTATAAGTGATGATGAGACTATGCAAAGAATTTATAGCGCAGTAAATAAATATTCAGAAGAGTTTGGGGTAGATCCTAATTTGGTTTTAGCTGTAATTAAAGCAGAATCTAATTTCAATCCCAATGTAGTTTCTTCTGCTGGAGCGATGGGGCTTATGCAATTAATGCCTGTTAATTGTGAGGAAGATGGAGTTTCAGATCCCTTTAATGTTGAAGATAATATAAGGGGGGGCGTAAAACAGTTAAGAGGACATATCAACAGGTACAATGGAGATATAGAAATGGCTCTTATGGCATATAACGCTGGTCAAGGAACAGTGAAAAGAAGAGGTGTTACTTCAGCTGATGATTTATATAAGATGCCAAAGGAAACTCAAAACTATGTTCCTAAGGTTATGAAATATTATTTGAATGGACTTTAGAAAAGAAGTAGAATTATTGATGTAATAAAGTTATTTGAATTAAAAACTCCTAAGGGAGTTTTTTTTCTTTAAATTTTTATGGTTTAATGGCTCAATAACTATCTTTTTTTTCTTTATTATTTATATTATCTTTATTATCCCATTTCCCTTGGGTATAATAATAAGGAATTCATTGTTTAGGAGTTGTTTTTGTGGAAAGATTAGATAAAATAATATCAAATTTAGGATATGGGAGTAGAAAAGAAATAAAAGCCTTAGTAAAGAAGGGGTTAGTTAAGGTAGATGGAGAAGTGGTAAAAGATAATGGGGTATTAATTGATCCGGAAAAATCAGTTATAAATATAAATGGAGAAGATTTATTCTATAGAGAGTATATATATTTAATGATGAATAAGCCAGATGGTGTAATATCTGCAACATACGATAATAGAGAAGAAACTGTTATAGATTTATTAGAGGTAGAACATCAAGTATTTAATCCATTTCCAGTAGGAAGATTAGATAAAGATACTGTAGGATTATTATTATTAACAAATGATGGGGAACTAAATCATAGATTAATTTCACCTAAGTGGCATGTTGATAAGGTTTATTATGCGAAAATTGATAAGGCAGTAGATGAAAAAGATGTTGAAGCATTTAAAAATGGAATAACTTTAGATGATGGGTATAAGTGTAAGGAAGGTAAGTTAGAAATAATTAATTCATCAAATGAAGGGGCAGAAGTGATGGTAACTATACAAGAAGGAAAGTATCATCAAGTAAAAAGAATGTTTGAAGCGTTAGGAAAAACTGTTGTGTATTTAAAAAGAACAGAGTTTGGAGGTTTGCCTTTAGACCAAGAATTGGAGGAAGGCGAATATCGTGAACTAACAGAAGATGAATTAGCTCTTTTAAAGAGTTATTAACGAATGATTAAAAAAAGTGCAAGAAAAACATTCATAATAAATCAAAAGTTAAATATTTTTCACAAAATCTCTTGCATTTTGATATCTAATAACATATAATATCAGTGCAAGGATAAATAAAAGGAATAAATAGCCCCCTTTTTATTTATTGCTTATTGCTGAAGCGCAACCTGGCCCCAAGGGTTGCGTTTTTTTGCGTCCAAAAAAATAAAGTTAGTAAATGGTTTCATTGGTGTGTTTACTAGAGTAAATAAAATAGTAGTAATTAAAGCTTATTTTTTTAGATAATAGTATAGATAATGGTTTTTTTAAATTTAATTAATTGTGGTAATAATATATACTAACTATGTTATAATAAATTTTATATAGATTGTATGTTCGATTAAAGGATATATTTTAGTTTTAAAAATGAAGGGAGGATGTTCTTTTGGATTTAAAATCTTTACTTAATAAAGAACAGTATGAAGGTGCAGTAACTGTAGAAGGACCTGTGCTTATTTTAGCGGGAGCAGGTTCAGGAAAAACTAGAGTTTTAACTTATAGAATGGCTCATATGATAGAAGATCTAAATATTTTTCCTTATAAGATATTAGCAATAACATTTACTAATAAAGCAGCTAAAGAGATGCAAGAAAGAGTGCATACTCTTATAGGGGATAAGGCTAATGATATGTGGATATCAACATTCCACTCAACTTGTGTAAGGATATTAAGAAGAGAAATTGAAAAGCTTGGATATAAGAAGAATTTTACTATATATGATGGTACAGATCAAAAGACACTTATAAAAGAGTGTATAAAGATTCTTAATATAAATGATAAAGAAATAACAGAACAAGAAATAATGGGTAAGATAAGTAAGGCAAAGGATAATATGCAAAGTGCAGATTCTTATTATAGAGAGCATGAATCTAATTTTAGGGAAAAGAAGATTGCGGAAGTTTATACAATGTATCAAAAGAGACTAAAAGAAAATAATGCTTTAGATTTTGATGATTTAATTTGTAAAACAGTAGAATTATTTAAGAAAGATCCTGAAACTTTAGAGTTTTATCAAAGAAAATTCCAATATATTATGGTAGATGAATATCAAGATACAAATGGGGCTCAATATGAACTAGTAACATTACTTGCAGCTAAACATAGAAATATTTGTGTGGTGGGGGATGATGATCAGTGCATATACGAGTGGCGTGGTGCTGATATAAAGAATATTCTTGGGTTTGAAAAAGATTATCCTGAAGCTAAAGTTATAAAGTTAGAGCAAAATTATCGTTCAAAAGGAAATATATTAAATGCTGCAAATGTAGTTATAGTTAATAACTCAACAAGAAAGAGCAAGGTTTTAAGAACGGAACAAGAGGCAGGTAGTAAAATAAAAATATATAGAGCATATTCGGATGGTGATGAAGGTACATTCGTAGCTAATCAAATTGAAAAGATAAAGAAAGAGCAAAATAAACAGTATAAAGATTTTGCCATACTTTACAGAACAAATGCTCAATCACGTATATTTGAAGAAAGCTTAAGAAGAGCTGCTATAGCATATAAAATTGTGGGTGGAACTAAGTTCTATGATAGAAAAGAAATCAAGGATATGCTAAGTTATTTAAAGGTTCTTGTTAATCCTTCAGATAGTATTGCTTTAAGAAGAATAATAAATGTGCCTAAGAGAGGTATAGGAGATGCTACTATACAAAAAGTTTTAGACTTTGCTGAAAGCTATGAGCTACCTTTATGGGATGCATTATCAGAAGTTAGAACCATTCCAACTTTAACGGCTAGAAACTGTGCAGGAATTGAAAAGTTCATGGAACTTATGGAAAATCTAATGATGCTTTCAGAAACTGTACCGGTATCACATTTAATTGAAACTATATTAGAAGATACAGGTTATATTAAAGAGCTTGAAGCTTCAAAACAAATTGAGGATAAGAGTAGAATAGAAAACTTAAAGGAATTAGTATCGGATGCAGTTGATTTTGAAAAAAATTATGAAAAAGAAAAGGCTGCTGGTTCTAGTGATTTTGATATAAATAAAACACAATTAGAAGCGTATTTAGAAAAAGTATCTCTTGTTCAAGATACAGATAAACTTGAAGATGAAGAAGATGAAAATGGAACTGTTGTTTTAATGACTATTCATAGTGCAAAGGGATTGGAATTCCCAGTAGTATTTATGGTTGGTATGGAAAATGGTATATTCCCAGGGCAATCTTCATTTAATAGTGATTCTGAAATGGAGGAATCTAGAAGACTTTGCTATGTTGGTATAACAAGAGCAAAAGAAACTTTATTTATGACATCTGCTGAAGTAAGAAGAGTATTTGGTAGAACTGTTGCATATCCACAATCAGACTTTATCTCAGAAATTAAATCTGATCTTAGAGAATATGTAACTATGACAGGAGAAAATAAAGATGTAACATCAGCTTCGGGGTCAGGAACGGTAAATGGTAGATTTAAACCATCTTATAGTAATCCTCATAGTTTAAGAAGTAATTATGGAACATTTGAAAATAGAAATTTTGGAGTAAGCAATAATTCAAAGGTAGCTACTTCAAATTCTGGAGGTCCAAAAGTTACAATAACGGCAAATGAAGTTACTGTAGGAAGAAAAGTTAAGCATGATAAATTTGGTGAAGGAACAATAGTTTCAATAGCTGATGTAAATGGAGATAAGAAATTAACAATAGCATTTAACCAACAAGGAGTAAAAATGCTAATGTTATCAATGGCAAAATTAGAGCTTTTATAAACATTCTTTTAATTATTTATAGGATAAAGTCAGGTTAATTTGATTTTATCCTATAAATCTTAATTTGTTATTTAAGAAAGGGTGATTTCAATGGATAAGAAAGTACGTATAGAGGAATTAGTTGAACTTTTAAATAGATATGCATATGAATACTATTCTTTAGATAATCCATCAGTATCAGATAAGGAATATGATATTAAATATGATGAATTAAAGTCGTTAGAAGAAGAAACAGGATATGTGTTACCTTATTCACCAACACAAAGAGTTGGAGATATAGTTCTTAAGGGGTTCAATAAGTATACTCATAAAGCTAGACTTTGGAGTTTAGATAAAGCACAGAGCTTTGAAGAGATAGAGGATTGGCATAATAGAAATATTAAGTTTGTAAATGAAATGAATAATAGAGGTGAAAATTTACCTGATCTTAGATATGTTATAACAAAAAAATTTGATGGGTTAACTATTAATTTAACATATAATGAAGATGGAATTCTTCAAACAGCAGCAACTAGAGGTAATGGTGAAACTGGAGAAGAAGTAACGGCTCAAGTTAAGACAATAAAAGAAATCCCATTAAGGACTTCAAGAGGAGATTTATTTGAAGTTCATGGTGAAGCTATAATGACTGTTGAAGCCTTTGAAAAGTATAATGCAACGTCAGAGACACCACTTAAAAATTTAAGAAATGGTGCGGCTGGGGCCTTAAGAAATTTAAATGTTAGAGAAACTGCTAGAAGAGGGCTTTCAGCATTCTTTTATGATGTAGGTTATAAAGATGGACAAAACTTTAAAAACTATGAAGAAATGCTTGAGTTTATAAAAGAAAAAGGCTTACCTATGGATGATTATATAAGGTATGCAACTACTTTAGAAGAAGTTAAAAAATACATAAATGAAATTAAAGATATGAGATTTGATTTAAATTATGATATTGATGGAGTAGTTATTGCTATAGATGATATAAGAACTAGAGAACTTTTAGGATATACTGTTAAATTCCCAAAATGGGCTATTGCATTTAAGTTTGAAGCTCAAGAGGCTACAACTACTCTTTTAGATGTTGAATGGAATGTAGGTAGAAGCGGTAGGGTTGGACCTACAGCAATACTTGAACCAGTTGAACTTGCTGGGGTTACAGTAAAGAGAGCTACACTTAATAATATGGATGATATTAAAAGAAAAGGTGTAATGATAGGCTCAGAAGTATTTATCAGAAGATCTAATGATGTTATTCCAGAGATTATGGGAGTTGTTGAGTCAAGCTTAGAAAATGCTACTGAAATTAAGGTTCCAGAAACTTGTCCAGCTTGTGGAAGTCATTTAGTTTTAGATGGAGCACATTATTTCTGTGAAAATACATTATCTTGCAAACCACAAATGGTAAAAAGCATAGTTCATTTTGCTTGTAGAGATGCTATGAATATTGAAGGATTTTCAGAAAAAACTGCAGAGCAATTATTTGAAAAGCTTGATATAAGATCAATTGCAGATTTATATAAGTTAAATTATGAGGAGTTATTGACTTTAGATAAGTTTGGGCCAAAGAAGGCTCAAAACCTATTAGACGCAGTTGAAAGAAGCAAAAATCCAGAGCTATATAGATTTATTTATGCTTTAGGAATACCTAATGTAGGTGTTAAAACAGCCAAGGATTTAGTTAATAAGTTTAAATCTATTGAAGGATTAAAGAATGCCACATTTGACGAATTAGTATCTGTTCAAGATGTTGGTGATATAGTAGCTAAATGTGTTTTAGAGTTTTTCCATGAGGAAAAAGTATTAAATACTATAGAAGAATTATTAAGTTTAGGAGTAAGTCCTATATTTGAAGAGAAAGTAATAATTGAAAGCTCATTTAATGGGAAAACAGTAGTAGTTACAGGAACCTTACAAAAGTATTCTAGGGGCGAAATTAAAGCTAAATTAGAATCACTAGGTGCAAAGGTATCTGGTAGTGTAAGTAAAAAAACTGACTATGTCATAGCAGGGGAAGAAGCAGGTTCTAAGCTTACAAAAGCTCAGGATTTAGGCGTTACTGTACTATCAGAGGAAGAGTTTGAAAAAATGATTTAAAAAAAGCAGTTGCAAATCAAAAATGATTTGTAGCTGCTTTTTTTACTTTATATTATCATCAAACTTTATAATGTTATCATCATCGTTAGTAATTGAATCATCCATTAAGAACTCAGGTTCATAAAGTGGATCATTTTTTTTTGTATCATTTTCAAGTGCTGAAATACTTTTATTTATTTTTTCAAGTAAAAAAGTTTGAATTCTTTGGTTCTTAGCCATTTTAAGAAAGACTATGAAAGACCATATTCCAATAAACATAAGACAAATCATAAAAATAATAGCTAAAAATACTGGTGCTTGTGCATAGTTCGCAATTAAAGCGAATGCAGCAAGGAAGCAACCTGTAATTGTTATAGGAACACCTGTAAAAACACCATCAAAGGAAGATGTATTATATCTTGCTAATCTATATGCACCACAGATTGGGAAAGCAATTAAAAGTATTATTCCTAAAATTCCCTTTGGTCCAAAAGTATTTCAATTAAATAATATATATATTAATACAGATGGAGCTACACCAAAAGATACTAAATCAGCTAATGAGTCTAGTTC
>OHMA01000934.1_pt1 | contig 13948 bp, 10 predicted proteins | sample 1569171 | NCBI WGS metagenome assembly OHMA01 (sample SAMEA3879580, study PRJEB24766) | human gut metagenome | biome: human-associated habitat; feature: feces | place: USA | collected 1985/1987
GGACTCGCTTTTTCCGAAAACGGAAGCACTCCTGCATAGGAATCCAGCAATTCAAGTATTTTCTCTGCATCCGTGTCCATCTGAATATAAGCTTTTTCCCGCAGTGTAAGATCTAATTTTCCATCCGGTTTTACTGCAGTAACTTTCGCCTCAATCACATCTCCAATTTTCAGGAAACTGTGATCCTCTGAATTTGGTATTCTTGCGGAAAAGCGATCATCCACTGCCACAAAAGCACCAAAGTTATCGGAAAACTCATACACCCTTCCGGTTACCATCTGATCTTTCTGATACGGTGAATCCTTGGAAAGCAGATCGTACAGTCCCTTCATGCTGGCACAAAGCCGCTTGCTTTTATCAATATAAAGGGTTACAAGAATCTCGTCTCCTGCTTCTACCCGTGAAGTCATCTCTTTATATGGCAGAAACAGATCTTTTTCCAGTCCCCAATCCAGAAAAGCACCGATCTTTCCAACTTCTTTTACCACAAGCGGTGCATATTCTCCCAGTATCAGCTTCGGCGTGTTGGTTGTTGCAATCAGCCGGTCTTTGGAATCTTTATATAAAAAGACCCTTATCTTTCTTCCCGGTTTTGCATCTTCCGGCACCTGTTTCGACGGAAGCAGCACATGCGTCTCACTGCCCATATCCTCTGCCAGATATACTCCGAAGTCAACTTTTTTTACATAATACAAATCCTGATATTCTGCTAATTTCATCTTTTTCCCTACGCTTTCAAAAAAACAACAACTGCATATGGCTGCCCGTCCGGCGCACACAGTGCAACCGTCACACGGGGATCTTCTATCGTCACATGCGGCACAATTACATCTTTACACATCGCAGCTTTTTTATATTCTACCCGGACTTCCGTTGTCCGAAACTCCTTCGGAACATATTCCATCGCCGCCTGTACATATCTGCTGTTGTTCATATGGTGATTGGTATCTATGAAATAAGAAGGAACGACCAATGAATCTTTTTCTTCATATTTTACCGGCAGCATAATTTTCCGCTCGCTGCACTGCATGGGAAGCTGTGGTTCCAATCCGTATGCATCCGAGATTTCTTTTGTCACTCTGACCGGAATCCCCTTCTTTGTATCCATCAGTACCCATATGGAATTTGCATATGCCATCCGCTCTCCATCCTGGTCGTTCATGGAGAAATTCCGGTAACCGTAAAAGCCTTTCATTCCATATGCCCATGTCTGTGTCGTAATCTGTTCGCCCAGCCGCGGCATCCGGTTCAGACAGATCTGCCAGGAAGATAAGATCCACGCCTTTTGTGCATCGGTCCATACTTCCACACCAAGGTTCACGGCCTCTGAATGAAATACGCTGCAATCCTGAAAGTAATCCATAAGCGCCAGCCATGTCATCCGGCCTTGCGCATCTGTCTCACTGTATCTTACCCTGCTGTCAAATTCGTACATTACCGTGTCCTTTCTTATTCTTATCTTTTATAAAACAAAAAGCACTACATAATGTAGTGCTCTTCAGCTGGCCCACCAGGATTCGAACCTGGAAATGACGGAGTCAGAGTCCGTTGCCTTACCATTTGGCGATGGGCCAATGTGTTTCATGTCTCTCAACAAATGGTATTATACATGGAACCCCTATAAGTGTCAACCCATATTTTCAAATTTTTTCAAAAAAACACAACTTCTTTATCAATTAGTGCATATACGCAGGTTTTCCCCCATTCCAGTCCGGCAGATCCGTTGGTCAGTTCTGTAATCTCTTTCGGAAGTATCTCTTTTTGTTCTGCAGGTACGAGAATTGTCATTGTGACATCCGCCTCATATGCTGTATCCAGAATCACGGTATGATTTTGTCCGAATAAATACTGCAGCTTTCCAAGCCCATTGTAATCGGTATGAATCAGCAGATGCTGTCCCTTACATTTTTCAATGAGCCGGCTGGCTGCAAGTCCCGCCTGTGTCGCTGCCTGATAGGCACGCACAAGCCCTCCTGTTCCAAGCAGCACACCTCCAAAATAGCGTGTAACAACAACCGCAACGTCCGTAATCTCCTCCCGGAGAAGTACATCCAGCATCGGGCGGCCGGCAGTCTGTGCCGGCTCTCCATCATCCGAACAGCGCGTCAGCTCCTGCCTCTCCCCGATGACAAAAGCGGAACAGTTGTGACGGGCATCCCAGTATTTTTTCTTTGTCTCATTAATGAAAGCAACCGCTTCTTCTTCTGACTGAACAGGCTTTACTGTTGCTATAAAACGGGATTTCTTCTCTGTGATTTCACCCTCTCCTCCGGTATAGACCACTCGCATATATCATATTCTCCTTTGTGTCATTCCTCATTCTTCTCCGGTGTCTGTTCCGGTTCATGTGTTTCTTCCGGCTTTGCATCATCCGGTGGATCTGCCGGTTCTTCTTCCGGCTTCTCCTCATCCTGCGTTTCGGCATCGTGTATATTGCATGTTCCATTTAAAAATTTCTCTGTCGCACAGTATTGGTAATCGGCCGAGCCCTTTTCGGCACCCACAATATAAGTTTTTGTCACAACCTGATCTGCCGGACAGTATTCTCCGGCAACTTTTCCGGATGCCTCACAGATCTGCAGAGAAATATGATGATCACAGTTCTCGGTCGGAACCGTTCCTTCTGCAAAATATTCCGTATAACTTTGCGTTCCACGTGGGTCTTTATCACAGACATCCGCTTCCGGCAGAAGTCCGGATTTTGCACAGACAACAGCCTGTGTAATTCCGGAAGGCTTTTCAAAATCTTTTGCCTTAAGATCCGCATGAATCCGCTTCATCACGGCTTTCCACAAATTCTTTGGATATCCCGTAGCTGACTGAATGGAATTGTCATCATATCCGCCCCATACCACGCAGGTGTAATAAGGCGTAAATCCGGCAAACAGTGCATCCCTGTTCAGCGTTGTCGTACCGGATTTTCCTGCCTGTGCCATTCCGGTTCCGAAATAGGCCCGCATACCCGTTCCACTCGTCATAACATCTTTCATGGCATCCGTCAGAAGCCATGCGGTATCCTCTTTTATTACCTGATGCTGTTCCTTTGTCTGTGTTTTATCAAGAAGAACGTTGCCGTCATGATCCAGTACCTGGGTATAAAAACTCGGTTCGTTATATTCTCCCTGATTTGCAATTGCGGCATAAGCTGCAGTAAGTTCCAGGTTTGTCACCCCCTGTGTCAGGCCTCCGAGAGAAATTCCAAGGTTTCTGTCCGTATCGGTAAGCGTGGAAAATCCGAAATTTTCTGCATATTCATACCCCAGATCCACGCCAATATCCTGAAGTGTTTTTACAGTCACAATATTGATAGATTTTGTGATTGCCTTCCGGATGCTCGTGAATCCTCCGAATTTGTGCGTGTAGTTATTGTATGTTTTATTTCCGACCGTAAGCGGTGCATCATCCTGCACGGATGCCAGCGTTTTTCCCCCGGCATCAAGTGCCGGCGCATAACATGCAATGATTTTAAAAGTAGATCCCGGCTGCCGGCAGGTCTTTGTTGCACGGTTCCAAGTACGGTTTCCCGCCTTATTTCCACGTCCGCCGACAATCGCCTGTACCTCACCGGTCGACTGATCCATGATCGTCATCGCCACCTGCGGCTGCATGGTAATGAAAATATACTCTGAATTTTCTACCAGCTTGTCCCCTTTCCCGAGGACATCTTTTTCGTACTGTGCAATTGCAGCCCGGCAGTCCTCCTCCGATGCAAAATTGATCGAATAATTCTGACTTTTGTTTTTCTTTTTATAATAGGAAAGCATTGTCTGATTGGTATATGTTTTTATTGTACCGTCCTTCTCCTTCACCTGAAAAGAAAGATAGAATGAATATTTGGTACCCGCATCATAATTGGCTTTGTCTGCCACCTCCTCATCGCAGATTTTCTGGATTTGAAGATTCTGTGTGGACTTGATCGTCAATCCGCCCTGATAAATTGCCTTGTATGCTTCTGACTCCGAATAGCCTTTGATATTTACCAGATCACCAAAAACATCATCAATGACCGCGTCCACAAAATATGTGTTCATGGTTTCTTCCCTCACATCATTGTGTTCGGAAATCCTGCCATACACATCATCTGCCATCGCTTTATCATACTGTTTCTGCGAAATATATCCCTGTTTTTTCATGGCATCCAGCACATTCTTTCTGCGCTTTGCATTTTCCTTTGGATGAAGAATGGGATTGTAACCTGCCGGATTCTTTGTAATTCCGGCAATAACCGCACATTCCGAAAGTGTCAGCTTTGACACATCTTTCCCAAAATAACGCTGTGCTGCTGCCTGAACCCCAAGGGTATTGCTTCCAAGGTTGATGGAATTCAGATAATTTTCCAGAATCCAGTTCTTGTCATTTACCTTTTTTTCCAGCTCTATTGCCAGATACTGTTCCTGTATTTTCCGCTGTACCTGACGTTCCATCTTTTCAATTTTGGAAATATTACTGTCATTTTCGTTTGCCCACTGCTCACTCAGCACATTATTTTTAATCAGCTGCTGCGTAAGTGTACTTGCTCCCTGACTGAAATCTCTGGTCCGGACATCCGCCACCAGTGCCCTGACAATTCCTTTCAGGTCAATACCGTTATGATCATAAAAACGCTCATCCTCGATCGCCACTACCGCATGCTGCAGATTCTCCGGAATCTGGTCAATTGTCACGTACTGCCGGTTGGATCCGGCTGCCACTAATTTTGCTGTCTCACTTCCGTCTGCCGCAAGCACTTTCGTGGAATATCCCGTTGGAATGACATCCACTTCGGATATATCCGGTGCGGATGCAAGAATTCCTTTAAATGCACCCACTCCAAAACTCACTGCCGCACAGCCTCCCACAATGATTCCAATCAGTAGAAGTTTCCCCAGTATGACTCCGATTTTATGACGTATTCTCGTTCCTCTTGCGTCCAGCTGTTTTGCTCTCCGGCGCAAAGAAGTTCTTCCATAGTTCATAGTTTTCTCCCCGCAGAAATAATAAAAATTCTTTTATCCATATATTATACCAAATAATATGTGCAATAGAAAGTTTTATTTATCGACAGCAAAAACCCCCGGCTTTCGCCAGGAGCCCGCTGTTGATGTATACTAAAACTAAGGGGATTAGATTCACTAACCTAGCCATTAGATTAGTGCAAAATTATTCAACATCCTGTAAGGCTTCCATATCTTCCTCACCGGTACGAATCTTGACAACCTTTGCCACATCGTATACGAAGATTTTTCCATCTCCGATATGTCCGGTATAAAGTGCCTTCTTTGCCGCAGCCACTACGCTGTCTACAGGGATCTTGCTTACAACAACCTCTACCTTAATCTTCGGAAGTAAGGTTGCATCGACTTCAGCACCACGGTAACGCTCGCCGGAGCCTTTCTGGATACCACATCCCATAACCTGCGTACAGGTCATACCAGTAACACCCAGATCGTTCATTGCTTTCTTTAAGTGGTCGTAACGGGAAAGTTTTGCAATGATAACCACTTTGTACATACCGGTTGCATCCTTCGGAACTGTTGAGACAACTTTAACAGCTGCATCTCTTTTTGTCTGGGAAGCCTGTGCATATTCCGGTGTACCCAAATCTGTATTTTCATTGATATCCATTGTCATGGTATTGGAAACATCCATGATAGAAAATCCTGAGTAAGCTGATGCAAGTCCATGTTCCATAGAATCCAGACCAACAATTTCTTCTTCCTCTGTAACACGAAGTCCAATCGTTTTCTTAATGACGATAAATGCAATGGTAATGGTTACAGCTGTCCATGCAGCTACCGTAACAAAACCTAACAGCTGAATACCAAGCTGTCTGAATCCACCACCATAGAATAAACCAACCACCGAATCATTTCCCGGAGCAGATTTCGTAGCAAATAAACCAACGGCGATGGTACCCCAGATACCATTCATCATATGTACAGCTACCGCACCAACCGGATCGTCCACATGAAGCTTATAATCCAAAAGCCATACACCAAAGCAAACCAGTAAACCGGAAACAAAACCAATACAGATTGCACCGAAACAATCGGTCACATCACAAGGAGCGGTAATTGCTACAAGTCCTGCAAGTGATGCATTCAGGCACATTGATACATCAGGTTTACCATATTTAAGCCATGTAAAGATCATACATACAACTGTTGCAACTGCCGGAGCTACGGTCGTTGTAAGAAATACGCTGGCAAGCTGTGAACCGGAAGTACATGCAGCGCCATTAAATCCATACCAGCCAAACCAGAGAATAAAACATCCAAGGCATCCAAGTGGAAGATTGTGTCCTGGGAATGCGTTGACTTTTGTAATCTTCCCAGACTTATCTTTTGAGAACTTTCCAATACGTGGTCCAAGCATTGCTGCACCGATGAGTGCTGAAATACCACCAACCATATGAATGGCACAGGAACCTGCAAAATCGTGGAATCCAAGCTGTGATAACCAGCCGCCGCCCCAGATCCAGTGTGCTTCAATCGGATAAATCAATGCCGAAATTACTGCTGAATAAATACAGTAGGATAAGAATTTTGTACGCTCTGCCATAGCACCTGATACAATCGTTGCTGTAGTTGCACAGAATACTAAGTTAAACACAAAATTCGAAAAATCAAAATTTGCATAACTGGTAAAGATATCAAATCCCGGTTTTCCGATAAAACCAAGAACATCTTCTCCCAGCAATAATGAAAAACCGATCAGGATGAACATTACGGTACCAATACAGAAGTCCATCAGGTTCTTCATCAAAATGTTGCCTGCATTCTTTGCTCTGGTAAAACCGGTTTCTACCATGGCAAAGCCTGCCTGCATCCAGAATACCAGTGCGGCACCGATCAGAAACCAGATGCCAAACATATTTTCATTGATAAAACTTACAATTTGTTGTTTATCCATAACAATCTCCTCCCTATATAGAAAAAGAGACACTTCCCCAAATTCCACAGCTTCGTGGTTCTGAAAAAATGTCTCTTTTTTATTTTGTAAGATGTTTGTAAAAAATGTTCCTTAAATCTTTGGATTAAACTTCAAAGATCAGATCTCCATAAGATGGCATTGGCCATAAATCCTTGTCAACGATCATCTCCAGCTTATCTACCGGTGCACGGAGTGCATCCATAGCAGATTTCACCTCATCCCTGTAATATACAGCCTGTTCCTTACCTTCACCCATTTCTGTTCCCTTTGCAGTAACAGTTTCCAGACTCTTGAGTGCTTTCTGTGTCTCAGCAAGCAGGGAGGATGTCTCTGTCAAAATATCTGTCTGTGCGCTGACATCTGCAGATGCACATGCACTCTTTACAGTTGCAATTGACTGTCCAAGTTCTGTTGTGTACTTGATAACAGCCGGAATAATCTGCTTTCCAGCGATGTCAATCATAGCTTTTGCTTCGATATTGATGGTCTTTGCATATGTCTCGTACTCGATCTCTACACGGGATTCAAGCTCAGACTTGGTAAATACTCCAAATTTTTCAAATGCAGCTACAGATTCCGGAGCTGTATATGCAGGAATTGCATCTACCATGGACTTGATATTTGGAAGTCCACGCTTCTGGGCCTCTGCAACCCATTCCTCAGAGTATCCGTTTCCGTTGAATACGATTCTCTGATGTTCGATGGCATATTTCTTGATCAGATCATGTGCTGCAAGCTCGAAATCGTCTGCTTTTTCAAGAACGTCACAGGCATCTGAAAATGCCTCCGCAACGATGGTATTTAACACGATATTTGCCTGTGCAACAGAATCCTGGGAACCAACCATACGGAACTCGAACTTGTTTCCTGTGAATGCGAATGGTGATGTACGGTTACGGTCTGTAGCATCCTTCATGAAATCAGGAATTGTCTTAACACCTGTCTCAAGCTTCTCACCCTTTAAGCTGTGTGTAGCTGTACCTGTTGCGATAAGCTGGTTCAATACGTCTCCAAGCTGGTCTCCAAGGTAGATAGAAAGGATTGCAGGTGGTGCCTCGTTAGCTCCAAGTCTGTGATCGTTTCCTACATCTGCTGCTGCCGCACGAAGAAGTGCTGCATGCTCGTCGATTGCCTTTAACATACATGTGAGTACAAGTAAGAACTGTACATTGTCATGTGGTGTCTTGCCAGGCTCAAGCATGTTGATACCATCATCTGTTGTGATTGACCAGTTGTCATGCTTTCCTGAACCGTTAACTCCTGCGAATGGCTTCTCATGAAGTAGGCACTTGAAGCCGTGCTTTCTAGCTGTTCTCTTCATGATCTCCATTGTGAGCTGGTTGTGATCGGTGGCGATATTTGTTGTGCCATAGATAGGAGCAAGCTCGTGCTGAGCAGGAGCAACCTCGTTATGCTTTGTTTTAGCGTAGATACCAAGTTTCCAGAGCTGCTCGTCAAGATCTTTCATGTAAGCCTGAACTCTTGTCTTGATAGTACCGAAATAGTGATCTTCAAGTTCCTGACCCTTTGGAGCAGGTGCGCCGTAAAGTGATCTGCCTGCAAGAATAAGATCCTCTCTCTTTGCATACATCTCTCTGTCTACAAGGAAGTATTCCTGCTCAGGACCAACGTTTGATGTAACTCTTGTTGCGTCTGAGCCGAACAACTTCAGAATTCTGAGAGCTGACTTATTGATAGCTTCCATTGAACGGAGAAGCGGAGTTTTCTTATCAAGAGCTTCGCCATTGTATGAACAGAAAGCAGTAGGAATACAAAGTGCTTTTTCCTTAATGAATGCGTATGAAGTTGGGTCCCAAGCTGTATAGCCTCTTGCCTCGAACGTTGCTCTCAATCCGCCTGAAGGGAAAGAAGAAGCGTCAGGTTCGCCCTTAACAAGCTCCTTGCCTGAGAACTCCATGATAACGTGACCGTCCTCAGTTGGTGAGATAAAGCTGTCGAGCTTTTCAGCTGTAAGACCTGTCATTGGCTGGAACCAGTGAGTGTAATGTGTGCAGCCCTTTTCAACTGCCCAGTCCTTCATTGCGTTTGCAACGATGTTTGCAACCTCGATATCAAGTGGATCGCCGTTGTCGATAGTCTTCTTCAAAGCCTTGTATGTAGCCTTTGGAAGTCTTTCTTTCATCACTGATTCATTGAATACGTCTGAGCCGAAATATTCAGGAACGTTTGCCATATTGAATTCCTCCTATTATAAATTATAGTCTAAGAAAAATAAAAAAAGACACTGCGAACCTAAGTGGTTCACAGCGCCTTTGCTGTTTACAGTTATGAGTATATACCTTTTGACCTCATTTGTCAAGGCTTTTTTTAATTTTTATAGACTTTTACAAATCGACGCAAAAATATTTGTTGAAACTTGTGAAATCACATCCCATGTCAATAAAATGCACATATTTTTGTAAAGAAATACATCAAACTGCTAAAATAGTGAAAAAAGTGGGCGACCCTAGGTCGCCCCTACGATAATATCCTAAATATCTATATAATGATCCTTATCAGGTCTGTCTTTGAGTTCTTTTTTCATAAGCTTATTTACCTTTTTGAGCTTTGAGCCTGCAGTAAAACAGCCGAAGATATTCGTCACACCTGAAACGAGCAGAGCGATACCAAGGACTATCATTGCTGTTTCGCCTAAAATAAGAGGGTCAAAGAGGAGAAGTATACCAACGAGAGTGGTAACAGCGGCTGAGATACAGCTTACGTTCCAGCTTTCTACACCTGCACGTCTGAGGTTAAGGGAGTCCTGAATGTTCACGATGCCGCTTATGAGCATATAAAGTCCGCAGACAACGGCAATGACTTTCGGGATAAAATCAGGTCTTATGATAATGAAAATGCCTATGGCGGCGAGGATGATCCCTCTCACAAGGCTTGAAGAATAGCTCTGGTCGTCTTTGCCCATGGCGAAGTATCTTATAAGCTCCACTGCACCGAATGCGGTGAAAAGTCCACCAATAACATAGCCTATGGCGGCGGTGAAGAAATTAGGGTCGATTATGAGCGCAATGCCCAGCACTACGCAGAATATGGACAATATCCAATAGCTTCTGAATACTTTTTTGATATATTCCATTTTTATCTTTCCTTTCATGTTTTTATAATGCTGCAAGCTGGCGACTAGACGTGCGACCTCATGTCGCCCCTACAATTTATTTGTGCAGTACAAGGGTGTTGCATTAATAAATGCACAGCGTGAAATGCCCGTCACGGAGAGTGACCGCCCCTACAATAACATTGCAGAAATTACGCCGCGCCATTACAAATGTCATTTTGCCGACTTTAGCTTTGCCGCCTTTATTACTTTCATTCGTGAGAACTCCTCTCTGTCCTTTTCTTCAAGAGAGTCAGTAATGAATTTCACTATGTGTTCATTTCTTGGAATGATTATGTTTTGCAGGGCGTTTGCTCTGCGCTGTGTCTTTTTTATGGCTACGGACAGTCTGTAGATACTGTTTTCCACCTCTGCAAGGACCGCTGTGGTCTGTTTTACCTTTTCAAAGGCGAGATAGGCTCTGTCAAGCTGAGAATCGGTCTGAGAAAAGCCGTATGTGACTTTCAGAGGGCGTTCTTTAAGCGTGACCTTTGGCAGCTCAACGCCCATGACGCTTCTTGTGCTTATCTCAACGCCTGTTTCAACGGGGATACAATTTGCATAAGGTGTAACAAGACCCATGGAGATATTTGCAAGCTGGAGTGCGCTGTAGGCTTCCTTGTAGGTGTCCTCAATGCTTCCTCTAAGCTCTCCTGCTTTGTCAACAAGGCTCATAAGCTCTCTTATAAGGATATTTCTTTTTCTGTCCAAAAGCTCATAGCCCAATGCGGCAAGCTTCAGAGCCTTTTTATAAAGTATAAGATTTCCCTTTGTGGCAAAGACCTGCTGTTCAGCCATTAGTCACACCCTCTTTGGTATGATATTAGCATAGTCCAAACTGCTGACTACAGTGGTGACAGGCTATGCTTATTTTGATATAATAAGAAGGTAATGGACTGACGGTCACCCCCTTAGAACTAAGCGTTCGTAATAGAAAGTGTCAGCCGCCTTCTTGTTATAAAATTCGATTAAGCAGGTTGTACCTGCTGTGTTTACAGCAGCGTTCGCATCACTAACCAAAATGAATTTTAATAAGCTCCTGAGCGGAAACATTACAAAATATCAGAAAGAAGGATTTATCATGATTAGTGTAGGAATTGATGTATCAAAAGGAAAAAGTACTGTTTGCATTATGAAACCTTGCGGCGAAATACTTGAATCACCCTTTGACATTGGTCACACTGCCGATGAACTGGATTCTCTTATTTCTCTCATCAAATCATTCGATGAAGAAACCCGTGTTGTTATGGAAGATACAGGTCACTATCATCTTCCTGTTGCGACCTATTTATCTTCTCACAACATTTTTGTATGCTGTGTAAATGCCTTGCGTATGAAGAAGTTCTGCTCGCAAAGCTTAAGACGAGCAAAAACCGATAAAATTGATTCGATTAAAATCGCATCTTTCGGTATTACATACTGGAACGAGCTTGTTAAGGCTTATCCCTCTAATGTTATATACGATGAACTTAAATTTCTTGCACGTCAGTATTATCAGGTTACAGGTATGCTTGTTAAATCAAAGGTGAACTTCTCCAATCTTCTTGACCAAGTTATGCCCAAAATCAATGATGTTCTTTCAAATCAAGGTGAAAATCACAAGCTGACCGAGTTTGTCAGTCGATATATTCATTTTCAGAATATTCTCGATATGGGAGAAATGAAATTTACATCTGATTACTGCAAATGGGCAAAGAAAAAGGGATACCGCTTAAACGAGCGTAAGGCAGCGGAAATCCTTGCCCTTGCTCAAAACGGTATCCCTACGCTTCCTAACTCCCAATCCGTCAAAATTGCCGTTAGTGAAGCCGTCAAGCTGATCCACTCAATAGAGGAATCACGCAATACCATTTTAGCACAAATGCAGGATCTTTGCAACACCTTGCCTGAATATTCTGTTGTCAAGGAAATGGATTGTATCGGAGATACACTTGCTCCACGTATCATTGCTGAAATTGGCGATGTACGCAGATTCAAAAACAAGCACTCTCTCATTGCCTATGCAGGCATTGACGCTCCGCCTTATCAGTCGGGTGCATTCCACGCTTCTGAGCGTCATATATCCAAGCGTGGAAACAGTTATCTGCGAAAAACAGGCTACGAGATCATGCAGTCCTTAATCAAACACAAACCTGCCGACAATGCTGTCTATGACTTTATTCAGAAGAAACGCAGCGAAGGGAAATGCGGCAAAGAAGCAATGATTGCGGGGCTTAACAAATTCCTTCGAGTTTACTACGGCAAGGTTATGGAGTTTTACTCCGAACATTAATTGTAGTCTCAGGTACATACTCATCGGGCGTTTGAATACTTCCTTCAAACGTCAGCTTTGCTATATCGTTTTTTCCTTTGCTTCTTTTCTCAACTTTGTTCATTTTGCCTATTGATTTTTCTTAGCAGGTTTCGTTTTATTATAGCACAACGGCAATAGGTGAGCAAGTATATAAAATAGATAAATTCAGATATACAAATTTGTTTATAATGCCGCTTGATATAGGTGTGTACCTATGCTATAATGTAATTACGATAAGAAATTAATAACCTAAAACAAAATCGGAGGTAAAAAATCATGGAACTTAATAAGAAACAACTGGAGCTTGTAGAAAACATCTTCAAAAACTATAACCATTGTGAACTCGGTCAAGCTTTGGAGCAGTACGAAAGTGATTACATAATGGAGATGAATGAGGACACAAAGAGATTTTTTGACAAGTTGAAGTCTGAGTATAATGCAAAGCTTGCGTTTGAATTTGATACGATTTGCGGCAATTCGCAGGGAGCAAGCTATCATGACGGCTTTATCAAAGGCTTTATTTATGCAATGGCTTTGGCAGGCAAAATGTAAATATCCAGCCGTGAATATTATTGGAGAGTGAGCGTTAAAGCTTGCTCTCTTTTATTTTGCCCAAACGTTATACTCAGCACAAAGCTGTTCAAAGTGTGTCATTGCTTGATACTCTGCGTTGTCCTCTGCAAGCTGTTCTATCTCGCAATCGTATATTATAGCCTGCCGCTGTCCGTAGCTGAGGTATGAGCCACGCTTTATTATCTCTGAGATACGCTGTTGAGCTTTGAAGTAAGCCCTCGTGTTGGTGCGGCTGTCAAAATGCAGGCGGCTTTCAATGTTCTGCTCTTCCCACAGTATTCTCAGTTCAGCCATACAACGGAGCTTTCTAAGAGCCTTTGCCTTGCGTTGTCTGATACACTCACCGCTCACGCCCTCACGCTTTGCTATCTGCTCTTGTGTCATATCCTCAAAGTAATAAAGCACTATCACATCACGCAGGGGCTTGTCTAAGCGGTCAAGAGCCCTGTGCAATATCTCTCTTGTGTGTTCGTCTGCAATGGTCTGTAAAGCCTGCTCAAAGCCCTCTTGTGAGTTGCTGTCGGGGATAATATCAGCTAAGCAAAGCTCTTTGCTGTCGCCTGTATCAAGGGGCTTATCAAGGCTTGTGCAGTTGTCAAGAGGCTTGTTATTCTCTCGGTCAGCGTTGCGTATGCCCAACAGCTCCGCACCTGCATTGCGTATATGATACTCAAGATAGCTCGTGAAAGCATAGCCCTTTTCGGGAATGTATGCCTCAAGAGCCTTTATAAAAGCAGGATAGCACTCTTGCCGAAAGTCTGCAAGCTCAGCTCCGCAAGCCGTGAAACGCTCCTCATAGCTGCTGTAATATTGCCCTGCAAGCTTGAACATCAAGTGCTTTACCCTGTCCCACAAAGCAGGCTTTAGATCGTCCGCACCGCCTTGCTTGATAGCGACCGCTAATTCTTCATTAGTCATTGCAACACCTCTCTATGCTTGTATATATCTGACAATAATTTGCAATACCCCTCTATACGATTTTATGAGCCGTAAAAAATGACCTCTGCCCACTCGGTACTCCTTGCGGAAAGAGGGCTTGAAAGTGAGGGGGGAGGGCA
>OHMA01000935.1_pt1 | contig 13946 bp, 16 predicted proteins | sample 1569171 | NCBI WGS metagenome assembly OHMA01 (sample SAMEA3879580, study PRJEB24766) | human gut metagenome | biome: human-associated habitat; feature: feces | place: USA | collected 1985/1987
ATTAATTAATTGTATAATTTAACAATAGTAAACGTTTACCGAGGCTTTAAATAAATAAAAAGTTCCTAGAATATTTACCGGGGGATGGTATCTTCTAGGAATTTTTTGTATTAGGGGAAATTTTTTTGTTTCACTTTATGTATTTAGTATAATATTTAAATTTGTCAATTGTGTTTCAATTTGGTGAAAATAATATGATTTAAATTTACATAGGAATTTTTTGTTGGGTAATAATGTAAAGTGATTTATAATAATGTTATATTAATAAATAAAAAAAGAGGCGATTATTAAGTGAAAAATTTAGTAATATTTTATTCATTAGAAGGTAATACAAAATTAATTGCAAGTACTATAGCAAGGGCTATAAATGCAGATGTTTTAGAGTTAAAAACAAAAAAGAAATATAGTGATAAAGGATTTAAAAAATATTTCTGGGGCGGAAAAAGTGTAATTTTTAAGGAAAAGCCAGAGCTCTTAGAAGTAAATAAAAATATAGAAGATTACGAGAATATTATTATTGGAACACCTATATGGGTTGGAACTTATGCACCGCCATTTAATACTTTTTTTAAAGAAAATAAAATACAAGGAAAAAATATAGCGTTATTTGCATGTCATGGTGGCGGTGGAGCAACTAAGTTTTTTAATAATATAAAAAAAGAAATTCCAAATAATAAGTTTATAGGAGAAATAGATTTCTTTGAACCTATTAATAATGATAAAGAGGAAGCCATGAAAAAAGCAGTAATATGGATAAAAGAACTAATAGAGTAGTGGAGGAAATATATGAAAAAGAATGCAGCACTAAGAGAATTTAAAAAATTAAAGAGTCAAATTAATCAAATAGAAGAGATAGTACATCATTCTAAAGTAGGAGCATTAATAGAACAAGAAACATCGATTAGAAAAAAGATAAGATTACTTAAGGAAATGGAGAATGAAGGTTTTAAGGAATATCAAGATGTATGTGACAGGTATGAGGAGATATTAGAGGATGCTTCTAAGAGAATGCTTGAGGACTATAACAAAAAGAATAATACAGATTTTGATTTTTATGAGGTAGTAAGGGGAAATTATAATACATTTTTAAATTCAGGTGTTATGACAGTTCTTACAAAGCAACATATACCTAAACTTATAGGTGAAGCTTTTGAAGAAGCATTTCCTGATAATCCTAAAGATGAATATATGGTAACCAGAAGAATGAAAAGAAAGATATATGTTCATTTAGGTGATACAAATACAGGTAAGACCTATAATGCGGTAGAAAGATTAAAAACTGCAAAGAAGGGAGTATATTTATCACCACTTAGAATACTTGCACTAGAAAACTATGAGAAATTAAATAACGAAGGTGTAGTTTGTGATTTAATGACTGGAGAAGAAGAGATAATCAAAGAAAATGCTACACATGTTTCTTGTACTATTGAAAAAGTTAATTTAAAGCAAAATTATGATATTGCTGTAATTGATGAAATTCAAATGATTAACGATTCACAAAGAGGAATTGCATGGACTAGGGCTGTTCTTGGTTTAAGATGTAATGAAATTCATATTTGTGGAGCAATGAATGCTAAAGAGTTATTAATTAAGATTTTAGAAGATTGTGAAGATGATTATGAAATAAAAGAGTATCACAGAAGTATACCATTAGAAGTAGAAACTAAGAATTTTAGTTATAATGATGTTCAAGAAGGAGATGCTATTGTAGTTTTTTCAAAAAAGAGAGTTTTAGAAATAGCACAGGATTATTCTAATAAAAATGTTAAGACTAGTATTATTTATGGAGATTTACCTCCTGAAGTTAGAAAAATGCAGTATGAAGAATTTATAAATAAAGAAAATAAAGTGTTAGTTACAACAGATGCTATTGGAATGGGCGTTAATCTTCCTATTAGAAGAATTGTGTTTATGTCTATAAGAAAATTTGATGGGGAAGAAATGAGAGAATTAACTTCTCAAGAAGTTAAACAAGTAGCAGGAAGAGCCGGTAGAAAGGGAATTTATGATGTAGGATATGTAGCAGGTGTTTCTGACACACATAACTTTATAAGTAGAAAACTTGAAGTGAAAGATGAAGTTATTAAACAAGCAGTTGTAGGTCCGTCAGAAGCAATTCTTACCATTAAAAGTTTACCTTTAAATGAAAAGTTAGTTTTATGGAAAACAAGAGAAGAGAAGCTAGATTACTATACAAAAATGGATATAAGTGAATACTTATTAATATTAGAAAAGATTAAAAGATACAAACTTAAAGAAGCAGATCAATGGGATTTATTAAAGGTTCCTTTTGACGTTACAAATGAAGAACTTATGGATAAGTTTTTAGAGTATGTTGATGAGATATTTGTAGCTAAGGCAAAAGAGATAACTAAACCAGCATGCTTTACAGGGAATCTTGAAGATTTAGAAATTTATTATCAAAAAATAAATATGTATTACTCTTTTTCTAAGATATTTAATTTAAAATTTGATGTGGATTGGGTTTATTCAGAAAGACTTAAAGTAAGTCAAGAAATAAATGAAATTTTAGTAAAGATATAAGATTTTTAACTATCTCAAAATTATATTTTTATAATTTTGAGATAGTTATTAATTAAGTAGATTGAACTTTTGATTTATTAAATGAAAAAATATCCTTTAGCGAGGATTTTTTTTCTAGGTATTTTTGAAGTTTTTTAGTATCATAATATGGCTTCATATTATTTATGTATATATTCATTATGAAATCGAATTGAGTATTATTTAATGATTCAAACGCCAATCCCAATAGAGTATCTTTATTTCTAACAACTTTACAAGGAATTATATTATTATCAATATGTATATCTATTTTTGAATTTAATGTAATATCCGAATATTTATCTAAGTTTATGGCCATCCCATTTTCTGATATATCTATTAAGGAACCAGTTAATTTACCTTTTTCTGTATTAATAAAAATATTTATGGCATCATGAATCTGAATTCTTTCACTTTTCCTATACAATGGATTTTGATATGCAACTTTAATAGAAACTATTGCACCTAAAAAGTTATATACACTCCATATAATATTAATTAAGTAGGCGCCTAAATTAATTTTATTATTTATTATGAATACAGTACCGGAAATCCAAGCTAGTATACTTAATAGTATTATTAAAATATGAGGTAAAGCCATTTTAAATTGAAATTGTTTTTTATCATTAGTTATATCTTTAGATGTAACATTAAACTTCAATTTTAAACAAAATAATTCGCGCAATATAGAAAGACTTATATGAGGAGACATAGCTATTTCATAGTAGTGAGACCACCTTAAACTTCTTGTTCTAGGTGAAAGTCTATTAAATATTAATATTTGTCCTAGTAAAAAAGGAATAAATACTATTAATAAGTTTTTTACTGAAGAATCTATAATTAATTTACTGCTTAATAAAAATATTAATGGACACAAAATATATATAAGTTTTTGGAGACTTGAAAGCCAATATATTACTCCATCAAGGTATGTAATTTTTTGTCCTAAAGATAAACCTTTATTAAATAAAACATTAAATTGTTTCATTACTTGTAGGTTTCCTCTACACCATCTATCTCGTTGCTTAACAAGTTCAGTAAAAGTTGTAGCACTTAAGCCTAAAACTAATTCTTCGTTTATAAAAACTGAATCATAGCCTTTAGATTATAATAGCATGCCAACAGCCATATCTTCAGTTATTGAACAGGTAGGATATCCGCCTATATCCATAACGTATTTTTTTCTAAAAACTGCATTTGTTCCAACGTGTAAAACAGCATTTCTAGCAGCTCTAGCTTCTTCTATATCTCTCATAAAGAAGTCTTGTTCATTAGGAAGTATTTTATTAAGATTATATTGGTACATGTCTTGATTATAATAAACTTGTGGAGCTTGTACAAAAGAAGTGTTTTCGCTAACAAAGTATCCAACAGTTCTACTTAGAAAGTTTTTCTTAGGAATCATATCTGCATCTAGAATAGCAAATAAATCACCATTTATTATATTTAAAGCATTATTTATATTTCCTGCTTTAGCACCTTCATTATTATCTCTAGTAATATAGTTTACATTATAGCTTTTACATAAATTTTTTAGTGCTACTCTATTACCATCATCACAAACATAAATTTTAAGTTTATTTTTAGGATAATCTAATTTTTTACTAGCCATTATAGTTTTTTTTAGTAGATTTAATGGTTCGTTATATGTACATATAAGTACATCTACTGAAGGAATGTCATTAGGAAGATAATCATTTGTACCCTTTACAGATGTAATCTTCATACGGTTGTTACCTCCATTTAACTATTATTACGATGTCAGCCAGACTACGCTTCATCAATAGATCTGCCTATATCATGGCGCATATACTTGTTAGCAAAATCTACCCATTCTGTAGCCTTATATGCGTTAGCACGTGCTTCCTTTAAATCAGCTCCAAGCGCTGTAACTCCGAGTACACGGCCTCCGTTAGTTACAACTTTGCCATCCTCGTTAAACTTAGTGCCTGCATGGAATAAGAAATATGAATCTTTATTCCTGAAGTTTTCCATACCTGTTATCTCAAAGCCCTTCTTGTATTCAAGAGGATATCCATCAGATGCAAGCACTACACATACACATGCATTGTCAGCAAATTTAAGATCCACTTTATCAAGTGTACCATCTATACATGCCTCAAATACATCTATAATATCATTCTCCATTCTTGGAAGCACAACCTGTGCCTCTGGATCGCCAAATCTTGCATTGTATTCAAGTACCTTAGGTCCATCAGGAGTTAACATAAGACCAAAGAATATTACTCCCTTAAAAGGTCTTCCTTCTGCTTTCATGGCATCTACTGTTGCCTGATATATATACTTCTTACAGAAATCATCAACTTCCTTAGTATAGAATGGTGAAGGTGAGAAGTTACCCATACCACCTGTGTTAAGTCCCTGGTCACCATCCTTGGCTCTCTTATGATCCTGCGCTGATGACATAATCTTTATAGTGTTGCCATCCACGAAAGAAAGTACAGACACTTCACGTCCTGTCATGAACTCTTCAATAACAATAGTATTACCTGCTGATCCAAACTTCTTATCAAGCATAAGCTCATCCACGCCAGCAAGTGCCACATCCTTATTCTCACATATAAGAACACCTTTACCAAGTGCAAGTCCATCCGCCTTAAGCACGATAGGATATTTTGCTGTTTCAAGATACTCCTTTGCATCAGCAGCAGATGTAAATGTCTCGTATGCAGCAGTAGGAATGTTATATTTTTTCATAAGATCCTTTGAAAATGCCTTAGAGCCTTCAAGTATAGCAGCATTCTTTCTTGGTCCGAATACTCTTAAACCTTCTTTTTCAAACACATCAACTATACCACCTACAAGTGGATCATCCATGCCAACAACTGTTAAATCTATGGCGTTATCCTTAGCAAATGCAACAAGCTTATCAAACTCCATAGCCTTTATATCTACACACTCTGCAACCTCTGCAATACCTGCATTACCAGGTGCGCAATATATCTTATCAACCTTAGGACTCTGGCTTATCTTCCAACATATTGCATGTTCACGTCCACCACTTCCTACAACTAAAACCTTCATCTTTTATTCCTCCAGTTTTCGTACTCGTTATACTTAATTGCCAGTATTATCAATACTAACACTGACAATATATATTTATTAAAGAACTGTATTAGTTATCATGCTCATTAGCAATCTTATTGATAGCCGCAGGGAGCAGCTTCCATTCTGCCTGTTCCATAACTCTTTTCTGAAGCGTTTCCGGTGTATCACCATCAAGAACATCAACAGCCTTCTGGAATATAATCTCTCCTGTATCCATGCCCTCATCCACATAATGAACAGTTGCACCTGTCACCTTTACGCCTTTTGCCAAAGCTGCCTCATGGACATGAAGACCATAGAAGCCAACTCCGCAGAAAGATGGAATAAGTGATGGATGAATATTAATAATTCTATGGCTGTACTGATGAACCATTTCCTCTGGAATTTTAACACAAGAAAACCTGCAAGTACAATCAGGTCAAGATTGTATGAATCTATTGTTCTGATTAACGCCTTATTAAATTCATCTCTTGTCGCATAATCCTTAGGTGATACACAGTAAGCAGCTATTCCGTTATCTTTAGCTCTTGTAAGTGCATACGCACCAGCATTGTTACTTATAACGGCAGCTATTTCTGTATTAGTAATAGTGCCATCCTTTACACCATCAATAATAGCCTGAAGGTTAGTACCGCCTCCGGATACCATAACAGCTACTCTTAGCATAAAGTAACTCCCTTCTCACCTGCTTCAACACTGCCGATTACATAAGGTGTCTCGCCTGCTGCCTTAATAGCTTCCATAGTTGTATCAACAGCCTTAGGATCAACAGCAAGTACAAGTCCAATACCCATATTAAATGTGTTATACATCATATGTTCTTCAATCTCACCATCTGTCTGTAACATCTTAAAGATAGGTGGTACTTCGTAGCTGTCCTTCTTAACAACTGCTCTTACACCATCTGGAAGCATTCTAGGAATATTTTCATAGAAGCCACCACCTGTGATATGGCTGCAGCCCTTAACGCGCACACCAGCATTCTTTATAGACTTCATAGTCTTAACATATATCTTAGTTGGAGCAATCAACGCTTCTCCAAGTGTTTTTCCAAGTGAATCATAATATGTATTAAGTGATTCCTCTGTGATTGTAAATACACTTCTTACAAGTGAGAAACCATTAGAATGAACGCCACTTGATGCTATACCTATAAGTGTATCACCTGGCTTTATATCCTGACCTGTTATAAGGTCTTTCCTGTCAACTACACCTACTGCAAATCCAGCAACATCATACTCATCAACTGGCATAAGACCTGGATGTTCTGCTGTTTCACCACCGATAAGTGCACATTCTGACTGACGGCAGCCTTCTGCAACACCACCAACAATTGTAGCTATCTTTTCTGGATAATTCTTGCCACACGCAATGTAGTCAAGGAAGAAAAGAGGCTCTCCACCTGCGCATACAACATCATTAACACACATAGCAACTGCATCAATACCGATAGTATCATGCTTATCCATAATGAATGCTAACTTAACCTTAGTTCCGCATCCATCTGTTCCTGAAAGAAGTACAGGGTCTTCCATCTGCTTAATCTTTTCAAGTGAAAATGCACCTGAGAATCCACCGATTCCACCTAATACTTCCGGTCTGAATGTAGACTTTACCGCTTCTTTCATTAACTCAACTGACTTATAACCTGCTTCAATATCAACACCAGCGTTCTTGTAATCCATTATTGTCCTCCGTTCTTATGTATCTGTAAGGCCGATATGCTGTCACATATCTTTTCAAGCATCCTCTATACCCTTCAGATATACTCTTAACATTCTTTAGTTGTTTTAGTTTTATTTATTAATAGTTTTTGTAACCAACTTCCTGAAGTCTTGCATCCTTAGCCTGTACACTTTCCTTTAGTTCTTTCGTGTAATTCTTAAGTCTTTCAAGAAGTTTCTCATCTGATGTTGCAAGAATCTTTGCTGCAAGTATTCCTGCATTAGCACCACCATTAATAGCTACTGTCGCAACTGGAATACCTGTTGGCATCTGAACTATTGAATATAATGAATCTCTACCTCCAAGAGAAGTTGTATGCATAGGAATTCCTATGACTGGCATAGGGAATATAGCTGCACACATTCCTGGCAAATGCGCTGCCATTCCTGCACCTGCTATGATTACCTTGAAGCCTTTTTCTTCTGCTGTTTTAGCATATTCGAAGAATACATCTGGTTCCCTGTGTGCTGAGATAATTGTCATCTCATAAGATACACCTAACTTATCTAATATGTCTGCTGCCTTAGCCATAACAGGCATATCAGAATCGCTACCCATAACTATTCCTACTAAAGCCATGTTTAACTTCCTCCCATTCTGATAGAAAAATAACTATCACATAAAATAATATATTATCATGTAATGCATCCATAATATCCGGCAAATCATCTTATATATAATAAAGACTCGTAATCCATTGTCTTACAATTCACATATAAAGCATACAATTATGCAGATAAATAAATACAATACCTATAATATTCTACTTTGTTTTACATATATCGTCAAGATAAACGACGTATTTAAGAAATAAAAGGTTCATTTAACTCCTTTGTTCCATCAAGTACAAACCGCCCATCCTTTATAATAACTGTCTTTTTACCATCATATCCAACAGCTGTTATATCGCCTATCTCATCATATGGTATCGTAATATCTGTATGACAGTTAAAATATGCTTTCTCTGGCTCTGTCTTTCTAAGAAGTGAAACCTCATTATCCCTTGATATTATCTCTTTACCGTCAGGATTATACACTGCCACATCCTCAGACCTTGAATAACATGTGTCACCTATCGCAAAGTGAGGTCCCATCTTCTCAACTATAAGTATAGGAAGAAGATATACTATGTCATATTTATTAGCCATAACATAAGCTGTTGTGTTAGTTCCTATAGCAAATTCACCGATAGGGAGAGTGTCGTGGTTATACAGTACGTTTTCTTTAAACAATGCTTTGCCCTTCACCCCATCCTCAAAGTTATCACAGCTATAATCCGTCACAAAACCATCCTTGAAATATACCGAAAGGTTATTAAACTTAATATCATTAAGGTAAACACTGCTTACATTAAGTACACCATCTGTTCCTTTAAGCACTGGTGATGTAAACACTTCTCCCAGCGGAATATTAACATCTGCAAGACAGTTTTCAAAAACAGTTTCCTTATCAGGATTATTAATCTTCATAACAGATACTCTGATATCTGTCTTGTTGTTGTCTTTTCCATGAATTTCAACATATTCTGCTGTATCAAGAACATCTATGATATTCTGCTGTATAGCTTTATATTTTTCATAATCAAGAGTATTTATCTTAACTATTTCATTGAATATTTCAGGGAACTTATCTCCTATCTGTGGTGATGGATAAGCTATTATAGTAAAGCTTCTTTCTTCTCCTTTGATATAACTGTTAACTATACTTCCGGATTCATTATTATACTTAACAAGAAGCTTCTGTTGTTTATCATCAAGATGACAGCACTCAATCGTATCCTCCGGTTCGAAAGGTGTTTCACCAAACACCTCCATAACAGCAGGTCCTCCGTGAACATCAGCAAGCTCACTATGCTTTTCATAAGCACTCTTAAGTGCCCCTAACTTTCTTTCAACAAAGTCACCATCAAGATATAGTGCATTATCGAATCTATGGTCAAAATCCATCTGTTTATTAGGACTTGCACCATAATATCCTATCTTTATATGCATTCTTTTGTTGATGGTATTTACAGCAGCCCTGTATATTGTAGGCTTAAGCCCCATTTTTTCAAACTGTTCTACCTCTGCTTTTACAAGTCTTTCAAAACCAAGACAGTATCTTATATTAACTGTTTTCTTTTTATCAAGTGGCTTATTTCCTAATACGAAGCCAATGCGGTATCCTTCTGTAAATGTCCTTGCCATATCGTTTATAGCTTCTTCGCTTAATGTATTAAGATGCTTTGCCATCTTTATCTCATTTTCTGTCACGTATTCGCCATACTTATAAAGATATCTTACATCGCTTAAGTCACTTTCCATAATAATTCTGGTTGCAAAATCAAGCGATGAATCTAGAAGCTCCCTTATCCTGTACTCAATAAAATCATCACTATAATCGCTTACATACCAGTAAACAGCTTCTCCTAACTGGCGATACTGCTCATCTGTTACTATATCCATTCCTTTTTCTTTTCTTACGGACTCTTCTGCCTGTGCATCAACAAATATGCAGTATATTTCTATGAACAGCTCCATAACTGCCACAGCATCCGCAAGCCTCTTCTCATACATATAAACGATAAGTCCACGAAGCTCCATATATACCATTGCCATAAGCTTTCCTGTTTCCTCACCAAATGCCTTTGCACACACACGTGGATTTGCATAGCTTTTATCATATGCCTCACCGGCTACATCTGCATAAAGACTGTTATTATATTCATCAAGCTCCTCTAATGACATATCATCAAAAGCTTTGTTTTCTACATCTGTTTTTAACCTGTCCATAAGCATGATAAATGCAGATACTTTAGAAAAGTAATCCGCATGGCTTTTATTCTTTATTTCACAATCATTATTAATCTGGCTTATTCTTTCAATTGCAAGCGCATAACGCTCTGCTACATTATCATCAAACATATTTATCTCCATACTATTCTTTATTTTATTTACTTTTTTATACTTTAACACTTACATCATATGCTGTTGTGGGGCAAAAGGAATTTTGTCTATAGTCCCATAAGAAATACTGCTACCATAAATACTGCAAGTATTCCGCATAACATTGAACCAACCTTTGATAATGTATAGAACTTATCATCCTCTTTGAAGCTTAAAAGTCCGATAAAAGTTCCTATAACCGATATAAGAAGGCTTAAAAGTCCAAGACTTCCTACTTTAAGTCCAGCATATCCTTCTGCCCTAAATGAAATATATACACCATATATCAAAGATGCCAATGCCAGAAGTCCCATTATAGTAGATATTATTCCACCAAGTGACTGCCTTTTATCCGAGAATTTGTACTTGTTAAATAATTTCATTCCAATCTCCAACCTTATATAATATATTTGATTTCTTTGCATATTGTTTCTAAAATAACTGCACAATACAATGAAGGATATTTTACTTTTTTCTTAACTTTGTGTATATATACCACAATATATATCCAATAACTCCGCCAAGAGCATTAAGTATTATATCATCCACATCACAGCTTCCAACCTTCGTTATAAGCTGAACAAGCTCTATTGTCAATGACAAACTGAATGTATATAAAAACGTCGATATGAATCCAAGCTTTGATTCCGATGTATATGGCAGATATATTCCAAATGGTATAAATGCGATAATATTTCCAAATATATTAAGTCTGGCCGCTCTTCCTAAGGCATCATTATCCCATATATACTTCATAAAACGCTTGATTTCCTTTAAAGGTGTAAGGTTATACACATAACCATCCTGTGGTGTTCTTCCCATAGCCTCTGCAAAAAACACAACATACACAAGAACACACATATATATAATAAACAAAAGCTTCATTACTGCTTTATGATTGAATTCTTTTTTCATACTTCTATTATGTCCATCTTTTTACTCTATTTATTTTGTTTACATAATTATTTTTATTCATATAATTATTTTCATTTTGTTTATATAGTTTTTTATTTCATTTGCATAATTCTACTGCATATGTTTTATCTCTTATACCTTTATATGCATATACCTTAACAACGCAATATGCCCGGTACAGCATATATCAACATCACAAAGAACTCACAAGCTTTTACATCTTTATGTATATATATGCCATACCAGGCAGTTAATCCTAATATTTAAAAAAGTACATCTGACTTATGTGCAAGAAGTCTTGCACCATTAACAATCATCATAACACCTGCACCTATTCCAAATGCTATAGTCACAATACCAAACACAAGATTGGATACACCTACGGACTTCATCTTTTTATATAACTTTTCTTCCATACTAATCTCCATTTCTTCATTTAATTAAGTTTATTATAAGACGACTGTATTAAACTATTTTACGGCTATTAGCTTCGCACACCATACTGCTCATAATAAGCGTCTATTGCAGCCTTTAATGTATCATCTATAACAACCTTGCCTTCGCATTCCTTATTATAAAGGTGTTCAACAACATCCTCCATTGTAACAATAGCACTTGTTGGGAACCCATATCTTTCCTTTATCTCATCAAGTGCGCTCATCTTTCCACCAAGACCTACTTCCATACGGTTAAGAGATACCATAAGACCCACGATAGTAACATCTGCTGCTCCTCTTACCTTAGGAACTGTTTCTTCCATAGACTTACCAGATGTAGTTACATCCTCTATCATAATAACTCTGTCGCCATCCTTTAACTTGCTTCCAAGGAATCCGCCCTTATCTGCACCATGATCTTTTTCTTCCTTGCGGTCTGAACAGTAACGTACTTCTTTACCATAGAGCTTTGCATAAGCAACAGCAGTAACTACGCTGATTGGAATCCCCTTGTATGCTGGTCCAAAAAGCACATCGAAGTCATCACCATATGTTTCGTGTATAGCCTTAGCATAATACTCACCAAGACGCATAAGCTGTGTGCCTGTTACATATGCACCTGCATTCATAAAAAATGGTGACTTTCTTCCACTCTTTAATGTAAAATCTCCAAACTTTAATACATCACTTTCTACCATGAAATCTATAAATTCCTGCTTGTATGCTTCCATTGTATCTTAAAACCTCCTGTTTATGTGGTCTTACACCATTTTGTTATTTCTTTAATAATATTGTTTTAATTTTACCATAAAATTTTATTAGTTTCAATGTGTATTTGCATTGCAGATGATACATTGCTTTTGAATATAAAAATCGCCATGCAATGACGATTTTGTTTATAAAATCGTCACCACATGGCGAATATATTTATAGCTGATATATTATATAGCAATTAATTTTTTCAATTCATCTGAGAAAAACTCTTTCTCAGCTTGAAACAGTTCTTTCTTTATTTCATAAAATAATTTGTTATATGTACTTTCTCCATCATACTTCTGCAAAATAAACATTATTTTCTGCGGTCTTGTACAATAATCTGTGATAGGATTATTCAGCAATGTCGTTGGAATCGAAGCCTTTGTCTCATCCACAATTTGCGTTCCTTTTTTCTTTATTCTTGAGTCATATCCAACCACTCCACTTGCATTACCTGTAGCCATTTCAAAATCATTGTCTCTCGTTACTAGATCCTTAGCACCTATCTTATAACACTTACTATTTCGCAAATCCAACATCTGTTCAATAACTGCCACTTTTGCATACATTGTATTTGCATCTCTTCGTGGATTACAATCTTCCCTTTTTATTATTCGTTTCTCACAAGCCTCATAAAACTCAACTGCACTTAATGTTTCACTTTTTATTCCTGCTAAATGCATAAAATTATTTTTCCCATATCTTACTTCATAATAGTCATATGCATCCGCCTTTTTCTCTCTAAAAATGAACAATAAAGTAGTATCTGCATACTCTGAATACAATATTGCACTTTTACACAATATTGTTAATAATTCTGTAGGAGTCAGTATTCTTGTATTCTGTAATTTATACTTCATAATTCTCCTTAACGTAAAAGAGAAACCTTTTCATCAAAGGTTTCTCAATAAATCAAAACTAAAAACTGGTTTCGTTATGGTGTTTTGCCACCAAATCACAGGCTTCTCACCTGCACGGCTTGATTATCCTCTATGCTTAAGAGTAAATGCAAAGTTTTTACGTTGCCAGTGCAACGGAAGCAAACACCTTATGCTTCGTGTCCTATCTCTAGGAAGAGAACTCTCTCTTGGTACTTTTATTATACGCAGAATTTTGAAAATTATCAACTTATTTTTTCGATTTTATACTTTTTTTATTCAAACGCTTTTTTCATTATTCTTATTGCCTCCCTCTGCTCCTGTGTTAGCCCGTCATTATTTTTCACTTTTCCTTTTCAGGTAGATTCTGATATAAATTTTCTTCATTATTAATAAAGTTGCTTATTCCTGTTTCAACAGAATTGTAAAAAGTTGTTCCTATAGGACCTCTCTGTGATTGATAATCAACGTAGCTATTTGACATAATTTATCCCCATAAATTTGTTTTTCTCTTAAATCCAATTATAAACTTTACTGTTGCTTATATATCTTATCAACCTCAGCTTCATACACTGATTCAGTATGAGTATCAAATAGCACCCACTCCACCAGATCAAAACAATCCGGATTATCCTGCAAGAACCTATTTACTGTATGTACTGCAATCTTTGCTGCCAACT
>OHMA01000938.1_pt1 | contig 13931 bp, 15 predicted proteins | sample 1569171 | NCBI WGS metagenome assembly OHMA01 (sample SAMEA3879580, study PRJEB24766) | human gut metagenome | biome: human-associated habitat; feature: feces | place: USA | collected 1985/1987
CATGCTAAGATCGTTGTAGTTATCGCCGAAGGCCACCACATCCTGCATCGACAGCCCCTGGTCGGCCACCCATTGCGCCAGGCGTTTGCCTTTGCTGTTGCCGGCGCGCGCGATATCCACCTGATCGTGCCACGACCATTCGCACTCGAGGCCCAGCGTCTCGCCAACCTGCTGCGCAAACCGCTGCAGGCGGGGAATGTCGTCATCGGTGAGAGCGAATTTCCATACCGCGTTAACTTCGCGAACCGCCTGCGCCAGCGAATCGACCTGAGCGAAAACTGGACGCTGATCTTCCGGTAACGCCTGCGCCCAGTTGCGGGTGCGGATCACATGCCCGGTGGGGTGTTCATAAAGCATCGCGTCGTCCACATATGCCAGGCCGTGGATCTGCTGTTTGGCGAGCATGGCAGTGAGGCTTACCGCTTGCTCTACCGGCATAGGATCGGCGGCCAAAACCTTTTTTGCGTGATAATCATACAAATAGGTGCCATTACAACAAATTGCAGGTGTATCGAGAGCCAGTGCCTGATAAAAAGGATGGATAGCGACGTGATGACGTCCGGTGACGACGATGACCTGATAGCCTGCCTCTCTGGCGCGGGCCAGCGCCTCCAGCGAAGCGGGCAGAATGGTTTTTTTGCTGGTAAGCAGGGTGCCGTCTAAATCCAGGGCAATCACGCGTGTTGTCATGTGTTATTTCCGGTTGATGTTGAAAAGTGACCTGGCCATGATGGTACACCGCCGTGGCGTCAGGACCAATTTTTCCACATCTGCCGTGAATGTCTGTATGCCCTTTGTGCCGCCGTCCGGCGGAAATTCGGCGGACGATGCGAGTATCATGGGCGGATGTCTTATAATTTTCAGGGTGCTGTTATCCTGAAAATGAAAATTCCACGTGCAGTGAGGGAAGGAGTAGTCATGAAACAAACCGTTTATACCGCCAGCCCGGAAAGCCAACAAATCCATGTCTGGAGTCTTGAAGCGGACGGCAAACTGACGCTGGTGCAGGTGGTTGATGCCCCAGGGCAGGTCCAGCCGATGGTGGTCAGCCCCAACAAGGAATTTCTGTACGTTGGCGTTCGTCCGGAGTTTCGCGTGCTGGCCTATCGCATCACGCCGGATAACGGGGCGTTAACCTTTGCGGGCGAAGCTGCGCTGCCGGGCAGCCCGACCCATATCTCTACGGATCACCATGGCCGTTTTGTCTTCAGCGCCTCCTACAATCAGGGCTGTGTCAGCGTGACCCCGCTGCACGATGGCCTGCCGGGCGAAACCATCACCGTGGTGGAAGGGCTGGAAGGCTGCCACTCGGCCAATATCTCCCCGGATAATCGCACCCTGTGGGTGCCGGCGCTGAAGCAGGATCGCATTTGCCTGTTTACCCTCAGCGACGATGGTTTCCTCTCGGCACAGGAGCCCGCGGAAGTGACGACCGTCGAGGGCGCCGGTCCGCGTCACATGGTATTCCATCCCAACCAGCAGTATGGTTACTGCGTCAATGAGCTAAACAGCTCGATTGACGTCTGGGAGCTGAAAGATCCTAAGGGCAACATCGAATGTGTACAGACCCTGGATATGATGCCGCCTGATTTTAGCGGCGTGCGCTGGGCGGCGGATATTCATATCACCCCGGATGGCCGTCATCTTTACGCCTGCGATCGTACCGCCAGCATCATCACGGTGTTCAGCGTTTCGGAAGATGGTAGCGTGCTGGCGGTGGAAGGCTATCAGCCTACCGAGACCCAGCCGCGCGGCTTTAACCTCGATCACAGCGGTAAATATCTCATTGCCGCCGGGCAGAAGTCGCACCATATCGCGGTGTACGACATCGTCGGTGAGCAGGGACTGCTGCAGGAGAAAGGCCGCTATGCGGTTGGGCAGGGGCCGATGTGGGTGGTGGTCAACGCCCACTGAACCGCCATCAGGTAAAAGAAAAAACCTCGCCTTAGCGAGGTTTTTTTTGCTCAGAGCGGACAGGCTCTGCGGAGAAGGCGTTGTCCTGGCGGGCCAGAAGCGTGGCGACGTTAGATATCGTCCATGGTGTAGCCAACGACAATCTCCAGTGTTTTTCGGATCACGTCCGCGGTCACCACGTCATCGGTGGTTTCCAGCGCCTGAATCAGCCATAAAATAATGGCCTTATTGTTCAGGTGACCCTCGGACTGGAGAATACTGTTGATGGCGAGCGACATGACGGCGGACTCATCAACCAGTTTATCACCGGCGTTACGGAAATAGTCGGAGAGCGCGGTGTCCTGCAGTCTTGCGTAAATATCTGGTTGCTGATGCATAGTCTGTCTCATCACATTCTCACTCTGTTTAATTCACCATGGTTGGGATAATCAGTGGATCTTTTTAGCTTCCGACGGCATGCTGTCTGGCGCCAGCGAACCTCTGGTTTCCCAACGGCCATTGATTTTCTTTACCTGTAAAGGCGCGTACTTCCGCTGACGGATAAGCTTCGCGCAAATTTCTTCGATCACGGCAGCGATGATCTTTCTACGCTGGCGATCTGGTTCTGTCGCCTGCATTAACCGAAGTCGAACCAGCAGGGTCGGGGTGGTAATCGGGCGATTCGTTTTCAGAAGCGCTAGAACCGCCTCGCCGATGATTTCATCGGTTATTTCCTCAGTTTCACTGTTATTCATAACCGTCTCTATGCATGCCACCCTTTTCCTGAATAGGCGAACGGGCATTCAGGTCAGCAGCAGGTTTGTGGAAGCGATCGCCCCTCATCTGCTACTGCGGCGCTGCAACAGGCGACGATCGATTCCTGGCCAGCAAACAGCAGACCAATTAAGGTCTGATAGTGGCTCTCTTCCTCCGGCGCGCGAGCGCGGTCCAGGCGGCTCAACAGTTTGGTGCATAGCGCTTTGCGGTTGAGATGACGCCCTTCGTTAAGAATATCCATCACGATCTGACCCAGGGTTTCCTGCTGGGAAGGCAAAGATGCTTTGTTGAAATACTGGGCAATTGCGTTCGCTGTATCTGGAATGTAACCATTCTGCTGCATATGTGCTCCTTTCATTTCATTCATCTGTTAACTGCCATTAAACTTATACAATAATTATTAACCTGTACACACAAAGTTGCACAATAATGATTCATGTTAGTTTAACTATATGATTTTTAATCGTTTAATTTTTTTTGCCTGACGCGGTTCTGGCTTGTAAAGGTGGGGTTTAGCGTTGCATGTTGTACAAGGAAAGAAAAAAAGGGAAAACCTTGCACAAAAAAGGGATTTTTAGTGTATCTTTTTTGTTAAGACAAAACGTAGTTTTACGAGACCCTTAGCCTGATAACTGCTACTGTGAATGCTTATCCCTCCCATCTGGAATCACTATGCTAACCACCATCATTTATCGCAGCCATATCTGCGACAATGTCTCATTCAAATCGATCGAGGCCATGGTCGCCAGGGCAAACGAAAGAAATGGGCAGGCGGACGTCACCGGTATTTTACTTTTTAACGGGACGCATTTTTTTCAACTCATTGAGGGGCCTGAAGAAAAGGTTCAGGATATTTATCAGCATATCTGCCAGGATCCTCGCCACTATAATCTGGTGGAGTTGCTTTGCGATTATGCGCCGTCCCGTCGTTTTGGTAAGGTCGGGATGGAACTGTTTGATTTACGCGAACACGATCGCGAGGAAGTTCTGCAGGCGGTGATGGACCGGGGGACGTCAAAATATCAGCTCACCTATGATGACCGGGCGCTGCAATTTTTCCGTACTTTTGTCGAAGCCACAGAAAAAGCGAACTATTTTGAGATTCCTTCCGCAGATAGTTGGGTTTTTATTCCTGATAAGGAGACGTTCTATCCTGATACCCCGATTATCGATAATACGGAAGGTTGTTCCTTTGCCTTCCAGCCGATTGTCGACCCTTTCGCCTGCGAAATTATTTCGTGGGAAGCGCTGTTGCGTACACCGGACGGGCAATCCCCCGGCGCCTATTTTGCCGGGCTGACCGGGGACGATATTTATCTCGCTGACCTGCACAGTAAACGGGTGGCGTTGTCGCTGGCGGGAAAATTAGGTTTACGTAATAAGGCGTTAAGCATTAATTTACTGCCAATGACCATGGTCAAAGCGCCGAATGCGGTGGCTTTCCTGCTCGACGAAATTAGTCGCAATGACCTTATTCCGGAGCAGATTATTGTCGAGTTCACTGAGCGGGAAGTGATTTCGCGGATGGACGATTTTACCGATGCGGTGCGCAAACTGAAGGGCGCGGGAATTAATCTTGCCATCGATCACTTCGGCGCCGGGTTTGCCGGGCTATCGCTGCTGGCGCAATACCAACCCGACAGAATTAAAATCGACCATGAGCTGATCCGCAATATCTACCAGGACGGACCGCGCCAGTCGATTGTACAGGCGATTATCAAATGCTGTACTTCTCTGGAGATTGCGGTCTCAGCCGTCGGCGTTGAGCGTGCTGAAGAGTGGATGTGGCTGGAATCAGCCGGTATTTCACAGTTTCAGGGCAATTTGTTCGCCAGCGCGCGCCTGGGGGGCCTACCCGCCGTCGCATGGCCGGAGAAAAAATGAACCACCGCGAAATCAGCTAAACATTTTTTCATCTTTTTTCCCGGGCGCTGTGAGCCGCAACCTGATATCTTTATCTGTACAAGAAAATAGAGTTGTACAGGATGCCTGAATTCGTTAGTTTAGGTATTAAGGTATCAGGTTGATGTGAGGCTGCTATGGCGTTTTACAGTATCGGTGAAGTCGCCGAACGTTGCGGAATCAATCCGGTCACACTGCGCGCCTGGCAGCGTCGTTACGGTCTACTGAAACCGCAGCGTAGCGAAGGCGGGCATCGACAATTTGATGAAGAAGATATCCTGCGTATCGAAGAGATCAAGCGCTGGATAGAGCGCGGTGTATCAGTAGGGAAAGTCAAAGCGCTGCTGGAGGATAACCTGCCGGCGGCGCGCGACGAATCCGCGCATCTTCAGGAAGAGATGATGTCCATTCTGCGTTATATGCAGCCCGCCAGAATCCGCGCCAAATTAATGGCGCTCAGTCATCAACACCCCGTCGACACCCTCATCGATAGCCTGTTAGTGCCGGTACGACAGCGTCTCAAGCTGGATCAGAATACCTCGCTGGTGATTAGCAGCATGCTGGACGGCCTGTTAATTGACTGCGTAGCGTTGTTTCTCGCCGAAGCGCGTAAAAAAAATGGCAAAGAGACGCTGCTGGTGGGCTGGAGCAATGAGGACAGGACGCGTCTGTGGCTGGAGGCATGGCGTCTTTCCCAACGCGGCTGGCATGTCAACGTTCTCGCCGAACCGCTGGAGTCGCCGCGGCCTGAGCTATTTCCCGGGCAGCATATTTTCGTCTGGACCGGACGTGCCGCCACGCCTCTGCAGGAGGAGCTGCTCAGCCACTGGCAGGAGCAGGGCTTCAGCATCCATTTTCACGGCCAAAATTAAGCGCCCCGATCCGTGGTGCGGATCAGGGCTTGAGTGCTTGGTTACAGGTGAATCTGGCTCCAGGATTTGAACGTTTCGCTGCGGCTGATATTAAAAAAATCGGTTCTACCGCTGCAGCCGAGCTTTTTAATCAGATTCAGCCGGATCTGATAAATGGTTTTTATATGCAGGTTTAGCGACCGGCCAATGCTGGCGACTGCTTCGCCATTGCTGATAAGTTGAATAACTTTCTTTTCCCGCTCGGTAAACTGCACCGAGGCGCCTGGCGCCGGATGGGTTTTGTAATAGCGGGTGGGTTGATGCAGAAATATCTTTAACTCTTCCGGCGTCGAGTTGGCCGGTAAGCGCAGCATAGGCAGTTCACTAAGAAAATTAAGATCGTTGCCTTCGGTTAACAGAATAAATAATGTATCCCGCCGATTATAGTTGTGCTGCAGTACCGCGAAATAATTGTCGCTGGTGAAGAAAACATGTTTTTTGCGGAAGTAAGATGCCGGCAGGCTATTCAGGATCAGCGACATCCCATAGAGAAGAAAACCATTATCAAACCACAGATCGTAATGCTCAGAACGATAGCAAGTATTATGGTGTGACATTTTTTTGCCTCAGTTAGCCGATAGAGACCCAGGCGCGCCGGTACAGCAGGTCGAAGCCTGCTGCCAGCACAGTGGATTTATTTAATGATGAGGTTTGCTGTACAGCATATCCAGCGCCTGCAGATAGAGATCGGAAAGTATTTCGTTACTTTCCGTTTGCAGACGATGCTGGATTTCCGTAATCATCCGCTCATTATTTACCGTTCTGTGCTGCTTAATGAGCGTATTCTCAATATTCTTCATCAGGGCCGAATTGAAGACAAACTCTGCTGGAATGGTATTTTTAATATGCATAGCTCGAACTCTCCCACGTATAAAGCAAACAGACAATAAAAGTCGCAGCGTACCGTTGGTACGCGCCAAGTCACGAACAGAAAATGTATAACCAGGAACCACCGTCCGACTCGCTGCGCAATCGTCAAGCTTCCCCGCTTTGTTGCGCAACAAGCAGTTAACACTCCAAAACTATAGACGCTGATTTCACTATGTACAACTTTTTTCATTACTATATGTACAACGTAACGGCTTATTTTTTGTGTGTGTTTTAATTGGTTGATTTATAATGATTTTATTAAGTGATAACTTGTACAGAAAAGTCGGGTTGTGCAGGATTTCGCTGTAAAACCAGCGGGAAGAAGCTGATGATGGTAGAAGAAAGCCAATTGTGAAAATTCTGTCATGGCTGGCGAAATGCATGAAATTGCGCCGACGCGCGAAGGGGTAAACAGCAACGTTGTCGTCGACAGGTGGCTTTCTTCCGCGTCGGACTCTGAGCATAGCGGAAAATATGATGAGGCTTTGTCTGCTTTTTGCACAGTAAGGTAAAGGGGTAACGTCTGCCATGTCGTAAACGGCCCATTCGATTTGTTGGCGAATAAGGGCTGTGCTACGCTTTTTGGTAACGACGCGGCGGTTTGGCATCGTTATTTTTCCCCCATTTCCCTGTCGAGTCTTATACCCCTGTCACGACCGGTAAATACGGCAAAAGCTTTCTGTCCCTGGACAGGCCTTGAGGACTGAGGAGGGAAAATGCGCGGTAAAAGCGTGATGCTCCTGGCCGGGTTAGTCTCTCTCGCGCAGGCGAACGAACTTAACCTCTATTCGGTGAATACCGGTTCCTATGTTTACCATCTGACCAATAATCACGGACAATATACAGAGAATTTCGAAAATCATTTTTTCTCAGTGGAGCGGAAATTCTCTGCAGACTCCAAATACAGCCTTCTGCTTGGCACTATGAATAACAGCTTCAACGATCGCTGCCTGGCGCTGGGGGTGAGAAGAGACTGGTACCACAGCGGCAGCGGGTGGACCTTCAAAGGCGTTTACGGCTATACCGGCGAATTCTTCTTCGACGCCTTCGAGCATTGCGGCGATCATGGCTCCTATAAAGACTTTAAGGACGCCACGGGGATCGGCTTTTCACCCTATATCTACCACGCTATCCAGTATAACTTCACCGATTATTTCGCCGTTGAAAGCGGCATTATTATTCCCAGCGTGTTTGTGATTAGTATCCAGTGGAGCTTCCGCTAAATCGTCCCGTTGTCGGTTACAAGGTAATCACCTTCCTGAGCAGCGTACTGGAGAGCGCGGCAAGGGAAATGAGCACCGACAGGACAAAGGTCAGCGCTATTACCCCCAACTTGGTGGCTAGCGAATGCACAGGGATGAGCATCACCAGCAGGTGAAACACGGAATAGTGGAGGATATAAACTCCGGTCATCGCTTTACTGACCGTCGCCAGCACGGCCTCTTTCCACTCGCGGTTCTTTTTAAACTGCACGGCGTTAGCGGCGATCACCAGCAGGACGATCAGGATATAAATTTGCGATCCCGTGAGAATGAACGCATTACGATCTGCTTTAAACAGGGCGAAGAAGAAATGGCGTTCATAAAACCAGGTAAATAAATAGACAAAGGGCAGGGCGATAATCGACCCTTTAATCACCTGTGGGTTGCGTATCCACCCCGCGACCTTTGGATCGTTAAACAACTGCCCGGTTAAATAAAACAGTAGCCATGTCCACAGGCGATACTGCGGCGGCAAACTGAAAAGATGTCTGTCCGGGTAGATCAGCGAGAGCAGGTCGTAACCGTAGGAGCAGCACAGCAGCGTCAGGAGCACGGCGAAAAAGAGCCCGCGCCGCTGGCTGAGCCAGGCGATCAAAGGATGAAAGGTATAGATGACAATCAGGGCGAAAATAAACCAGGGCTGGATCAGGTAGCCGCGCTGGTAAGGCTCCCAGACATAATAGACCGTCACCCAAAACAGAAAGACGATGACCACGCTTTTAATTTTACCAATTTGCCAGTTGGCATCGTGGCGCGTCTGCGCATCAAGATAGCCGGCCACGACAAAAAACAGCGGCGTCGCGATGGTCGAGATAAAGGTCAGCAGCCCGAGGATCCAGTGATAGTCATAATCAAAGCGATCCCAGGTGTTATAGATGGTGAAAAAGGTCACCGCTGTCATACAGCCTAATGTCTTGATAATGCTCAGACCGGTACTGTTCATCGTTGAGGCGTCATATCCTTATGGTGAAAGCAGGCGTAAATCACCGGCAGAACCAGCAGCGTCAGCACGGTGGCAAAGGCGAGGCCGAACATGATCACCACCGCCATACTCTGGAAAAAGACATCGCGCAGCAGCGGGGCCAGGCCAAGTACGGTGGTGAAGGCGGTCAGCAGGATCGGCCGCAGACGAGAGGTTGCCGCATCAATAATAGCTTGTCGTTGATCTTTCTCCTGTTTTTGTTGCTCTATCTCTTCTACCAGCACAATGCCGTTACGGATCAGCATACCGCTCAGGCTGAGCAAGCCGATTAAGGCCATAAAGCCGAAGGGGATGCCGGTAAGCAGAAAGCCGGGTGTGACCCCGATCAGCGCCAGCGGAACGGTCAGCCAGATGGCGACGGCGTTTTTCAGCGAACTGAACATCAGCACCGTTATGATAAACATCACCAGATAGCCAAGCGGCAGGGTTGTAAACAGTCCCTGCTGCGCCTCACTGGAGTTCTCGGCATCGCCGCCCCATTCGATACGGTAGCCGTGGGGCAGCGGCAGTGCGTCAATGCGCGGTTTCACCCGCGCGAGAATATCACCCGAGGTTTGGCCGCTTAGCGGGCTGGGGTCGGTCTGGACCGTCAGCACCCGGGTACGATCCCGGCGGAGGATCAACGGATCTTCCCACTCCAGGGCGAAACCATTGATGACGTTACTCAGCGGGATATATTGCTGGCGACTCTGGCTCCAGACCAGCACATTATTCAGATGGTTGGCATCCTGACGTTCTGCTTCCGGCGGCCGGACGATCACTGGCAGCAGATCGGCCCCTTCACGATATAACCCGGCGCGACTCCCGGAGAAATTCATCTCCAGCGCGTTATCAATATCCTGTTTATCCACCCCCAGCTCGCGTCCCAGCGCCGGGGAATACTGCGGGCGGATCACTTTGCTGCGGTTCTGCCAGTCATTACGCACGCTGTCGGTCGCCGGGTCTGCGGCGAGGATATCGCCTACCTGACTCGCCAGCGCGCGCAGCGTATCCGGGTCTGGGCCCTTAATGCGCACCTCAATCGCGCTATCCCCGGAGGGCCCGAACATAATGCGTTTGGTGCTGGCGTTAACCTGCGGGTAGTTTCTGGCAATCCAGTCCTCCACGTGGCGGGTGACAGGGGCGATGCCGCGTTGATCATCCATCCGCACCATAATCTGCGCGTAGTTGCTGTACTGGCGCTGCCCGCTGTAGGTGAGAATGAAACGCATACTGCCCTGGCCGATGGTGGAGACGGTGGTGGCCACCCCCGGCTGACCGGCTATCGACCGCTCGATATCCCGGGTCATCTTCTCCGTGGCGTTTATATCGGTACCGTAGGGTAGCCACAGGTCGACAAAGAATATAGGCGTATTCGATGACGGAAAAAAATTCTGCCGAACAAAGGTAAAGCCCCAGATCGCTCCGGCTAACAGCGCACCCATCAGCACCAGGGTCAGGGTCTTTTGCTGCAGCAGTATTCGCAGCGCCTGCTGATAGCCACGGTAAAAGCTGCCGCGGTAAGGATCGGCTTTTTCCTCCGCGGCGGCGGCCGACGGGGCGTTTTTAAACAGCCACCACTTAATAAGCACCGGGGTGATGGTCAGAGCGGAAAACCAGCTCAGCATCAGGGAGATCAGCAGCACCTGGAACAGCGATTTGCAATACTCCCCGGTAGAGTCCTGGGAAAGGCCAATCGGCGCGAAGGCGAGGATGGCGATGATCGTCGCGCCAAGCAGCGGCAGGGCAGAGCGACGGATCACATAGTTAATCGCGCCCAGCAGCGGAGAGCCTTGCTGACGGGCGATGAGCACCCCTTCGACAATCACAATGGCATTGTCCACCAACATACTCAGGGCGATGATTAGCGCTCCGAGAGAGATCCGTTGTAGTTCGATCCCCCAGATATACATGATAAGCAGGGTGCCGAGAACGTTGAGCGCCAGCGACAGAGCAATAATAATCCCGCTGCGCACCCCCATAAATACCAGCAGCACGCCGACGACAATCGCCAGGGCCATCAGAAAATTGGTAATAAAGCCATTGACCGAGTGGGCGACCTCAGCTGCCTGATCGTAAAAAATAGCGATGTTGATGCCCGCCGGTTTGTCGGCGGCCATCTGCTGGAGGCGGGCCTCGAGAGCGTGGCCGACGTCAATAACGTTGACGCCAGGGATAAAAGAAACTCCCATGGTCACCGCCTGGCGCCCGTTGGCATGATAGATACTGGCCGGCGAGTCGGTTAGCCCGCGCGACAGCGTAGCAATATCCCGCAGTCGGGTGGTGGCGCTGGCGCCGTGAGGGCTGACCAGTAGATCTCCCAGCTCATCGATGCTCTGAAACTCACCGGTGGGGTGGAGGCGGATCGATTCGCTGCCAACGCGGATCTCCCCGGCGCTGGACACCACGTTGAGTCGGGCCAGGATTGCGGCGAGCTGGTTGAGGGTGATCCCGCGCGCCGCCATCTTCGCCAGCGAGATATCCACATTGATCTGCTGCGGCATGACGCCGCCGATAGCGACTTTACCGACCCCCGGCACCAGCACCAGCTCCCGGCGCAACTGTTCGGCATAGCGCACCAGCTCCGGGTTGGTAAAACTGTCGCCCGAGATAGCGAAGAAAAAGCCAAACACATCGCCAAAGTCATCGTTGACGAAAGGGGGGACTACGCCAGGGGGGAAAAGGCGGCTGGCGTCACCGACCCGGCGACGTAGCTCATCCCAGATTTGCGGCAGCTCGCTGGAATGGTACTGCGAAGCAATATTCACCGTAATTTGCGATAAGCCATTCGAGGAGATGGAGCTGACGTTATCCAGCGAGGGAAGCTGCTGAATCGCGTTTTCCAGCGGCAGGGTAACCTCCTCTTCCACCTGCTGAGCAGACGCGCCAGGGTAGTGGGTGACGATCACCGCCGTTTTGATGGTGAAGGCGGGATCTTCCAGGCGGCCGATATTGAGCAGGGCGAACAGGCCACCCACCCCTAACAGCAAAATGGCTAACCAGACGCGGGTCGGGTTGTTAATAAACTGACGGGAAATATCCATTTATAATCCTCGTTCACGCGTCCAGACCCGCACCGGCTGCCCGGCATGCAGCTCGCTCACGCCCGCCGCAACCACCTGTTCACCCGCGCGGAGACCGTCGGTGATCGCCACTCCCTGCGAAGTCACCTCGCCGACGGTGACCTTACGCTCCTCAAGATATCGATGCGCGTTATCGCCTTTCACCACCCAGACTACCGGCTCGTTCTTTGGCCGGTTATCGGGGTTAAACACCGCCTCCGCTGGCACAATGAGGGTTTCCCGCCCGGCGCTGGCCGGTAAATTGCCGAGATTGACCGTCACGGTGCCGCTGACCCCGCCGACGGCGGGAAAATCATCTGGCCGCGGCATGGTTAACACGATCTGCCAGGTGAGGGTGCTATTGTCGCTGCTGCCGGTATGCTCTTTGTATTCCGCGGTAAACTCGCGGCCCGGCAGGGTATTGATCCTGACGACGGGGCGGTAGGCGGTATTGCGGATATCCAGGGAGGTGAACAGATTTTCGGGAATGCTGAAGACCACATCCAGCAGGTCGGTCCGCGTCAGGGTGATCACCGGTTGGCCGGCGGCGACCACCTGATGGTTGCGGATATGCACGCCGGCGGCAATCCCGCTAAAGGGCGCGATGAGGCTCATTTGCGCCAGCTCTTCGCGAGCGATTTTTAAGGCCGCATTGGCGGCATCGCGATTGGCGCGCTGCACGTCCATCTCCGCCTGTGAAATCGCCTGGCGCCCGGCCAGAGTCTGGAAGCGGTCGAACTGACGCTGGGCGAGAGTGGCCGCCGTTTGCCGCTCATTGACCCGTTGCTGGGCCTCGCGGGCATTCAGGCGCGCCAGCGTTTGCCCTTGGGCGACGCTTGCCCCCTGACGAATATCTAGCGACTCCACCTGGCCACCCCGCTTAAACGACAGTTCGGTGGAATCGCCAGACTCAATGCGTGCCGGAAACGTTCGCTGCTGGGTATTGCCCACGGCGGTCACCTGCGCCACTTTAACCATGCGCGGGGCGGACTCGACGGTGGGTGCTTTCTGATCGCAAGCGGTTGTAAATATAATAACAACCGGGATGAGAGAAAAATAACGGTTCACAATATTCCCCTCAGATTCAGGATTTATTTTACATTTTTATTACATGGCGCCTGCTTATTCTGCGAGAGCGGCGACGACCAGATAAGTGAAGAGCCCCACCGCTGTGCAGGCGACAATGGCCAGCGCGACAAACAAACCCAGGCGTAACAGGCTATAACCCAACATAATTTCCTCCCTTTACTCCCATCCGAACCGTGAATGTCATTGAATTCGGCCCCCACTGTGACCACCGGACATTCGGAGCGGCATGCCTGCTTGTAATCAGCATAGTCGGAGAAAATATGAAGTGTTAAAAAAGAGAATGCCGCGAGCGTTGGCGGCATTGAGGGGAAAGCGCAGGAGATCCGCAGGGAATATGCGGTTTTTATAATATTTTTCAGTCTATTAATCCGCCATTTTCTAATGTTAATTTTCCTGTGCTACGTTTAATAACATCTATTCCGCTCGCCGCTTCTGTTGTTGAGATTTCGTTCCTCCCCAAGTAAGGGGCTATTCATCACTACGCATTGTATTGGTAATAAAAGGATTATCTCATGTATAAAAATATCGTTGTTCCCGTTGACGTGTTTGATGCGGGCCTGGCCGACAAAGCGCTCTCTCATGCGAAATTCCTCGCCCAACATTCTGCCGGGCAAATTCATCTTATCCATGTTATTCCGGCCTTTTCTCCTGTATTAACCCGCGGATTTATCTCTGATGCCCGAAAGATGGAAGACCATTTGCTTAATACCGCTAAGGAAAAGCTGAGCGAGCTGGTGAAGAAAAATGGGCTTGCGGAAGACGCCAGCCATCTTTATGTGCGCAGTGGCAATGTTCGCGATCAAGTGATTGCCCTGGCCGATGAGCTGAAAGCGGATGTGGTGATTGTCGGTTCGCGCAATCCGGGGATCCAGACTCATCTGCTGGGCTCGGAAGCGGCCAATATCGTGCGCTATGCCCATGTACCAGTGTTCGTTGTGCGCTGATGATGGCGGGATGTCGCCCTGACTTCCGCTTCAGAAATCGAGGGAAAGAGTATGAATACAGATAAACCGGGGGCGCCCTATTATCAGCGCTCCGTCGAGGAGACTCTCGCCAGCGTGCAGAGTTCGCCGGAAGGGATTAGCGGAACAGAGGCGGCTACGCGCCTGCAGCAGTATGGCGAAAACGCCCTGCCGCAGAAGCCGGGTAAACCCGCCTGGCTGCGTTTTATTGCGCATTTTAACGATGTGCTGATCTACGTCCT
>OHMA01000955.1_pt1 | contig 13796 bp, 17 predicted proteins | sample 1569171 | NCBI WGS metagenome assembly OHMA01 (sample SAMEA3879580, study PRJEB24766) | human gut metagenome | biome: human-associated habitat; feature: feces | place: USA | collected 1985/1987
ATTGCGTCATTTTGTCCCTATAACATTGGTCCCGGTAAGTGTTTCCCGTCGACGTTTTATAAGCGGCTGAATGCTGGTGATCGTAAAGGTGCATGCGAAGCGATTCGCTGGTGGATTAAGGATGGCGGACGCGATTGCCGCGTTCGTTCAAATAACTGTTACGGTCAGGTTATTCGTCGTGACCAGGAGAGCGCATTAACCTGCTGGGGGATAGAACAGTGAATCAGATATTCATGGTGATTTTTCTCGTGTTGTCAGGATTTATCGTCGGAAATGTCTGGAGCGACAGAGGATGGCAAAAAAAATGGGCGGAACGTGATGCTGCCGCATTATCACAAGAGGTAAATGCTCAATTTGCTGCTCGAATAATTGAACAGGGGCGAACTATAGCCCGTGATGAGGCTGTTAAAGATGCACAACAGAAATCTGCTGAAATTTCTGCCAGGGCTGCTTATCTGTCTGATAGTGTTAACCAGTTGCGTGCCGAAGCAAAAAAATATGCCATACGCCTTGACGCAGCGAAGCATACCGCAGATCTTGCCGCTGCCGTCAGAGGCAAAACAACCAAAACCGCCGAAGGAATGCTCACCAACATGCTCGGAGATATTGCAGCAGAAGCTCAGCTTTATGCTGAAATTGCTGACAAACGCTACATCGCAGGAGTGACTTGTCAACGGATTTATGAATCTTTAAGAGATAAAAAGCATCAAATGTAGGGTAATATTAAATCGGAACATTTACATCGCGGAATGTAAAATTTAAATAAAAAGGACTCTTCCATGAGCCAAAATTCCTAAAATCTTAAGGGTAAGATAAAAGGTCATTAGACAGAATGACACGTTTTATTAATAAATAAAGCTATTGTTTCATTCGTGTGTTTTTCTTTACAAAAGTAATCCTTGCTATGGGTGGTTAATCATGCGTTAATGGTGTTCTGGTTTGTTACAAATTTATCTGAAGCAGTCATTGTTATAATTTTATTATTTGTACCTCTTGAGATTTCCTTGTTGGTTTTTCTCTCTGATATTTTTTTTCGGACCATTCTGCCCAAGGGCTAACTTCTTCAAAAGGTAATAATGATGTCTAACAAAATGACTGGTTTAGTGAAATGGTTTAACCCTGAAAAAGGTTTTGGTTTTATCACGCCGAAAGATGGCAGCAAAGATGTGTTTGTCCATTTCTCAGCAATTCAGAGCAACGATTTCAAAACATTAACTGAGAATCAGGAAGTTGAATTTGGTATTGAGAACGGACCTAAAGGTCCTGCCGCTGTTCATGTAGTGGCGCTTTGAGGTAGACAATATTACAAACCATATTCACTTTAGATGCCCGTGTTGTCATGGTTCCCAGTATAGAACATCATCTTTTGATGTTTCTGACATGAATCCTTTCGGGGCAAAATGTATCTTTTGTAAATCAATGATGATTACATTTGATAATATTTCACAATACTTAAATGCCAGCCGTCTGTCGTTGGATTTAAAAAAGTGAAAATGAAGGCTCCTTCGGGAGCTTTTTTGCTTGGTATCTATTCGATGGATACTCACATACTACGGTAACATCATGAAAAAAATCATAGTTTTTTTTAACTCTGAACCAGCAGTGGTAGTGCCAGCGATGACTGGAGTTAACACCATCATGCGTGAATATCCAAATGGCGAAACAACACACCTCACTGTAATGGCTGCAGGGTTTCCATCTCTGACCGGAGATCATAAAGTCATTTATGTAGCAGCGGATCGACATGTAACTTCAGAAGAAATTCTGGAAGCAGCAATGAGACTCTTGAATTGATTTGATTCTAATGCATTGATAATAAATGATAATCATCTTTATCTGTTTGTGTGAAATTTAGACCGTCGTATGTTGATTATTGCGATGTTTCATCTTATCTTTTATACGTTTGCTCCATATAATTGACACTACTGTGTACCAGGACAGTCATAACAGACTAAAAGAGGAAATGATGAACATTGAAGAGTTAAAAACAAAAACAGAAGCAGATATTTCTGAATATATAACAAAAAAATCATTGAGCTTAAGAAAAAGACCGGGAAAGAAGTTACCAGTATCCAGTTTACTGCACGGGAAAAAATGACTGGTCTTGAAAGCTATGATATCAAGATTGATTTAATCTAGCATGTTTATAGTATTAGCATCAATTTCTCATCAGATGCTATTCAACAATACAAATTACCCATAAACCTCGTTTTTACGGGGTTTTGTTATATTTAAACATTACCGAATAGATATAAATCTCGATTGTCGATGGTATTGGTTGTGTGACAATACCTAGTCTTTCCGGTATGCCTGAAGAGAATACAAACGACAGATTATGTAAGGGAAACGCGCTGAAACTTTCACTCTTTCATGCTGAGTGATTTGACGTTATATTTTTAGCCGCAAGTGAAGAGCAAACGAATGGAGCGACAAAATGCATAAAGATCAATACACTGATGCCCCCTCCCAGGAGCAGGTTCGTGTAAAAACTATGCTTAATAGCACCATTTCGATGGGTTACCCGGATGTTGTAATTGCATGTATAGAACATCAAGTATCTCTGGAAGCATTCAGGGCAATTGAGGCCGCGTTAGTAAAGCACGATAAGAATACGAAGGATTATTCCCTGGTGGTTGACTGATCACCATAACTGCTAACCATTCTGACCATTTCACAAGTGACAGAGTCAATATCGTATTCTGTCACTGTAAGGCTAATACAGTACTGCAATTCAACTACAGCAATGCCTCGTATTTAGGTGAATTTACAATATCGTCCAGTTCGGATGCCGGCTGCATTTCTGAAGATAAGGCATTTCGGTTCGCGTATTTTCCCCTCATGCTCGTCAGTCCTGCGCGTAGTAAGAAACAGGACACTCACACTAATTTGTGTGGGCATGCTGTGATGTCCTTCTGAATTATCCCCATGCCATTATGTAAAGCTCTGTTTCAGATGCTCGTCACGGTTGTCAGGCTGTCGGGTCCTCCCAGTGGGGGTCCCTGCCACGGGGCGGGAGCGTCGCGGAAAAAGGCTAGTTTTTGCATTTCCATGGCGGCGGCAGCATTTTTGGTAATTTATTGATAATTAAAAGTTATTTCTCTTTTCACCTGTACAATATTTTTTTCTCCCTGTCATTAGACCAGTTTGCAATTAATTGAAATATATAAATAAACCTGATTTTCACCTGCCAGATGGAGTTGCTTATGTCAAATGTGAGCGGGATCGGTGATGCTTATTACTGGAGTGTTTTTAAAATCGCTGAGGCCTTTGGGCTTCACCGGGACACAGTAAAAAAACGGCTCCTCGCGGCCAACACTCCTGTGGCTGCGACTATCAGGGGGAACCCCGTTTACGCCCTGCAGCATGTCGGGCCAGCCCTGTTTAGTGTGAAGCATGAGGCAGCAGACTCTGTTCATGATCCATCCCGTATGGAGCCGAAAGAGAGAAAGGACTGGTACCAGTCGGAAAATGAAAGGATCAAGCTGGAAAAGGAGCAGCGAAAACTCATCCCAGTTGATGAAGTAGTCATCGTCTATTCGTCCATGAGAAAGGCTGTCGTCCAGGTTCTGGAGACAATTCCGGATGTTCTTGAACGCGATTGCGCCCTGACTCCTCAGGCCGTCGGCGTTGTACAGCAGGCCATTGATGACCTGCGATACACTCTTCAGGAAAAATCCTACGAGGCTTGTGCTGCTGAATTAATTCCTGATGAGGAAGGAGAGAGTCTCTAGGAGGAATAATGGGTTTTTCATCAGCCCGAAATTTGGGAAGGGACATATCGGCAGGATTTTCCCCACCACGTCGCATGCCGATTTCGGAGGCTGTTAAAAAATTCATGCGTGTTCCCAAGGGGGCTGGTAACTCGGTGCCATGGGATCCTGAACTGACACCCTACATCATTGAGCCCATGAACTGCCTGGCATCGCGTGAATACGATGCGGTGATTTTTGTTGGTCCTGCGCGAACAGGGAAGACCATTGGTCTGATCGATGGATGGATTGTCTATACCATCGTTTGCGATCCTTCGGACATGCTCGTTGTGCAGATGACCGAAGATAAGGCCCGCGAGCATTCTAAAAAGCGCCTCGACAGAACGTTCAGAAGCAGTGCGGCGGTAAAGAAAAGAATGAGTCCACGTCGTAACGACAATAATGTCCATGATAAGACGTTCAGGGATGGCTCGTTCCTTAAAATTGGTTGGCCCTCGGTCAATATTATGTCGTCGTCGGATTACCGGTTTGTCGCCTTAACCGATTACGACCGTTTTCCGGAGAATATCGACAGCGAGGGTGATGGTTTCTCCCTGGCCTCAAAACGTACCACCACATTTATGTCCGCCGGGATGACTCTGGTGGAGAGCTCGCCGGGACGTGACATCTGCGACAGCAAATGGCGACGTAAGTCGCCTCATGAAGCGCCACCGACGACTGGTATTCTTTCCCTTTACAATCGTGGTGACCGCCGCCGCTGGTACTGGCCATGTCCGCACTGCGGTGAATATTTTCAGCCAGCTATGGATGCCATGACCGGCTACCGTAATGAACCGGATCCCTTTAAAGCCAGTGAGGCGGCGTATCTACTTTGCCCGCACTGCAGCGGCATTATCACTGCGGAGAAAAAGCGTGAGCTCAATAGTGCAGGAGTCTGGTTGCGTGAAGGTCAGGTCATTGATCGTAACGGCAACGTTTCCGGTGAACCGCGCCGCTCCCGTATCGCCAGTTTCTGGATGGAAGGGCCAGCTGCTGCGTATCAGACCTGGGCGCAACTGGTTTACAAATTACTGACTGCAGAACAGGAGTATGAAGCGACAGGAAGCGAAGAAACACTCAGGGCGGTTATCAACACCGACTGGGGATTGCCTTATCTTCCTCGTGCCAGCATGGAGCAACGAAAAAGTGAACTGCTTGAGCAGCGGGCAGAGCCAGTTCCTTCCCGCAGTGTTCCGGATGGCGTTAATTTCCTTGTGGCGACAGTGGATGTGCAGGCGGGACGTCATCGCCGTTTTGTGGTTCAGGTAACGGGCTATGGCAGTCGTGGCGAACGCTGGATTATTGATCGTTACAACATCACGCAGTCATTGCGCAGTGACTGCGACGGGGAGAGCCAGCGAATTGATCCGGCCAGCTATCCGGAAGACTGGGATGTCCTGCTGACGGATGTTTTTCATAAAAGCTGGCCGCTGGCCTCCGATCCTTCTCAACAAATGCGACTGATGGCAATGGCGGTGGACTCCGGCGGTGAAGACGGGGTCACTGATAATGCCTATAAATTCTGGCGTCGTTGCCGTCGTGATGGCCTTGGTAAACGTATTTACCTGTTTAAGGGTGACAGCATCCGGCGCGCAAAACTGATCAGCCGTACATTCCCTGATAACACCGGACGAACGGGCCGCCGGGCGCAGGCCGCAGGTGATGTGCCGCTCTGGCTTCTTCAGACGGATGCCCTGAAAGACCGGGTGAATAACGCGTTATGGCGTGACTCGCCAGGTCCAGGCTATGTGCATTTCCCTGACTGGCTGGGGAGCTGGTTTTACGACGAACTGACGTATGAAGAGCGGAGCAGTGACGGGAAATGGAGTAAGCCGGGTCGCGGTGCCAACGAAGCTTTTGACCTGATGGTGTATGCCGAGGCTCTGGTCATTCTGCATGGATACGAAAAGATCCGCTGGCCGGATGCACCGGAGTGGGCGAGCCGGGAGACCTGGCTGGAGTGTGTCCAGGACAGTACCGAACCGTCATCCTCACCGGAACCGGTATCCACGCCTGTTAAAAAACAAAAACGGAAGAAAACAGTAACTGACGATGTTAACCCCTGGCTGACTTCCGGAGGATGGTTATGAATCAGAATGATATTGAAGCCATGATTCAGCGTTATACGGAAGCTGAAATGGCGGTGCTGGACGGAAAATCCGTCACTTTTAATGGTCAGCAGATGACCATGGAAAACTTATCTGAGATCCGGCAGGGGCGGCAGGAGTGGGAGCGCCGCCTTGCGGCTCTGATTACACGACGACGGGGGCATCCCGGGTACCGGCTGGCGAGGTTCTGATGGCAATTCTTGATGATGTGATTGGCGTTTTTTCACCAGGATGGAAAGCGGCAAGGCTGCGTTCCCGTGCGGTGATCCAGGCTTATGAGGCCGTAAAAACGACGCGGACACACAAAGCCCGACGGGAGAACCGAACTGCCGACCAGTTAAGCCAGTACGGGGCCGTGTCGTTACGTGAGCAGGCCCGTTACCTTGATAACAACCACGATCTGGTCATTGGTGTATTTGACAAGCTGGAAGAACGGGTGGTGGGGAAAAACGGGATTATTGTCGAGCCACATCCGGTATTACGCAATGGGGCCATTGCCCGTGATCTGGCAGCGGAGATTCGCACCCGATGGAGTGAATGGTCTGTCAGCCCGGAAGTCACCGGGCAGTTTACCCGTCCGATGCTGGAACGTCTGATGCTTCGTACCTGGCTGCGCGATGGTGAGGTGTTTGCCCAGATGGTTTCCGGGCGCATAAACAGCTTGACGCCTTCTGCCGGTGTTCATTTCTGGCTGGAGGCGCTCGAGCCGGACTTTATTCCCATGACCAGTGATGAGAGCAACAGGCTGAATCAGGGCGTGTTTGTTGATGACTGGGGGCGTCCCGAAAAATATCTGGTGTATAAAAGCCGTCCCGTATCCGGGCGGCAGATGGAAACCAAAGAAGTGGATGCAGAGCGAATGCTGCATCTTAAATTTGTTCGCCGTCTGCACCAGATGCGCGGGACGTCTTTGTTGTCCGGTGTGCTGATCCGCCTCAGTGCTCTGAAAGAGTATGAAGATTCTGAGCTGACTGCAGCAAGGATCGCCGCTGCTCTGGGGATGTACATCCGGAAAGGCGACGGGCAGAGCTATGAACCGGATGGTAATGGCAGAAAGGAGAATGAACGTGAGCTTACCATTCAGCCGGGCATTATTTACGACGATCTGAAACCCGGCGAAGAAATCGGAATGGTGAAGTCGGATCGCCCCAATCCTAACCTTGAAACTTTTCGTAATGGTCAGTTGCGTGCCGTGGCTGCGGGCAGTCGTCTGAGTTTTTCCAGTACAGCGCGCAACTATAACGGCACTTACAGCGCCCAGCGTCAGGAGCTGGTTGAATCCACTGATGGCTACCTGATCCTGCAGGACTGGTTTATTGGTGCCGTCACCCGCCCGATGTACCGTGCCTGGCTGAAACAGGCTGTGGCATCCGGTGTTATCAGGCTACCCCGCGATCTTGACCGTTCTTCACTGTATACCGCGGTGTATTCCGGACCAGTGATGCCGTGGATTGACCCTGTTAAGGAGGCTGAGGCCTGGAAAATTCAGATTCGTGGTGGAGCGGCGACAGAATCAGACTGGGTACGTGCTGGTGGTCGTAATCCGGATGATGTCAAACGTCGGCGCAAGGCCGAAATTGATGAAAACCGCAAGCTGGATCTGGTATTTGATACCGATCCGGCCAGTGATAAAGGAGGCAGTAGTGCCGCAACGAAACGACAGGAGCCGCAGCACACCGACGACCAGTCCGAAGAATAATTCCTGGTTCAGGATGCAGGCAGGTCACCAGAGTGACGCGGATATTTATATTTATGACGAGATTGGTTTCTGGGGTGTTACAGCGAAGCAGTTTATCAGTGATCTGAATGCACTGGGCGATATCACCCACATTAATCTCCATATTAATTCACCGGGTGGCGATGTCTTTGAAGGCATCGCCATTTTTAATGCACTGAAAACACATGGTGCGTCCATTACCGTTTATGTCGACGGTGTGGCGGCGTCAATGGCGTCGGTCATTGCGATGGTAGGAAACCCGGTCATTATGCCGGAAAACACCTTCATGATGATTCATAAACCATTTGGGTTTACGGGCGGTGATGCGGAGGACATGCGCACCTATGCCGACCTGCTCGATAAAGTTGAGGCGGTTCTGTTACCCGCTTATGCACAGAAAACCTGGAAAACCACCGATGAAATTGCTGCCATGCTGGCGGATGAGACCTGGATGTCCGGTGCCGAATGTCTGGCACATGGATTTGCTGATCAGGTAACGCCAGCCGTTAAGGCAATGGCATGTATTCAGTCAAAACGTACAGAGGAATTTAAAAAGATGCCGGAATCCATTCGAAACATGATTACTCCGCCACGCAACAGTGCTCCACGCGTACAGGATAATGAATCTGAAGCCTCCCGGACGCCAGTGCAGGCAGCAGCACCCGTGGTGGATGAAAACAGTATCCGTGCGCAGGTACTGGCAGAGCAAAAAGCGCGTGTAAACGGTATTAATGATCTGTTTGCCATGTTTGGCGGGCGTTATCAGATGCTGCAGGCCCAGTGTCTTGCCGATCCTGAATGTTCGCTGGAGCAGGCCCGTGAAAAGCTGTTGAACGAGATGGGGCGCGAGTCCACGCCATCCAATAAAAATACCCCGGCTCATATTTATGCCGGTAACGGTAATTTTGTGGGGGACGGGATCCGCCAGGCGCTGATGGCGCGTGCCGGATTTGAAAAAACCGAACGTGATAATGTCTACAACGGGATGACCCTGCGTGAATATGCCCGTATGTCACTAACTGAACGGGGTATTGGGGTTTCCGGTTATAACCCGATGCAGATGGTCGGTGCGGCGTTCACACACAGTACGTCTGACTTCGGTAATATTCTGCTGGATGTTGCGAACAAAGCCATTCTGCAGGGCTGGGAAGATGCCCCTGAAACCTATGAACAGTGGACGCGGAAAGGTCAGTTGTCTGATTTTAAAATTGCCCATCGTGTGGGTATGGGGGGCTTCAGTGCTCTGCGTCAGGTGCGTGAAGGGGCGGAATATAAATACGTCACCACCGGAGATAAACAGGCCACTATTGCACTGGCGACCTATGGCGAGCTGTTCAGTATCACCCGTCAGGCCATTATCAATGATGATCTGAATATGCTGACCGATGTCCCGATGAAACTGGGCCGTGCGGCGAAATCCACTATTGCCGATCTGGTTTATGCCATTCTGACGTCTAACCCGAAAATCTCCACAGATAATGTAAGTCTGTTCGATAAAGCGAAACATGCAAACGTACTGGAGAGCGCTGCAATGGACGTGGCATCGCTGGATAAAGCCCGCCAGTTGATGCGCGTTCAGAAAGAGGGGGAGCGTCATCTGAATATTCGTCCTGCGTTCGTACTGGTACCGACGGCGATGGAGTCTGTTGCTAACCAGGTCATTCGCTCCTCAAGTGTCAAGGGGGCTGACATTAACGCCGGTATTATTAACCCGGTGAAAGATTTTGCGACCGTTATTGCAGAGCCTCGTCTTGATGATAACAGCCAGACCACCTTCTACCTGGCTGCGTCAAAAGACTCCGATACGATTGAAGTGGCTTATCTCAACGGTGTGGATACGCCATATATTGATCAGATGGAGGGCTTCAGTGTGGATGGCGTGACAACGAAAGTGCGTATTGACGCCGGTGTCGCGCCAGTTGATCACCGCGGTCTGGTGAAATGTACGGCGTAAACGTCGCAGACAACAACTCTGATGGCCCGTAAGGGCTTTTTTTGTACCTGAAATCAGCCCCTGAACGGGGCTGTGCGGAGACAGTTATGGCAAAGAATTTTGTAGAAGAAGGAAAAACGGTGGCGATTGTTGCCAGTGCAGCCATCAGCAGCGGAGATCTGGTGCAGGTGGGCGATGTTTTTGCGGTGGCGCTGACCGATATTCCACAGGGTGAAACAGGCGACGGCATGACCGAAGGTGTGTTTATGCTGCCTAAGCTGAAAACGGATGACATGAAAACGGGTAAGAAGGTTTATCTGAAGTCCGGAAAAATTCAGCTGACTAACAGCGGCTCTGATCCGCTGGTCGGGGTTGTCTGGGCAGATGCCGGAACCAGTGCAGAAGAAGTGCCGGTAAAACTCAATGTCTGATCCCTTTTCCCGGCTGGCAGCGCGTATGGATGCTATCACGGTTAGAAAGATGGGAAAGACAGCCTCGATTAATGATGTCGATATGACTGTGATCCCGGGAGAAACACTGGCAGAGCTGAATGCTCTGTCCGGACCTGCGGTCTCTCTGGTGGTGTTTTCTTCGGGATACCGCCCACGGCGCGGTGATCGCGTTGTTTATGACGGACAACAATGGACGGTCACACGGCATGAACGCTTTAACGGTAAGCCAATGATCTTTATTGAGTAAAGAGGTGTGGGATGAAGGGGCTTGAGAATGCCATCCGCAATCTGAACAGCCTTGATACCCGTATGGTGCCACAGGCCAGCGCATGGGCGATAAACCGTGTGGCACAGAAAGCGGTCTCGGTTGCCACCCGGCAGGTTGCCGGGAATACCGTTGCGGGAGATAACCAGGTGAAAGGGATCCCCCTGAAACTGGTACGTCAGCGTGTCCGGGTGTTTAAAGCCAGTCCGTCAGGAAAAATGACGGCCAGGATCCGCGTTAACCGGGGCAATCTGCCTGCCATTAAGCTGGGGACAGCCCGGGTCAGACTGGCCCGGCGTGGTGGAAAACTGCAGTACCGTGGCAGTGTGCTGAAGGTGGGTAAATATCTTTTCCGGGATGCGTTTATTCAGCAACTGGCGAATGGTCGCTGGCATGTGATGCGGCGTATTGATGGCAAAAATCGTTACCCCATTGATGTGGTGAAAATCCCGCTGTCCGGACCGCTGACACAGACATTTGAAGATGCCCGCGACCGCATTATTGCTGCGGAAATGCCGAAACAGCTGGGGTATGCACTGAAACAACAACTGAGGTTATGGCTGACCCGATGAACCGACATACACAAATCCGCCAGGTCGTACTGGCACGCCTTCGGGAACAGTGTGGAGACAGCGCCACGTTTTTTGACGGGCTTCCGGCATTTATTGATGCGCAGGAACTGCCTGCCGTGGCGGTGTGGCTGAGTGATGCTCAGTACACCGGAAAAATGACGGATGAAGATGACTGGCAGGCTGTTCTGCATATTGCTGTCTTCATCCGGGCACAGGCACCGGATTCAGAGCTGGATATGTGGATGGAGAGCACCATTTTCCCGGCCCTGAATGATGTACCAGCACTTTCCGGACTCATCGACACCCTGATCCCTCTCGGTTTTAACTATCAACGTGATAATGAGATGGCCACCTGGGCGATGGCGGAAATCACGTACCAGATCACGTACACGAATTAAGGAGGTGGTAATGACCACACCAAATCCACTGGCAAAAACGAAAGGTGCGGGAACGACGTTCTGGATGTATACCGGCAAGGGCGATGCGTTTGCGAACCCTTTATCGGACACTGACTGGCTGCGTCTTGCGATGGTGAAGGATCTGCAACCTGGCGAAATGACCGCTGATGCAGAAGATGACACTTATCTCGATGATGAAGATGCAGACTGGAAAACGACAACCCAGGGGCAGAAATCAGTCGGTGATACTTCGGCGACGCTGGCCTGGCGTCCGGGTGACAGCGGGCAGAAAAAACTGGTTCAGTTGTTCGACTCCGGTGAAGTCTGCGCTTTTCGTATCAAATATCCCAACGGTACTGTTGATGTTTTCCGTGGCTGGCTGAGTTCACTGGGTAAAACCATTGCCTCAAAAGACGTGATGACCCGCACAGTGAAAATCAGCGGTGTGGGGCGTCCGTATCTGGCAGAGGAAGGCACTGAAATCGTGGGCGTTACCGGGCTGACGGTGGCACCGGCATCTGCCAGTGTAAAAGTGGGAGCAACCACCACGCTGACCTTTACAGTAAAACCTGACGGAGCCAGTGACAAAGCGATCAGTGTGCATTCGACAGATCCACAGACTGCCACGGTGACCCTGAACGGGCTTGTGGCCACGGTGAAAGGCGTGAAGCAGGGCAGTGTCAGCATTGTGGGCATGACTTCTGACGGCGATTTTGTGGCAGTGGCTACGGTGGCTGTCAGCGCCGCAGGTTAACAGGACGATACTCATCATTTGCCCCGGTTATCCGGGGCTTTTTTGCAGGTGGAGAACATGATGTTTCTGAAACAGGGCACGTTTAATTATGAAAAGCAGTCCGTGGTGCTCAGTGAGCTGTCCGGGCTGCAGAGAATTGAATATCTGGCGTTTGTTCAGCAGCGAACGGCAAAGTTTGATGCCGAAGAGGGAGAACTGCCGGAGGCTGAACGACAGATTGCTTTTCTGCGGATGGGGATGGATATCAATGCCTGGCTGGTTTCCCGCTCACTGTGGAATGCGGAACAGTCTCAGGATGTTGAGACGCTTTGCGCATCCGTTATTACAACATGGTCGTATGATGCCCTGGGAGCGGGGGCGGAGATGGTTCTGTCGCTGAGCGGTATGGGAGCCATTGAGAATGCCGGGGATTTGGAGCATGAGGTGCTGACGCCGGAAAAGTCCTGACGCGGGAAATGCAGTTTGTCATGCGGCTTGCCCGGGAGTTCCGGCGGGCAGACTGGCGGCGGATGCTGTCGGAAATGTCGGCCACTGAGCTTGGTGAGTGGGGCGATTATTTCCGGATGCAGAGCTTCAGTGATGTGTGGATGGATGCGCAGTTTGCCTCGCTGAAGGCATTGATCGTGAGAATGGTGTCCGACAGCAGTGATGCTGCGGTGGCTGATTTCAGCCTTTTACCGGAAGAGAACGGGATACCGGAGCGAACGGACGAAGAACTGATGCATCTTGGGGAAGGTATTTCCGGAGGTGTGCGTTATGGACCAGATAGCCAACCTGGTCATTGATTTGGGGATTGATGCGGCAGAGTTTAAAAATGAAATTCCCCGTATCAAAAACCTTCTGAATGGTGCAGCCAGCGATGCAGAACGGTCTTCTGCCCGTATGCAGCGTTTTATGGAGCGTCAGACTCAGGCCGCCCGGCAGACAACGCAGGCGGCTTCTTCGGCTGCAACAGCCGCATCCGTCCATGCGCAGACGGTGGAGAAGAACGCACAGGCTCATGAACGCATGGCCCGCGAGGTGGAGAAAACCCGCCAGCGCATGGAGGCACTGAGCCAGAAAATGCGCGAGGAACAGGCGCAGGCCATGGCTCTGGCGGAGGCTCAGGATAAAGCGGCTGCTGCGTTTTATCGTCAGATTGACAGTGTGAAACAGGCCAGTGCGGGGCTGCAGGAATTACAGCGTATTCAGCAGCAGATCCGACAGGCCAGAAACAGTGGCGGGATTGGTCAGCAGGATTATCTGGCGCTGATTTCTGAGGTTACTGCGAAAACTCGTGTTCTTACACAGGCTGAGGAAGAGGCTACCCGACAGAAAGTGGCGTTTATCCGTCAGCTTAAAGAGCAGGCAACCCGCCAGAATCTTTCATCTTCTGAGTTGCTTCGTGCCAAGGCAGCCCAGCTGGGGGTAAGCAGTGCTGCAGAAGTGTATATCCGCAAAATGGAGCAGGCAGGAAAAGCCACGCATTCGCTGGGTCTGAAAAGTGCAGCAGCCCGCCAGGAGATAGGCGTTCTGATAGGTGAACTGGCCCGCGGCAATTTAGGGGCGCTGAGGGGATCCGGGATAACGCTGGCTAACCGTGCTGGATGGATAGACACACTGATGTCACCGAAAGGCATGATGCTTGGCGGGGTTATTGGCGGTATTGCCGCGGCCGTCTATGGTCTGGGTAAAGCCTGGTATGATGGTCAGAAGGAGGGGGAAGAATTTAACCGCCAGTTGTCGCTGACGGGGCATTATGCCAGAGTCACTGCCGGGCAGCTGTGGACGCTCAGTCGTGCTATTTCCGGGAATGGTATCACGCAACATGCTGCAGCCGGTGCGCTGGCTCAGGTGGTGGGGAGTGGT
>OHMA01000958.1_pt1 | contig 13765 bp, 10 predicted proteins | sample 1569171 | NCBI WGS metagenome assembly OHMA01 (sample SAMEA3879580, study PRJEB24766) | human gut metagenome | biome: human-associated habitat; feature: feces | place: USA | collected 1985/1987
GAAGCCTGCACTCATGCCCCTGCCACCGAGGACATAGGCAGAGTAAAGCTTCCACGTATGTTGCGTAAAAAGATAGGTGAAGAGTTGCAAATAGATATCGTTGCAGGTACAGACTTTCCGGAGGATTTGACACCCTATCACTTAATCATTCATTGCGGAGCCTGCATGTTCAATCGCAAATATGTACTAAACCGGATTGATAATGCCCGTAAGCAACAGATTCCCATGACTAATTATGGAGTGGCTATTGCACACTTGAACGGGATATTGGATAAGATAGCGTATTAAAAAGACATCTGTTCTTTTTTTGTTTCTATCACCACAAACCATTTATTTTCAACGGTTTGTGGTGTAAAAGGATCCGTAATTTCCCTTAACTGGTATGTATGTGGATTTTTACCATTGTTTCTGAAGGCTCATAGATTTTCCTTCTTGATGTGTCCTACATGATGGTTCATCCATTTACTTCAGTTACAAGGCCTTATCATGCAAACACTTAGTTGAATTTATAGTTTCACCAAGGTGAAGCAATCGTATCACTTGGGTGACTACGCCTCTCCACTTAGGTGCCAATGTATTGTCACCTAGGTGAAACAACAAAAAAAACAGACAAAAGATAAGCATTCGGGCTTGTACGTGTTTTTTCCAGTCATAACAAAATCAAAAGCCTGGAGAGAAATACATAAGAGGCCGAATGCTTACAGTTCTTCCATAAACTTGACCGACGAGTGAACAATGCTCCAATCCATATATTCCCACGCAGGGTGTGACTTTATGGAAGCAGAAGTAAAACAAGTAATCAAAGTTTCAATCCACACACCCACGTAGGGTGTGACTTTGGAGTCGGGCTTGTCTTTCTCCTTGTCCAAGAGTTTCAATCCACACACCCACGTAGGGTGTGACCTCGTATTAGTTGACAATGTAGAGATGGACATAAATAGTTTCAATCCACACACCCACGTAGGGTGTGACTTAACAGCTATCTATTTAAAAAACAAGTTTCTTGGTTTCAATCCACACACCCACGTAGGGTGTGACTCTATATCTAATAACATATTATAAATCAGCAAGTTTAATCCACTGTTATGCGAATCATCATTATTATTCAACTTCATAACGAAGAAATACTTTACAAATAATTTAATCTACTGATTATTAACACATGCGAAGATACTACTTTTTTTGTAACACACCACATTCGCATTATATTATAAGAGCCTCCTCAACTTTATAAGCCGTTTCAACACCTATTACTTCTACCCTCTTATTCTCATTTTTACTAAGAATATAAAAACGAACACTATCAAGAGACATATCAATAATATCCCTAACTCTCCCTTTTAAAAGAGAATATTGCGCTTCCGTCACTACACACTCAAAGACTGAGTTCTGCACCCTCTGTCCATAATCCAGACAAGCCTTGGCCACACATCGTAAACGGCGAGCCCCCTCTTTGCTTGTAGTATCCACATCGTAAGTCACAAGAATGTACATAATTAAAAATCATTTTATAAGAAATACCGGATAATCGTCAATATCCTGCCTGATATACCTTGCCATTAACATAGCCTGCACATAAGGCAGAAGCCCTATTTCAACTTTTTCATTAAGATAAGGATGAATTATCACTTCCCTTTTCCTTGCCTGCCATGCAGTAATAAAAGTCTTTTTCCCTTTATCTGTCATAACAACCCCATTATCACCTTGGAACAAGAAGTCTTTTACTGAAATCTGTCTTTTATTAATCAACGACAAAATAAAACGGTCGCCAAGGTAAGCACGTAACTCTTCCATCATATCTAAAGCCAACGACGTGCGCCCTGGACGGAGTGTATGGAGAAACCCGACGTATGGATCAAGGCCAACAGTTTCGAGAGCGGCCGCAACATCATTGGCAATCAAGGTATATGCAAAAGACAACATGGCATTCACCGCATCCTTGGGAGGACGACGATTGCGACCATGAAATGGGAAATCAGTCTTCTGATTAAGTATCAAGATTGGCAATACCTCAAAATAGGCATTCGAAGCCATCCCCTCATAACCAATTAATTCCGTCTTATCTTGAGCCTTCAAAGCATCACGCTTGGCACGTTCCAATACTTGCACCGCCCTATTAATGTCTTCATTCTCACCATAATCACGAATATATCTCCTCAATATATTGCGATAGTTTTGAATCTTACCACCAATCATCAACCTAACCACATGCAACGACCAAGATGCATCGTCCGACAATTGGTACTGCTTTTTGCGTAACAGAACATTTCCTTTCGTAGCACCTTGAACCCTGCTGATGAATCTGCCTTGTGGAGAAAGAAATGTGAGTGATATACCATTGTCACTACACAATTTCATCACACCGGGACTTGCGCCCATATATCCGAACGTAACGATGCCTTCTATATTTATGACAGGAATACGAAACACCTCCTCCTGCTGAACAGATATAACGACATTCAGCCCATCCTTACTAAGATACGCTTCCGGTGTCGTCACATACAAAGTATTCAATAGTTTTCTCATAGGTACAGATTTTTAGTAAGGTAATTATCTACCGAAGTACAATTATTTACCATTTCCGGCATGCAGATATCTTTCAGCGAGCACTTGTCACAATGTTTCCCATATTCAGCCTTCGGGATAACCGCTTTACTAAATATATCGTGCATATCCCGGGCACATTGTCTGACTATATCTCGCAGTTCCTCCGTTATATCCACATTAACCCGATGGCGAAGCTCCCCATAAAAGAAAGAGCCGTATGGTATATGGATAGCATACATTTCTTCTATACACATGATTTGTGCTGCCAACTGCACTTCATCCACCTCGTTTCTTTTCGGTTTGCCATGCTTATACTCCACAGCAACCGGTTGCCATCGCCCCGGATAGTTGGGATGCAAGATAGTATTTTCAAGAGATGAGGAAGGAAACAACTCTATGGCATCAGAGATTCCATAGAGTCCAAGTTCACGCGAAGCGATATTCACCGCACGCAATGTTATCTGGTCACCACACTTCTGTCTATAAAACGGATCATCTACATGCTTGTGCAGAATCTGTCCTTCGATGGTGAGACGATTATCGCCCCATTGCTGCTCAATGTGTATCAAAGCCCATTGCCGGGGACAGAACCTAAAGTGCTGAATCCCCGACAACATGAGCATATCGTCTTCATTGTACATACGATGGAATTATATCAGTTCCTCAATAGTTACATTTGATGGAGCATTCTCCTTATCTATAGTAACTGAATAATCGATGAATGAGCGTGGTGCTCCATCGCAGACTTTCTCCACTTTTACCAATTCAAACAACTTGTTGGCGGGAGCATTACCCAATATGGAGTCATGCTTGAAGACTATCAGTTTTTGAGCACTCATCAATCCACGTGCCGCCGAACGATCCACATCGAACATATTCTTTAATGCGTTCCAAAATAGTTCAAGGTCTTCTTCAGAAAATCCTGTCTGTTGTGCCAAGTTGGCGGAGATGAAGCCGTGACAGACGTAGAGGCCATAAGGAATGGTGGCTTTACGTCCCATTGTACGATTGCCACCATCTTGTTTTTCTGCTTCTTTCTCTGTTGCTACTGCCATACGAGTAATAGAATGTTCCGCTACAGCAATTGGATCTATAGAACGAGCAAAGGTGAACTGGATAGGGCCACGAACTTGACCCGCATTTTTACCTGTTGACATAACTGCGCCGAATGTTCTGATATCGAAGTAATTATTACACATAAAACGACGTGCTGCTTCTATTTTGTCCTTTGCATTTTTTACTTCTGAATCATCATGTGCATTATCAATCAAAGTATTCAGGACTGCCTTCTCTTTGATAAATATATCAAAGCCATTCACAAGCCCTTTTGCTATTTGTACATAGTTACGAACCTTGCGTTTCAAACAGACATCCGTAACAAGTCCCATACCTGTTTCGGCATCCACACGTGGTAGATTACCCGCATCCGGATCACCATTTGGGTTACCATCTTTTACATCAAATATGTAAACGAAATCAATTCTATTCTTTAGTTCTGACATAACTTTATATTTTTAAAATTATTATTCCATTTCTTTATTTTCCTTGTTCATAAAAAGGTCTTGACGTTGATGATAATATCCCACAAAGAACCGTCCTTGATCTTGCAGGTTAAGATGTGGAGGAAATCCTTTTGCATCAAGTTTGGATATAATTTCCTGTTTCAGCTTCTCATAGAACACTTGTCCACCCGGATTCAACTTCTCTATATGATGAGTAGAAAGGTTGAGCACCGTGGCAAAAACCATGGAAGGAGTTGCTGATGCAGCATTCATATAGCGTTCTCGAATGGAATGAATACCATTGGCATCCTCCTGTATCTTGTCAAGTACGGCAAATAGCCTTCCACAAAGATACCCTTGATTTTGATTTTCTTTGTCTAACATAACATCTAATTTTTTATGGTTGTTATTTTCGTTTAGTCTGTTGAGATATGCCTTGATGATAGCAGCACGCACTATATTGACGGATTGTTCTGTACGTATGCGACGAATACATGCTTGAAAGAGAGAAGCCGGATACGGCAACCCTTGAAATATGCTTCTCACCACAGCATCAGGAAGGTTGGGAGTCGCATCACTTGACTTTCCTCCAAGAGTAACATTTCCAAGAATGGAATGCAGTCCCAAGTACGGCTTCTTATCTTTGCGAGTGTCCACCATCTCCATATCTGTAAAATGCTTACTTATCAAACCTGCAAACTCACGCAAAGGCATCTCATTCCAATATACTACCGCAATTCTTGCCGAATTAGGAGCCAAACCCAAAATGAAGAATTTGTCATCATCGTTTGCCGATAATTTTCCGTTATAGATAGACTGGAAAGTATCATATACTAACTTTATACGCCTGTTTGGGTCGTCATTTTCTTCTTCAATCCGCCCCAATAAAGAAAATAAACTATTTTCGGACTCTTTTGAAGCCTCGCTATTGGAGGAAGCCCAGAAAAGATAAGTACGTGAGCCCACCATAAACCTATTGTGAGAATCCGAACGCAGCAAATGATTCAATGCGGTTGTATATGCAAATTCAGCTTCTTCTGATATTGGAGCATTGTATCCTTTAGATTTCCCATACGAATCATACCCGGAATTAACTTGAAATGCAACCAGTTTGGCTGTTTCTTGGCTTCCAAGTATCTTTGTAGCAGTTGTAATCTCTACAACTTTTGAATATCTACCTGTTATCAAACAAAGATTTCCTGCCACGCCATGATTCTCGTCAAACAAATTTATCAATTCCCTTTTCGAAGCCACTATTTTCGTATCCCCTTCTATAAGGAAAGAAAAGGTAGAATATTTCTTATTAAGATTTTTGGCTATATCATCCCATAAAGAATCTTTCTGCATAGCCCCAACTATAAAAGAATGGTCTTGCTGATAAAATGCATAAACAGCTTTTATGTCCTCATTATCCGGAAAAGCATCATATATATCTTTTACTTTCGCCTTAAATACTTCAAAGTACTTACGTATCTTTTCCATATCCCCCTTATCGGAATAACCAAATACATATTTACAATTGTCATACAAATAGTTTGCAACAGGGGCACTTGACCGGCTAACACTTTTCTTAACAAGAAACTGCTGTGCCGACTTCTTATCTATGCGCCTGTCTTCAAAGCGCAGAAATTTTCCACATCTATCAATAACAATAATAAATCCAATCTCTTTGTATTCTAAACCAAAAGGGGCCACATCATCTCCACTTCGATGATAGTAATCATATAATGCTTTCAGTATCATCTCAACACCTCCTCACTATCTTTATCCGGTACAACAATCACTCCCTTTTTCATTTGGGCTCTATAAAACATAGCATTCGGTTTTTGTGGATTTTCCTCAAAGTCCATATCATAAAGCATAATACCGAAATCCCTGTCTTCGGCTAAGGGATTATCAAGATTATCAGTACTTTCAATATACTTCCAGTTTGCAGAAAACTCACGACATCCGAGATAGGGCTGCGTAAAACATTGCCCTTGTGATGCCCTACGTTCGAACATCTGATAATACTTCATAGGATTCTCGTCGGCACTTGGCTGATGCTTGGCAAAAGCCTCTTTCGGACGGTCTTTTACCGGAATAAATACTAACTTAGCATAAATTCGGTAACGCACATCCAGCAGAAGCAAAGTGTTCTTCTGTTGGCGTGTCTTTCCATCATCTATATAAATTGGTTTCATGCTGGAATTTACCACCGCTCCAACTTCATTCCGTCTAATGGTAGCCCATTTTATAGGCCTGAGTACCTCAATCTTGGTTATCTGCCAACGCATGGCATAACGTTTAAACAGTATCGCTTCAAAGATGGCGCGTGCCGCCGATGGCGTAATGACATCATAACTCACACGCTCTACTTTCAACTCCGGACGAGTGAAACAAGCCCAATCGCCCCACACCTCCAGACAATATTCTTTATCTGTATATTCCATATCATTCATCGTTTTCCTTGTTTTCCAATAAATCTTCTGGTTTCTGACCTTCAAAAAACCTTTTTGCCGACAAGGGAGTTACCACTTCACGACCGGTTTTTTGCTCCAACTGTTCGCGTGCCACACGAGCCACATCACCACCGTCAGCCGCACACTGCATATTTTCACCCAATGTCTGAGGATTTTTAGCTTTAGTAATACTTGTCGTAGAGAGTTCGGCCAGCATATTAAGAACCAATTCTTCATTGGTCATATTGTCCCGGAGATTTTCTTTCTTCAAGCCCTTGAACTGTTTGTACTCCTTTGCCGACTTTCCAGCCCATTGCTGATAGATAATGTCTGTAAGAGTAGCATATTGAACACCTTCCTCTACATTATGTAGTTTCCATTGATCTGTAAGATCTTTACGGATTTCAATGCTCTTCAAGCGTTGGTTTATCCAGTTGTCAGAGTAACCAAGTCGCTTGTAGTCCATCATAGCTTGCTCAATACTCAACTCAGGGTCTTGCATCTGATCAAGACGTTCGGATGCTACATGTGCCATCCATTGCTTGAACGGTTCTGCCTTGGGAGATGGGATAGACTGAATGATACGTAGTAGTTGTTCTGTATCAGCCACATCTGTAAGTCGCATCTTACCGTCTGTGGCTTTCATTTTCAAACCGTGACAATTTGTCACGGTTTCATTTCCCTCTTCTTTAAGTCTTTGCTTTAACTTACGCCAATAAGCAGTTGCATCAACACTGTCTGTTAAAACTGACACCACATCAACTATCGAAAAATACCATTTTTCCTTTTCATCATCCCACACGGTGCGGACTTTACGTTCTTCAAACAATTTCAATGTTTCTTTCTTTGTCATATCCGTTTCTTTATATCATTAATACTTCCTCCAGCCAATGGTTATCAAGGCTGAGACCTGTGGCTTTATTATACTGAGACCTGTCTGCCAATACATATATTCCTTCCAATATTTCTTCGACAAGCCCATAGCCTTTCAGTTGCTTAAAATCATAGGAACGGATGCCTACAGTAAATTTCGCCAATTGCTTCACCAACGAGTAGGTACACCCCGATTCTTTCAACTGCTCTATAAGTTCCATGCTGTTTTCCCAATTTACGATAACATTTATACTTGTATCATCAATCAGGCGAAATTCTTTTGATGCAGTTTCAAAACATAACTCAGTAGGTTTGTAAAGCCAGTGCTTTATATCCTTTTCATCAAATGTTTGTTTTCTGCTATACAATTGACAAAAATACGCTTTCATGGTAGAAGGAGCAAACCAATCACTATCTTCCGGCAAATTCAACCGAGCATTGTTGGAGTCAGCCATTGAACCGAAGGGATTTCGCTTCTCTGCAGCCAGACTGAACACAAATGTATGTCCCATGGCACTTCGTCCTTCCCGATTGCACCGTCCCGCTGCTTGCAATACAGAATCGAGTCCTGCTTCTTGACGGAACACAACCGGAAAGTCTATATCCACACCGGCCTCCACAAGCTGGGTTGCAATGACCCTGACAATCGGCTGCGACTCATCCTTCAATAAAGTTTTTATTTTACCAATAGTTTCGTGTAAGTGGGCAGGGCACATCATTCTAGACAAATGCAATTTCACTCCGTCATTGGGCAAACGGTCATACAGCTCTTTGGCATCTTTACGAGTGTTCACTATGCACAACACCTTATTATATTCAGACACCTTTGCAGCTATCTCATCGTATGTTTTTCCTGTATCATCGATTGACAACTTCACACGGCGAAGCTGGTCATGCAAAGCAAATTCTTCCGGAATAATTTCCTTGATATGTTCTATTCCCTTAAAATCAGCTTTAGGATTTGTTCCTTCTATCAGACCGCTCAATACCGGCTGACTTGCCGTGGTAAACAATACCGAAATCCCGAACATTTCCTGATACGCTTTCAGCGCATCGACTATCGGCTGCAAGAAGCCGGTTGGCAACATCTGAACCTCATCCAAAACAAGAATTGAATTTGCCATGTTGTGCAGTTTGCGGCAATCAGATGTTTTATTGCTAAACATAGATTCAAAAAGCTGTACATTGGTAGTGACAATAATGGGATAGTTCCAATTCTCTGTAGCCAATTTTGCTTTTTCCCTATTTTCCTCGTCCTTAATATCATCGGGGTCGAAATTACTATGATGCTCCAATACATTTTCTTCACCAAAGATTTCCTTCAAAAGCCCTGCCGTTTGCACAATGATACTGGTATATGGGATGGCGATGATGATACGATTCATTGAATGGCTTACAGCATGCTTCATGGCCCATAACAAAGAAGAAAGTGTTTTACCGCCTCCCGTCGGAACCGTAAGGCTATAAAATCCTTTTTCGCTTGAAGAAGTTCTACTGCATTGTTCTTTCACTTGCCGGCGGATGCGGTTCACTTTCGTATCGGCTGCATTCGATTGCAGTTTTTGCATATATACCTCCAGCTGTGGAAGCAAATCGACAAGCGTAGCCAAATTTCCCCGCTTCCGCCATGACTCTACATCCATAAACCGTTCTGTATCGAGTCGGTCGGCATCTACAAGACAGGAAAAAAGCATACGGGAAAGGTGATGAAAGTGTTTCCATTCAACCTTTGATTTAGAAAAAGGTGAATCAATAAATTCTTGGAATAATAAAGGTTTGTTTATGCTAATGTCACCCTCGTTTATTTCTTCGGACAATAGCCTCTCTTTCAATATGTTTTCCACATCCCCGAAATTATGTAACCCCGTGTGATGAGAAATAATTTGGTTTACAAGAAGATGGGAAACATCTTTTCCCATAAGTTCTTTTGCCAATATTCCACCCACAAAAGCATGGGTATGATCATCATAGCGCTTCTTGTCACTCGTAGGCAAACCATTCATCTTGCGTATGTATTGCTGGAATGCCGCCCGTTCCTTTCCTTTATCATGAAGTAGGCCGAGCGCACGCCCCCAAGAAGGAAGTCCGAACTGCCCGGCGAAGGATGCCGCCATATCAGCAACCCCCTTTTGATGTTCATCATTGGTTTGTATCATCCATTGACCATTCTCCCTATTTTGATACAAATGGGATATCAACTGCTTTTCATCTATCATCTGATTAAATTTATAAGGCTAGCATTTCACAAATATATATAATAATATCAGACCCTCGCAAAAGAAAATCATATTTCAGGTCAGCTTCATCAGTTTTCATCCTTAAAACAAGAAATACAATCAACAACGACAAGAACGGGCATTCCGCCTTGTCGACTCCACACAGGGAAAGGAGAACAAACCATTTCGGAGGAAAAAAAGAACTTCCGTCACCACATCTCACTGATTCTAAAGGAGATATAGTGACGGAAGAAAAAAAATAATCTGTTAATCCGCATAGATAATCACGGATGAATATACCGGACTATTCCGACAACATCCGCTTGATGAGATCAAGCTTTCACTACTGCCAACAACTCATCCGGTGTAACCAGTGACTGCTCGCCCGTAGTCATATTCTTCAAAGTCAGTTTCCCTTCGTTCATTTCATTTTCACCAACAATGGCGACAAAAGGAATCTGCTTGTCATTGGCATATCCCATCTGTTTCTTCATTTTAGCAGCATCCGGATAAATTTCGGCACGTACCCCTGTTTCACGGACTTTTGCCAGGATAGGCAGACAATAAGCAGCTTCTTTATCACCGAAGTTTACAAACAACAGTTCAGTTCCGTTCACCGCTTCTTTCGGGTACAAATCCAACTGATTCAACACATCAAAAATACGGTCGGCTCCGAAAGAGATACCTACACCAGACATACCGTCCATACCAAAGACACCGGTCAGGTTATCATAACGGCCGCCACCGCTGATACTGCCAATCTGTACATCCAAGGCTTTCACTTCAAAAATAGCGCCAGTATAATAATTCAAGCCACGAGCCAAAGTCAAATCCAGTTCCACTTCACTCTTCACACCCAGTGTAGATACGGTTTTTAATATGAATTCACTTTCTTCTACTCCCTTCATTCCCGTTTCACTGGCTGCAAGGACTGTTTTCAAAGTTTCCAATTTCTCTTCATTGCTTCCACTCAATAAAATAATCGGCTGCAATTTATCAATAGCCTCTTGAGGAATCCCTTTAGAAGCCAATTCCGCATTTACATTTTCCAAGCCTATCTTGTCCAGCTTATCAATAGCTACGGTGATATCCACAATTTTATCGGCCTCACCTATGATCTCGGCAATACCGGTCAATATCTTACGATTATTGATTTTAATTGAAACGCGTACTCCGAATTTGCCAAATACCCGGTCTATCATCTGTACCAGCTCCACTTCATTCAATAAAGAATTACTGCCTACCACATCGGCATCACACTGATAGAATTCACGATAACGGCCCTTCTGAGGACGGTCCGCACGCCAAACCGGCTGAATTTGATAACGCTTGAAAGGGAAACTGATTTCGTCACGGTGCATGACCACGTAACGGGCGAACGGTACAGTGAGGTCATAGCGCAATCCCTTTTCACAGAATTTGCTCGCTAACTTTACCGCATTGCGGCTCAGCAATTCCTCATCGGTAATGCCGTTGAAATAATCACCTGAGTTCTGTATCTTAAACAATAACTTATCCCCTTCATCACCGTATTTTCCCATCAAGGTAGACAAATTCTCCATAGAAGGAGTTTCAATCTGCTGATAGCCGAAAAGATGAAATACATCACGAATCGTATTGAATATATAATTACGTTTCGCCATTTCCACCGGCGAAAAATCTCTCGTTCCTTTAGGTATACCTGGTTTTGCTGCCATAATGATTCTATTTAATTTATTTTGAGCCACAAAATTACACTAAATATTTCATTCGTAAAAAGAATACTTCTTAATATTGCTCATTGTCAGTCATATTAAGAAGTTAAACAGCCGGTGCTTTGGGTGCATATCTCAGTATAGGCCGTTTCCCAATATAAACTCATTGTTTTATAATTTCATAGGCAGTAGAATGAACCCCTCTATTCTCTATTTTTCCCTCCAATACATCCAAAGCGAACTCAATGCCCCGGACAGCCATCTGTGAGCTGAAAATATCAGCTGTTGCAACCAGTTTTCCCGTAGAAAGAAATTCTTTCATTACCGCATCATTATCAAAGCCCACTACAGGCAGATAGCAATTTTTTTCTTGCATCTGCTGAAGAACCCCCAACGCCATCGCATCATTGCTGCAATATACAGCTTTCAAATCAGGATACCGCATCCACATAGCCTGAAAAACTTCGGCGGCTTTCTCCGTTTCCCAGTCGGCCGGTTCGGATGCCACCAATCTTAACCCTTTTTCTTCTATCGCCTTGATAAAACCTCTTTTACGCTGCTGCGCATTATCGGCTGCCGCCAATCCTTCAATAATAGCAACTTTATCTTCATTCCGCAACTTCTTACCCAATAATTTACCCACTTCATACGCAGCCGCAAAATTATCCGGTCCCACAAAAGCCACTTCTACTCCTGCCTGCTCCAATAGCTGAGTATCCAACCGGATATCAATATTGATTACCGGAACTCCTTTCCTGACAGCCTCTACTACAGGCTGAACTAAGGCTTTTGAATCTATAGGAACCAATACGATAGCATCGACTTGCTGATGAATCAAGGAATACATCAAGTCAACCTGTTCCTCTACCTCTGTCTGTGTAGCCGTTCCCACACAAACCAAATCCAAAAACGGAAGAGGGGCCGCATACTGAATGGCCCCCTCTTTCATCACTTTGAAAAAATCGGCTTGTAACGACTTCATTACAAGCCCTATTTTATAATTTCTCTTCATCTAATTTTTAATTTGACAAAGTAATGCTTATTAATCCGATAATAAACAAGGAGAACATAGCCGCAATCAGTTTATTGGTCCCCTTCGGAGCTTCCTTAAATTCCTTCCAGACAAAAACTCCCCAGATCATAGCCACCACAGGCGCTGCGTTGCTAAGGGCATAAGAGATAGCCGGATTGGCAGCACCTGCTCCCATAAAACTAATCACCATGCCGCCCATCCAGATAAAGCCTCCCAGCATACCTGTGAGATGGGTCTTGGCATCGCCGGCAAAGTAATCTTTCATGGTCACCGCCTTGCCTTCTACCGGATGCTTCATGGCAAAGGTATTGAATATAGGTGTGCTGGCCAGAATACCTACCGCAAAGAAGAACACACCTGTATAAGGAGTCAGCGTTCCGGTTCCTCCCGCCACATACTGCGGGTCAAGAGATTTCACTACCAATCCGTAAAAAAACATGATAGCGATACCTGCCATAATGGCCAGCAGAATCCCCTTCTTCGGAGTGGAAGCCTTGCCGGACGATAACTTTCCGTACGCTTTTCCGCAGATCAGTATAGCTACAATGATGACTAACACACCACTCCATAGTAAAAGCTGATTTCCCTGATAGGTCTGACCGGCCAAAGAGATTAATAAATAATTGAATACAATACCTCCAATCCAGGCCAAGCCTCCACCGATAGGAAAACCTACTGACATTCCGGCTACAGCAATGGCTGCGGTAAGAAATATATTGCCAAAGTTCCACACAACACCGCCCAAGAATGCATATTGAATGCTAGACCAGTCCATGACTGCCAAATCCTGAAAAAAGGTACGGCCTTCACTTCCCATACTTCCTAAAGTCACCGCGCCCAATAAAGCTGTAAGGAACAGACCGACAGTCAAATCCCAATAAAACAGTTCAAAGCTCCATTGCTTGGCGGCAACCATCTTCTGCGTATTTGCCCAAGAGCCCCAGCAGGCACAGCAAATAACACAGCAGAGGATTGCCAAAAAGTAATTATCTACCAATATCATATTTCATCGATATTATTCGTGAATATAGATATTCCAGTTCAGATAAGTTTCAATAGCTTCCGCCAAAATATCTTTCACATTGCCACGGCACATAGCCACATGATGTTCGAATCCATTCTTACAAATATATTTCATAAGCGGCTGCAGATTATCCACCTTGGTTACTGCTATACAACCATCCATTCCGTATGGGTCATCGGTCAGGTCACCTTTGCCCAAATAAGACTTGATACAACCCTTCGTATCATCTGTCGAGATGCGGAAGAAGGTGAAATCACCCTGTTTTACTTTACCGTAAACGGCACCGAAAGTATGTACCTTACCTAATGTTCTGCCCAACACTCCTAATGTTCCTAACTTCAAATCATTCATTACAAATGATTTAGGGAAGTTACCACAATGTGTACACACACACTTGTCACGATCCTCGGCAAAGTTATTGTTCCAGTCAAGCAA
>OHMA01000973.1_pt1 | contig 13560 bp, 21 predicted proteins | sample 1569171 | NCBI WGS metagenome assembly OHMA01 (sample SAMEA3879580, study PRJEB24766) | human gut metagenome | biome: human-associated habitat; feature: feces | place: USA | collected 1985/1987
GGGTGGAAACGGTTAATCCTGTTACATTTTTATACTCTATGTAATAATAATTGGTAGGCTTCATCAAATAAATTTGATATAATTAAGTCAAATAGCCTAGCTATTCACTAAAGGAAAGGAAGACAAATTCGATCACTCGTAACATTGAGTGTCTTGATCTGACCAGAAAGATTCTCCTTTTCTGCAACAGTGGTATCATACTTGCCTTTGTCGACGTACTGACCAGATCCAAGGTCTGCAAGTTTTACCTGTTTGTCCTTATTCTCCGGTTTTCCGTTATGAGCATTGACAGCATCTGCCACCTGCTTATAGAGATCTTCGCCTAAAATGTCTTTTAAAAATTCCATATAGTTCCTTTCCTGCACCGTTTTTAAACGTGGTGTCCTCCACAGGCAGTATGCAGTTTTGATGCCATGCATAAGGGCAATTTGCCGCAGTTTAAACGTCTTAAGGCTTTCGGACAATATAAAAACAGGACTGCTGTTTACAATCCTGCTTCCATCGTTTTACATTTTGCGGTTGCACCGGTGCAACTCTCCGGTTACCCTGCTATTACTAAATACACACCTCTTGGCGCCGAACATTCCTATGCTATTGTTACACATATTATTTTGTTCTTCTTCATGTGTTTTCCTTCCTGTTTGGGTATAAAAATACCACCATGCCATTTCTGACTGGTGGTGCTTCGCTATCACTTTTTTTTCGATGGTTTTGTATCTCCCTTTCCTCCCAAGACTCTTTGTCCATCTGGAAGATATGAATATACTTCTTCAATTATTCCGTCTTCCCAACCACTTTTTTCCAACTTTGGATACAACTCGTCAAGATGATTTAATATTTCGGGATCCCGAATATCAAGATTCCGAAATTCATCCCTTCTTCTGTCATATTCTTCATATGTCTTTACCTTTAAGAAATCCTCTTTGTTACTCATAAAACGACACCCTCAATCATCTTTTTCACTTCATCAGATACGATTTCATTGTTCATGTACTTTCTGAATGCTTCAGATATACTTTCGCCTAATAAATCCACGTTAATTGTTCCATCTGGCTTCAACGCTTCCGACGTTTTATTAATGTACAACCTTGCTTGATATTCACTTTCAAATCTACTGCCTTTTAATATATAAATATCTACGGATTTTCCTACGCTATTGTAATATGTCTTTGTTATTATATCACTATAGGTTAATCCATCAACAAGAAATTCTTTATATTTTCGAACAGCATCCTGATCCATCATATAATTTTCGATAAGATGCCCTACTTCATGGAATATTTCCGCTTTGCTGGTGCCGATTCCAACTCTAATTGTCCTATTTACGATATCACAAGCACTTCCATCCCACCCGAATTCAAATGTTATATCACTCAAAGTCTGTTTTACTCTGATTGGCAATTCATCGTATGCCTTAGATACCGTCATCGTATCTTCAAACTTCTGTTTCGCAGTAATTATAGAGTTTTTCTTCGTCGCAAACTTAATATCAGGTATTTCCACCGATCCATCTGTCGATTTTCTTTTGGTTGTAAATTTTTCATCTGACACACCATCATCGACAAATGAATTTTTCCATTCTTCATATGTCATATTGCCTGGCACATAGTAGGTCTTTCCATCCTCGCCACGGGCGGCACGTTCGCCCACACTGTCAAATTCATCATCAAAATAAGGGCATGTGCAGCCACGACAATTCGGATGAAATGGCGGTGCTGTCACACCAATCTGGAACTCTGTCATAGGAAAATGCTTACCATCCATCCCACCGCATGTCTCACATGTGTGGCTGTCGAGTGTCTCTACCACTTCGAACTGCTCTACATCCAGTTCTTTCATGCAGTCCTGTCTTGCCTTATTTGCAACTGCTGCCGATTCCGTCATGACTACTCTGCCCGCCTGTGCTCTGGATACCTTCATTTGCTTTGATATCTCTGCTATTGCCCGATCCGGCGCTTCCCCGGTAATGCACATACGCGACAGGCTGTTGTGTAAATTATTGATCAGCTTTGTCTTGTTCTCCCACAGGCGGTCTGAAAAGTTCTTTCCATCTACCGCCCACGGTTTGCACACGATCATCTCGACAGTTCGTGGATCCAGCCGGTTAATCGTTGTACCCACACCGACGCCTTTTTGAATTTCATATGCTGTGTGATAGAAATCAGAGGTATATGTAGTCCTGATATGCTGGTCTATCTCGTCAACACAGTTTCCATACAGTTTTTCTGCCTCCTGCTGTATTTCAATCTTTAAGGCTTCCAGCCTGCCGATATGCACCCTCGCAGACGCGTTTTCAAGTTCTTTTTCCCACGCTCCGTTGATCTTGTTTTCTTTGCCATATTTGATGTAATCATCCACATTCCACTGGAATTCCTTCAATTCTTGCGCATTAAGCAGTTTTTTTGCTTCCTGCATGGAAATACCGTTGTTATCTGCCAGGCGTTGATACCATGCATTGATCTTTCCGTTGATTGCAGTAATGGACCGGTCAAATTGTTCCTGGATCTCCTGCACTTTCTGAACGGAGGTATCATGCTGTGCATCTTCCATCTGTTTAAAACGCTCCTGCCAGTATTCACTTGTCTGTTCAGCCATGCAATCACCTCATTTCACAAAATCCCAAGTTTCTCGTATACGTCTGCGATTTTCGGAAACTGATTTGCAATCCAATCAACCATTGTTTCCTCGTGTCCCATACGCGGAACGTGCTCAAAGTTATCTTTCAAGCCGCTTTCATTCAAAAACGCATGAATAATTTCATGGCGCAGACTACTCTTGAAATAAACATCCTTTTCCTCTTCGTTATCAAAGTGAAAATGTTCTTCATCATCCAAATCTGCAATAACAATCAGTGGAAGGTCACAACAACAATAACCAACCCATGAATTTTTGCTTAATTCGCTATCCTCTGACCACTTGTGTATCTCTATCCGGTACTCCGTTCCCAGAATCATCACTGTCCGTCCCACTGCCTGTCTCCCTTCCCTTTGCACTAAAAGCGCCAACGTAAGCATCTGCTTTCTCCTGTGCTTCTTTCTCTTCTTTTTCCAACTGCTTGATTTCTGCATCTGCATCTTCCACAAGCGGATGTGCTTTCAGAATCGTCTTTTTGCTCACAATCCCTACGGAATCCTTACAGATCTGTGCCTGCTCCGTATCATTCTTGATACAGGTACGGGTCCATGTCTGTATGATCGTACCGCACTGAATTCCAAGAGATTTGCAGATTGCCCGGACAAGACGTGCAAAACCAAGCTTAAACTCTGTTTCCATCAACCCGGTTTTCATCTCTAATAGCGAATACATGAACTTCAAGGCTTCGCCCGACTGGTTCCCGAAGTTCTCTGGCTGTGGATCAAATCCCTGCCCCTGTTCAAAGATTGCCTTTCTAGTGGCTTCTAACACACTGTTTCTGGCTTCGATTGGGATCTCGATGTTAAGTGTTGACACTGATCCATCTTCGTCACTTTCAATTTTTATTGCCTTATACTTTTTTAAATCTGAAAGGAACTCATTTAGATCCTGTCCTCCATATCCGGACAGCACAAAAATCAGTTCCTGTATATCGTCCAGATCATTAATAAAACCGCTGTAGACCTTATCATATACGTCTATCAGCGGCTTTATGTTTCGCAGATCATCTGTATGTATATTATTGTTATAAAATGGGATAAATGGCACTTCCCCGAAATCATGCCGGTAATCAGCTACCATATCACCGCTTTCCGGATCCATGAACATATCATAGTAAGTAAGCAGTTCCAGTTCGTCCCCGGTTCTCCGCCGGAATGCCTGGCACTCCGCATCTGTCCAGTATTCATACACGGTATAATTGTCACCTGTCGTATCATCAATATCCGGATACACCCGCATGACTCCGATCAGCCTGCGTTTCAGGCTCCGGTCAAACACCGGGATAATCTGCTCACTTGGAACAACCGCCCACTCAAAGCCGCTATCGCCCTGCCAGTAATGCACCCAACCAATGGAAGTATTTGCAGCATTTACGCACAGTTCCATGCAGTTCTTAGCGTATTCATCACCCAATGCTTCCGTGATACGCTTATTGCTTGCCGTACTTCCTACATCAAACAGTGGCGGTGCGGTAAAGGCATAGGCGGCTTTCTGGTTCACGATCAGTCCGTGGAAGTTCCGGGGAATCCGGTTGTCTGCATTGCGCAGCGGGTTGTCGGATTCCTCTTTTTCCTTGTCTTTAGGTTTGTCCCGGAACAGAATGTCTGTCTCGTTGCGATAATACCGCTCTGCCACTGCTGCACGCGTCACAAACGTGGCGTGACCGGGTTCATATTTTTTTATCAGTTGTTTCATTGTTTCAATATCCATTACTGTTCTCCCACTTTTTATCTATCTCCACGCAATTCCAATGATTAAATTATCTGTAGAAATAAATCATAAGTATTGATGATATAAATAATGCGCCCCAGTAGACGATTTCACATAAATCTTTATTTTCTTTTGCCTTGTCCATTTCTTTAAAAAAAGAAACTGCAAATAAAAGAGCAGCTATTTTAAATATCATATCTATCCCTCACTTCAAAATACCAATACTACCCGGTTTGCGAATAATCGTATAACAGAAGTACCGCAGTGCATCCATTGCATGATCGTGTTGTTTTACCGGTTTGTCCTCGCCATGCTCCGATGCTTTCTGGTCCCAAATGTATGAACCAAATTCTTTAATCGTATTAGGGCACTGTTCACTGATTGCAATCTTACCTTCATTCAATAACGATGCTACAAACCGGATGCCATCCAGCACATCATTTTTCGCTTTCTTAATCGCATAGCCACGCTTTTTCAATTCTGCGATAAATGACGCTGCGGACGGATCAATGATAATCTTTACCGGCTTTATTCCATCAAGCCACTGCTCCAGATCATTCGCATACTCGGTATCAGTTTTCTGCCTTTCTTCATCACGACCAGAATAATAATACTCACGGCAGCACACCCACCGCCCGGAGCGTTCTTTGCACCACAGCAGAAATACTGTTGCATTCTGTGTACCATAATCGCAGGACACATAATAATTTGCATTTACCAGATCAGCCAGACTGGAAATCACATGCTTGGCAGTATCGAACATATCGTAAATGATGCCCTCAGCCATCGCCCATAGTCCCAGAATATACCGGCGATAGAACACACCTGTGTACATGCTACGATATCGCGCCTTAATTTTCTCCGACAGGCTCAAGTTATCATCCATCGTGAAATGCAGATACAACAGATGCTTTTCTTCCCGCTTATCAATCCATCCTGTCTTAAACCAGTGATATGGTCCATCCGGGTTGCAGTTGAACCAATACTTTGAACCATCAATAGAACATCGCCCTGTTGCCTGGTTCACGAAGCTTTCTGGCATCAACGCAACTTCATCAAAAAAGACCCCAGCCAAGGTAATACCTTGAATGAGATCCTGCGATCGTTCGTCTTTGCCACCAAATATATAGAAATAATTGGTCACGCCACCTCGGGAAACAATGACCAAATTGTCAGCTCTGTGATCTGCCACGGTATAACCGCGGCTACGGAGCATCAGCTTAAGCCAAAATAGTACATTCCTACGGAAAGAGCCAATTGTCTTACCACACATACCGAAATTTTCGCCGTCAAATGAGTTCATCGCCCACATAACAAACGAAAGTGACATGCTCACTGTCTTTCCGGACCGGATAGCACCATCGGCGATAATGCCATCCTTATCTTTAACCGGAGAATCCTCGCACCACCAGTTCAATACTTTGCGCTGCTTCTTTGAAAATGGCTTGAATTTGAAAACCCGCTTAATCCTCTTCATTGCCCCAGTCCTCCGCCGCAGTTCCATTCAGAGCATCGAGGAATCCATCATCTGCGTTTTCTTCTCCATCATCCGTTTGGACCTTGGCTCTGAGAAGCGCGATCTCTGCTCTCTGTTTCTCTGTAGCAAGATCCATGTGATCTGATAGCCACTGTAAGGCTTTCATCCGGTCGGCAAGTTTAATTTTTACGCCATACGGTGTTCCTGTGACTTCATCAATCACACTTCCATCCGACTCTGCTTTCATCTGCACGCCCGCTTCTGTCACGATAACGAAATCGTTCATATCCGCAAAAGCAATGTCCATATACTTCTGAAAGATGTCTGACTCACTTAGGAACTCCCTGTTGAGCCGTTCCTGCTTCAACCGCAAGATTTCATCTTTTATCCGAGTATTTCCGAGTAACGCAGGGCCATTTGTGACTGCAGTTGTATATCCACATCCATACGCTTTCTGGTATGCCTTGGTCGCATTAAAGCACCGGATGTAATATACGCAAAAAAGCTGTTGCTTATCAGTCAAGTCAGTATTTTGGATTACCCGCTTAACTTCATCAGCTACAGCTTTTTTCGTAACGTTCTTTTTGCTTTCCGAACGTTCGCTTTTCTTTTCCGAACGCTCGCTTTGATGCTCGCCATCCCAATGGTATGTACTTTTCCATCTTCGGACTGTACCGGCTGGGACTTTTAACCGATCTGCAATCTCGACCAGCTTCATCCCATCCTTATACAGCTTCCGGGCCTTCTCTGCCTTTTCGTTCGGACTTCTTGCCACTGCTGCCACCTTCCTGTTTCTTCTTTTCCCTGCACTCTTTCATAACATGCGCAATCGCCTGTTCGGCTGTTGGATCACTGTATCTTTCTTTGTTCATCCTGTCACTCCGTTCATAAGGAGGTCGCGGCTCCCCTGGTTTTCATGGAGCCGCTTAAGTTGTGAGATCATAAAGAAAAAGAGACTGCCGAAGCAATCTCCCTTTGAACCTTTCGTTCAGTATAACAATATCATATTTTTTGTGTGTCATTCTATGTCCTTTTGCAATTTACACTATAAAATTATTCAGTGCTCTCGCATGGATTCGATGTGTCTGTTTCCAGCTTTTATTTATCTTCACACAGATATCCTCCCACTTCATCAGCCTTATATACCGATACATCAGCACATCCTTTTCATCTTCATTATCCATGCGCTCTATCTTATCCGTGATCTCCCTGCACAGTTTGATTCTGTGGTACCTGGCTTTCATGTACCGTCTTTCCTCTTCATCCAGCAGTGCGGCATAACCGGATAGATCGGTGTTGTTGTGTGCATGTGGCATACCATCATTGCCTGCGGATGGCATGATCTTGCTTAAACGCATTTCTGTTATCTTTTCCTCGCTACGCTTCATCTGGCGTACTGCTTTTTCATATTCTTTTAAATATTCCTTTTTCTGTTCTGTTTCTGTCAATCCTTTTCCTCCTATTCCTCTCCCTGCCAGATCTTCGGTGTACCATCAGCATTGAGCATAACGGTAAGACCGCCGCCCGTGCTTATTGTGATATATAAATACATCACTCCTGTGTCACTATCTGCATAAATAAGATATTCTTGTCCACTTCCCACCAGTACCATTGTGTTTTCCTGTCCCGCACTGACATTTGCTGTATCACTGCATCCGGCAATCAGAAGTGTTGCTGTTATGATGGCTGTTATAAGTTTCTTTCGCACTGCATTAGTCCTCCGTATTTTCCTCATATTCCTCTTTGCTGATGGTCCTGATGCATTCCTCACTCACGCCTAAACTTTTCGCCATGTTTGCAATGGCTCTTTTCACATAGTCGTATGCACTTTCTTCAAAAATCCTTGGCTTTTCTTCTGTGACTGTAAAACCTATATTCTGCTCTGTATATCCAACGGAACCCTCTCCGCCAAACATTTCTGAATCCTTAATTTCAAAGTATAATGATATTCTGATTTTCATTTCATTCATTGTTTTTCCTCTCTTCTTGGTTTTGTTATCTGGTTCTAAAATAAACTCATCTGGTTCTCGTCGTACTGATAAATGCGTCCAGTCATGATCCTCCCTAACTGACGCAATCTCTCCACCCGTGGTTTCTGCTTAAGATTTGCCATATAATTATTATCCACTTCCGGCGGTATGGATAAATAATATTCATCTGGCAATGGCAACTGATTTTCTGTGCAGGCCTCATGGATCTTTGACTGATAATAAATGATATGATTCCGTGTCAGATTCATGTTGCAGCCATCCGACCAGAACGGATCATTACACCCGTTCTGGTTGATAACTTTCCAGTGTTCTATTTCTCTGCGGATGCACTGGCAGTACTCTTTCACTTTATCTTCTGCTGTCTGTATCATGACAGCACCTCCAAATCTTCCAATGGAACATAATGTTTTAAATTGTTCGCATAATAAACAACAGCACATTTTACCGTTTCTTTTGCTCTTTTCGATACATAAAACGCTTCTGGAATGACTCCGATACCTACATCACATTCATCTTCATAAATCGCATCAAGATAGCCTTTGATGACAATATCCTTATATCCAACAATTACACCTGTGAAATTCTTATCAACGTGTTTGAAATAAGTTTTCTCGATATATTCAACATTTTTTTCGACAGTGCCATCATTGTTTCCATCTGCCAGATTATTGTCCATTGCATCAGCAGTTAATGTTTTCCTGTCGAGATACAGCCATCTTCCGTCTTTAAATGGCTTATAAAAGCCTTTGCATTTTACTTTTTCAAATAAATTCATGGCAACACCTCCGAAAAATTTAAGGTTTACGCAAACCGGAGCTGTCCGGTCTGCTCTGCTTCTATCTGCATATTTGGCATCCGCTCTGCAACACACAATTCTGGCAAATTTGCTCTGACCAGTGCTGCAGGTATTGGCGGACATACTGCATTGCCGCATCTTCGCACCTGTTCGCTTCTCGGATATGTCTTGCCGGTGTAATCATGGTCGATTATGTAATCGTCCGGAAATCCCTGACATCCATATAACTCCCTTGGCTCCAGCATCCGCAGTCCAATATCCACAATCTGGTAATCAGTGCCGTTGATGGTCACAAGTCCAAAGCGATCCTGTGCTGTGACTGTATCAAGCGGATCTTTGATATCCTGCCCTGTTCCCTGTCCATAGTATTTAATCAGAAACGCTCTGACCTCTCCAAAGTGTCCGTCACCAGCCGTGATCGTTGGTAATGGCTGTCTGATATCTTTTCCGTCACAATGATTGTTCATCTGAATCAGATTCGCAGTAACAACGCTGTTATGATCCCATGCGGTCACTGTCGGAAGCGGATTTTCTACTGTTTCCCCAGCACCTTTATATCCTCCGTCATAGTACTTATGCAGAAACGATGCGACCAGCCCATATCTATTTGAGCTGTCAACTGTCATGATCGGATCTTTTATAGCCTGCCCTCTTACTCCATCTTTTGAAGTTTCTGAATGGTACTGAATCAACGTAGGACTAATAAGACATTGCTGATTGCCAGTTGTAATTGTGTGTATCGGATCTTTGCAATTTCCGCCCGGATGATTTGTCGTATTCGTTCCCATGTATGGTGCAAGCGTTGGTTCAATCAGACAATGCTCATTTTTGCTCACAATCGTTGTAAGCGGCTCTCTAACATCCTTACTTCGGTCTTTTGCAAATCCTGTCTGCCCGATCTGTACCATATATGGCTCCACAATCCCATATCCGTGCTTTCCGGTTATGGTAGGCATTGGCTCTCGAATATCGTTCGGTCTCCGCTCACCACCGTGATTACACTGAATGATAAAAGGCTCTGGATTATCCAAAACGAATTTTTTCAATCCCTTGGCAATCCTATCCAGCGTCTTTGATGCAAGTGGACGTACCGCCCGGATGCCGTATTTTTCTTTGATTTCTTCGGAAGTGTCAAAAATGCTTGGACAAGGGCGACTGAAATCGATCTGTGTATACGCTCCAACATAAGGTTCCAGTAATCCGGCTTTTACTTTCTCACTGTCCGCGGGTGCATGTGTCGGCTCCGGCCAGACGATTGGCTTACCATCACACCGGGCAATCATAAAAAATCTTTTTCGCATGGTCGGTGCGCCATAATCGGCAGCAATCAGTTCTTTAAATTCTACAGTGTACCCCAGATCATTTAGCTGCTGTACAAACTTTTCAAATGTTTTTCCCTGCTTTGCCTTGATCGGATGGTGCCCTCTGTTCAATGGTCCCCATGTTTTGAACTCTTCCACATTTTCAAGCATGATGACTCTCGGTCGGACAAGTCCCGCCCACCTGCAAGCTACCCATGCAAGACCTCTGATATTTTTATCCTTTGGCTTTCCACCTTTTGCTTTACTGAAATGCTTACAGTCTGGTGAGAACCAGGCAAGTCCAACCGGATGCCCATTGCATGCCTTTACTGGATCAACTGCCCAGACGTTTTCACAGTAATGCTTCGTGTTCGGATGATTAGCCTTATGCATCTTAATTGCTTCTGGATCATGATTGATTGCAATATCAACACTGTATCCGGTTGCCATTTCTATACCAGTGGAAGCGCCGCCCCCACCGGCAAAATTGTCAACTATCAATTCTCCATGTATCATGACAGCACCTCCGAAAAATTAAGTTTCATCTGTTGATCCGGCTCATAGTTCATCCATACCGTTTCCATCCGTGGCTTTCCGTGCTCCGCACAGCTTGAAAACTGTTTTTTCTCCCATCCGTTCAGATAGTCGTTATACATTTCTGACTCATAACCAGAAATCATAATCTTTGCTTTACTCTGCAGTAACGCTTTCAATAATTCCTCGTGATCCGCATCTGTCATCTCATGTTTATATTGTTTTCCTGCTCTGGTACTCAAAACATACGGTGGGTCAATGTACATAAAAACATTTCTGTAATTAAATCTCTCAATCACTTCCACCGCCGGGCGGTTCTCGATCTGTACCATGCGCAACCGTTCCGCTATGTCAATGATCCATTCCGGCAGACGGTACCAGTTCCATAATGCATAAGCTCTTTCTCTGCCCTGTACATCATTTTTCCATCCTACCTTGCTGCCATTGGTACGGAACCCGTGCCCCTGCCAACACTGGATTAAAAATCGTAATGCTTTATGATACGGTTCATCCGGCATCATTAACTCCCATGCATCCAGCTTATATGTATCCTCATATTTTTCACGACTGAACGGTGTAGTCATTACCATTCTGGCCAGACGATCCGCATCCTCCTGTATACACCGGAAGATATTCACAACGTCATGATCCAGATCATTAATCGTTTCGATATCAGATACCGGCTTATTAAATAACACGGCCCCGCTGCCGAAGAACGGCTCTACATAGCTGTGATGTTCCGGTATCAGTTCCACCAATCGGGGAGCAATGTTCCATTTACTTCCCGGATATTTCAATACTGTTCTCATTTTCTTCAAAAGGAACCCGATATATCGTTGCCCCGGCCGGAGGTTCGGCTCCTTTCTGATATTCCATGCACATATCTACAATAGCGCATTTTGAATTTGTTTATGTTGCGTTTTATACAACAAATTCATCGTTTTATTGCTTTTAAATCATCCAATCTAATGGCAAACCTCTCACTCCTTTTTTATTTCAAAATTTCATCTAAGCAGGCATTCCAACCCACCCGACGTATTGATGTGCTGAGATCTTCATAACCAGATTTCAACTCTGGTATCTTCTCTGGCAACTCCCGGAGCGGACAAAATTCGGGTCTACATGCTATATAATCTATTACGTCCTCTCCCATTCCCGGTATTCCACAATACAATGTTTTTTTCTCCGTATCTTGGCGGTTGCTCATCATCTACGAAATCGCACATATCACATGATTCCGGCATATCCATAACCAATACTGCTTTAGACATCCGTTACACCTCTCTATCATTTAATTCTTCAAGACTATCCTGCAAGTCGTGGTAATAGTTGATCTGGTCGGTGAAATGCTCATCCAGTATATCAATCATTTCTTTTTTTGCATCCTCTAAGGATTCTGCTTGCATAAAATTCATGTGGCCATTAATCACTGACTGCCATCCTATCTCTTCGCCACAATAAACAATGCTTCCTACGGTGACACTGCCATAATAGGCAACGATGTCTATTTGCTTTTCCCAGTCATCTTGTTCTGGGGCAACTTCTTTCCACTTCATTGTACACATACCATCACGCTCCTTCCGGTTTCTCGCACCGCTCAAATTCAATTACCCACACCCACGGATTCGCATCCCAGCCGTAGCAGTCAATGTCGGATTTCTTGACGGTGGAGTTCCACAAGTCTTCAAATTGTCCTCTTGCGGTACACGCCCCGGTAAGCAATCCGCTATTGCATCCTTCAGCTTGTGCTTGCACTTCCGTGATCTCTTGCAACCGCTCCACCCTCACATTCGTAACCTTAAGCCAGATACGTGCGGCTTCTTTCGGCATGTGGATGGATGGTTTCCACTTTGTAACATCGGCAATATCATCTTTCTGCCAATCTTCGTAGTAATAGTATCCTTTCGGTGCCTCTTTCCATGTTTCACGAACATACAGGATATCGCCCGTACAGATAGGACAGGTTCTCTCCGCCGTACTTAACTGTTCCATCTGCTCCTTATCAGCAAAGTTATGTACTGCATAAGTTCTCTTGTCGGCATTGTAAAATTCCATATCCGGCACAGTACACTCATTGGCATCTTTGCAAATTCGCCTTGTGCAGGTCTTCCGTCCGTCCAGAATTGCCCGAACCATTTCTGTATTAAATAAAATCGGTTTAATTGCCATCTGCACCACCACCTTTCACAATCTCGATTGCATGCTCATAACTTCTTGCTTTCTCTTTTCCCAAATTCCTGTTGTATGCATTCTCCCAAAACTTTCTCTCATTCTCCAACTGCTCCACAATCTTGTCCTGGTCATAGGCGGTCGGCTGCGCATTAAAAGTATCATGTATGATATCACCTATGGTAACGTATGTATCTATTGCTTCTCCGTCTGATCCATCCCCCATGATGGAACTTAAATTATTTGCTAAATCCTCATACAATTCGTCCGCATCAATCAATCTCATCGTTTGCCCTCCTGTTCCACTTTTTAGTCGCTTCTGTTCCCGTTTCTCCGCTAATGGCTCCTCCACACTCCGTGCATTCAATAAATGCTCCTCCTGTATACACTGGCATCTTGCAAATGATGTGCCTATGTGGCTCAATAACTTCGATTACAGCTTTCCCGCCACAGAACGGGCATGGCTTCAATTTTTCGTTCATTCTTCATCCCCCCAATCTAATCTCTGACCGCAATCACAATATACGGTATCCTCTTCCAATATGTCTCCACAGCAAGGACATCTCACTATAAGACCGACATAGCTGTCTCCGTCTTTTACCTGGGATATTGATTTCACTTTCTTCGCTGTCTACTTCTCCACCGCCGTCCGGCATTCTTCCGGTGTGCCGATCGCCTTATATTCTTCCCACACCTTAGCATCCTCGTTTGTTAAAAGGCAAAATCCCTCATGCTTCTCCCCTTCAAACACCGTTTCGATAAAGTGGTGCATCAAAAGCGGAATATCTACGTTGGCATGATAACGTTCTTTTAAGTCTTTTTCGATTTTCCGGTATTTCTGTACCTCTTCCAGTGCGTTTATTGCCATTGCATAAGCATTTTCAAAAGATTTCCCCCATGATGTATCACACGGAATCGCTTTTCCAAGTTCGTTACAATCATATTTTA
>OHMA01000985.1_pt1 | contig 13445 bp, 11 predicted proteins | sample 1569171 | NCBI WGS metagenome assembly OHMA01 (sample SAMEA3879580, study PRJEB24766) | human gut metagenome | biome: human-associated habitat; feature: feces | place: USA | collected 1985/1987
CGTCGTATTTCATTGGTACACCTCGTTCTTTATTCGGGAAGAGTTATCTCTTCGTTTATTCTTTCAACGCCGTCCGTGCCGATCTCGTGAAGAGCCGGCAGGAAGAAGAGTCCGGGTGCTCTGCCGGACGGGAACAGATCGAGCAGCGGAACCATCACGAAAGCGCGCTCGTGTATTCTCGGGTGGGGCAGGGTGAGCAGGAAGCTCTCGCTCTTCATGCCCTCATAGAGCAGCAGGTCGAGGTCGAGCACGCGCGGTCCGTCTTTTATCGTCCTCACGCGGCCGTAAGCTCCCTCGATGCCGAGGCATGCGCCGAGCAGCATCTGCGCGGACAGCTCCGTCTCCACTATTATCGCGGCGTTGTAAAACAGCGGCTGCGCCTCATATCCGACCGGGCGGGTCTCATAGACGTGGGAGCACGCTGTTATTTTCGTCTTTGGCAGGCGGGACAGAGAGCGCACAGCGCCGTTTATGTTCTTCAGTCTGTCCCCCATGTTCGAACCGATCCCTATAACTGCCTGCATACAGTTTGCCATAAAATCTACAGTCCTTTCGATTGATGTTTCTTGCCCGTTTTATGTTTTTATTTTCTTTCCCTGTAAATGCTGACCGCGGCGAAGCCGAAATCCGCCTTCATCGGCGCGTCCGGCTTTTTGCAGGTCACTCTCACGCCCTCAATGGGCGGAAATTCTTCGAGCAGTGCGTCGGCAACACGCCGCGCGGCACGCTCAATGAGCTTGTCCTTCTGCGAGGAAAACACCCTGCGCGCGCATTTTATCATCTGCGCGTAGCTGACGGTGTCGTTTAAGTCGTCGCTCTCGCCGGCTTTTGAAAGCGGAATATCCGCCTCAATGTCGAGAATGAAGAACTGCCCGTCCTCCTGTTCCTCGGGATTGACCCCGTGATAGGCGAAGAGGCGAAGCGAATTTATAATTATCTTATCCACCGTCTGCCTCCCCGTATATCTTTTTCAGTGCGTCCGCGACGCGCGCCGACTGGACGGCGGAGAACACATCGTGGGCGCGGATAACATCTGCGCCGTTCAATATGCTCGCCGTGTGCAGCGCTACCGTTCCCGGGTCGCGCTTTGCGGCGTCCGTCTCGCCCGATGCCGTGCCGATAACGCGCTTCCGCGACGCGGCGGACATCAGCGCGCTGCCGTCGGTCTTTATCTTCCCGATATCCCTTATCAGGCGCAGGTTGTCCTCGTAGCTTTTTGCAAAGCCGATTCCCGGGTCGAAGCAGAGGCTGCTCGCCGGTATCCCGTGCGATTTTGCGACCCTCGCGGCTCTGCCGAAAAAGTCGAGCACATCGTCGGAGACTCCGTTTTCATAGACGGGGACGGCGTCCGCGCCGGCGCCGAATTCGCTGACAACCTTCGCCATCTCGTCGCTTGCTTCCCCGCTGACATCGTTGATTATCTTCGCGCCGTGCGTGAGAGCCGTGTGCGCACATTCGGGATAGAATGTGTCAACGCTTATCGGAACGGTTATCCTGCCCTTTAACAGATCGAGCACCGGAATGAGTCTCGCGTTCTCTTCGTCGGCGGAGAGCCTTGTTGAGCCGGGGCGGGTCGACTGCGCGCCGACATCGATGATATCAGCGCCGAGCGCCTGCATCTCGAGCGCGTGCTCAAGTGCCTTCTGCGGCTCGTCCCATTTGCCGCCGTCCGAAAAAGAATCGGGAGTTATATTGAGTATCCCGCACACAAGGGTGTGGGAGGAGGTATCAAAAATAAATCTCTCCATAGTATCGCCTTATTTTGTCAGAAGTGATATTGCCTCGGCGCGCGCCCTCGCGTCCGAGCGCATCGTGCCGCGCAGAGCGGAAGTCCTCGTCTGCGCACCCGACGCACGCGCTCCGCGCATCGTCATGCACAGGTGCTCTGCCTCGATAACGACCGCCACGCCGAGCGGGTCGAGCTGTTCATCGAGGAAGTCCGCAATCTGCGAAGTCAGCCTCTCCTGAAGCTGCGGTCTGCGCGCGAAGCTGTCAACTATCCTCGCGAGCTTCGACAGGCCTATGACTTTGCCGTCGCGCGGGATATATGCTATATGCGCCCTGCCGATGAACGGCAGAAGATGATGCTCGCACATCGAATACATCGGGATGTCGCGGACAATGACCATCTCTTCGTTTTTCTCTTCGTTGAAGAGCTTGACATGGCGCTTCGGATCGTCCTCGAGCCCCGAGAAAATCTCTTCATACATTCTGGCGACCCGCGCGGGCGTTTCGACAAGACCCTCTCTGTCCGGATCCTCGCCGACCGCCGCAAGTATCTCGCGTACAGCCGCCTCGATTCTCTTTTTGTCCATCATTTCACCCCGGTTATACGAGAATAAATTCGATGACACAGTGGGTGTCGTCGGCGATATAATTAATCTGCGTTGTTGAAAATCCGCCCTTGCCCGCGTCGGCGATGCTGAGGAGTCTGTAGATCTCCTCTTTTTTCAGCAGTCCATCAATGGCGCGTTGATAAGCGTCTTCGGAAGAGAACCTGACGTCGAGCTTGTCGCCCGATTTATGCCCGCCGAACATATTTGAAAGAGCGGTTTTCGTCTCGGCATTGTAGCCGTCGAACTGCCTGCCGAGCTTGACGAAATAGTTGCTGTCCGTCGCGGTGCAGCAGGCGGACGCATCGGAAAACGTGTGGGTTTTCAGTATCTCTTCGTCCGTAATATTGAAATAGGCATAGCGCTTGTTCTGCGTCACTCCCTCGCCGATGGGATCGTCCCAGGTGAGGTCGAGGTTATAGGGCTTGCCGTCGATAAAGACGACATTCCACATATGTCCCTCGCTCGCGCCGTCTTCGCGCTTCGCCGTGCCGGTGATGACATAGTTTTCTATTCCCGCCTTGTCGAGCAGGAGCTTCGCCGCCTTTGCGTATCCCTCGCATGAGGCGGAGCCGTTGACGAGCACGCCGTAAGCGGAGCTTGCAATGAGCTTGTCGGAGTCGGTATATCTGCACGAGTCGATTATCGCGTCGTGGATAAGCAGTTCCTTGTCAAAATCAGAAGCTTCTTTGACTATCTTTGCGCCGAGCTCATCCGCTTTTGTCTGAAGCTCGGCCTTTTTCTGCTCATACTCGTCTTTGGTCATGGCGTATTCGCAGCTGAACCAGAACTTGCGGTCTCTCGAGACGAGCATACATTCGCGCCCGAGCATTATCAGCTCCGGATTGTCGTACATAACGGCGAGCCAGACCTTTTCGAGCTCTTCGTTGTTGAGCTCGGGAATTTCAATTTCCTCGGGAAACGACTCAATGTCGCGGAGAATGGCGTTGTATGCGCGTTTCTCGTTCTCATTAAGCTCGCCGAAGTAGTGCTTGAAGTCGCCGAACGCAGACACTTGTTCAGATGAAGGTATATTGTTCACCTTTTTCACCGAGCACCCGGTGAATATGAGCGTCAGCGCCAGCAGAAGCGCCGCAGGACACAGAAGCTTTCTTGCCAAATGACCGCCCCCCTTGTTTTATAAACGGTTATTTTCCGCGCTTGCCGGGTGTAACGGTCAGCTCGCCGGCGGAAGAAACGGATGTATATTTTATATCTCCCGCCGCCATCGCGGAGAGAGTGCGCTCACAGCGCGAGAAATCGACTATCGATATGTCGGTGTCCAAAGAGTCGATTATCTGCGAGAAATAGTTGCGCCCGGAGGCGAGATAGGTCTTGTTGATATACTGCGAGAACAGCACGCAGAGCAGATCGCCCTGCTTCTGCGCTCCGCCGCCCGACGGAGTCAGGCAGTAGCGGAAATATTTTAGCAGCGTCTCGCCCTTGACGGTCTGGTTGCCGGGCATGAGCGAGAGCGACAGCTCCTTTGTCTTATAGCTTATGCGCTCGGGTACGGATATCTGCGCGCCGGAGAGCACATTGATGGCATTCTTGAACTGATTCGCGGTCGAGACGGCGTATTTGTCCGCGGTGAATCCGCAGAGGGAGTCGACCGCTTTCTTGAGCTCTTTCGAGCCGCCGGTCTTGTAGTGACCCATAAGACTGTCTTTGTTGCCGGAGACATCCGCCGAAGTATTCGGATCAAAGGCGCACACGCGCACCTCGCCCGAGTCGAGATCGGCGTTGACCGCGGCGACAAAATACAGCTCGTCTTTGTCGTCCGAGACGCAGGCGAACATAAATGTTGCCTTGCCGCCGAGCGGCGCGATAGCCTCGTCGGTGCTCCCGTCGGAGGATTCAACTTCCTTTTCCGGGAACAGGTCGTTCATTGAGAGATGATGCGATTTGAACATATAGGCTACGGAGACGAGGGCAAATGCGAGCAGAAAGCCGACGAATCCGAGCACGAAAAGCCGAAACTGCTTCGTCTTTTTCTCCTGCGTTGTGCGGAACTTCATTCCCTTTCTTTTCGCCATGCTATCACCTCCGATTATTTATAAAGTATTGCCGCCGAATATGCGCCGAGCGGGACATTGAGTCCGTCGGCGGCGCTGCCGAAGAGCGTGGATGCGCCCCGCCAGCGTTCGGGGACAGTGTATTCTATCCCGTGGCAGTTCGCGTTTGCGATTATCAGCGCGCTGCACGATTCGGAATTGCGCTCATATGCGATGCAGCCGAGCGCCGAGGATATGCAGTTGAACTCTCCGTCGATAAACGCGGGACAGAGCTTTCTGATCCTGCCGAGCGTTCTGTAGTGGCCGAGCAGCTCCGCGTTTTCGTTTCCCCAGGGGAAGCAGGCGCGGTTGAACGGATCTTCGCCGCCCGCGAGTCCGACCTCGTCGCCGTAATAGACGCAGGGAACGCCGGGGAGCGTGAACTGCAAAACCGAGGCGAGCTTCAGAAGGCAAACGCCCTTTTGATATTGCTCTTCAGTCAAGATACCCCTGTCGCGCCCGTTTTCGGGGCGCCCGATATCGCCGCGTCCGAGCCGCGTTATGGCGCGTACCGTGTCGTGGGTGCCGATATGGTTCATCAGCGTGTCGAGCGACGCGCGCGGATAGTGTTCGACTATGTTTTCAACGCATTCGCGGAGCTCTTCCGCGTTCGCCGTGCGGACAAAATCTATAACAGCATTTGCAAACGGATAGTTCATCACGCTGTCCAGCTCGCCGCCCTCGAGATATCTGCGGCGGTGGCCGTAGCTTATCTTGTCGGTCGCGTCCTCCCAGACCTCGCCGAGGAGCACACTGTCGGGATCCGCCGCTTTGGCAGCGGTGCGCATGTCGCGCAGCACATCGTCCGGCAGCTCGTCGGCCACATCCAGCCGGAAGCCGGCAGCGCCCCGGCGCAGCCATGTGTCGATCACGCCGCCCTCGCCGGTGATGAACTCCACAAAGGAGGGGGTCTCCTCGTTGACTTCCGGCAGGGTCTCGAAGCCCCACCAGCTGCGGTAGCCGCCCTTATACTTGGAATCGAAATCGTACCAGCTGCGGTAGGGGGAGTTGGGGTCGCGGTAAGCGCCGCCCTCGCCGTAGCGGCCCTCGCGGTTGAAGTAGCGGCTGTCGGAACCGGTGTGGCTGAACACGCCGTCCAGCACGATGCCGATGCCGTACTTGGCGGCCTCGCGGCAGAGCACCTCAAACTCTTCGTTGGTGCCCAGCAGCGGGTCCACGTTCAGGTAGTCGGCGGTGTTGTAGCGGTGGTTGGAGTGGGCCTCAAAGATGGGGTTCAGGTAAAGGTAATCCACGCCCATCTCCCGCAGGTAGGGGAGCTTGATGCGGATGCCCTCCAAATCGCCGCCGAAGTAGTCCTCGTTCAGGTGGCCGCCGGTCTCGTTGGGCTGCCAGAAGGGCTCGGCGTGCTTGTCGGCCTGATACAGCCGATCCGGGAAGGGCATGGGCTTGTTCTCCACACCCTCGCAGAAGCGGTCCGGGAAGATCTGGTAGAACACCTTGCCCTTGATGCATTCGGGCGTCTGGAAATCCGGCTCGTAGACCGTGATCTGCCAGCTTTCGCCCTCCTGCCAGCTGACCACGCCGCAGTTGTCCGGCCCGCGGAAGATGCGGCGGAAATCGGTGTAGAGGTCAAAGTAATAGAAGTACAGGCCCACATCGTTCAGGGTCACATCCACCGAAAAGTGGTTCTGTTTGGGCGTCTGGCCGTCAAATTTCATGCGGTAGTGCACGGGTACATCGTATTTGCCCTCCTTTTGCAGTACAAGGTGCGGGTCCACATAGCCCAGTTCCTCGGGGATGCACAGGGACAGGTGCACGGTCTGCCCGGCGCGCACGGCACCAAAGGGCTGCTTAAAGTAGGGGTCGTAGCTGTTGAACAGACAAGACAAAAAAGATCGTCCTTTCTCAAAAAAGCCCCGGCGGGCGAAATGCCACCGGGGCTTTGCGGTTTTACAGGGGAAAATTACTTGCCCATGGGCACGGGGGAAGCGTACCAGATATCGCGGGCATAGTCCAGCACGGCGCGGTCTGCGCTGAAGATGCCGCTGTTGGCAATGTTCTTCAGGCTCATGCGGGCCCAGGTCTCGCGGTCAGCATACAGCTTCTGCAGGTCGGCCTGTGCACGGCGGTAATCCTTGAAGTCGGCCATGACCATGTACGGGTCGCTGGTGCGCAGGTTCTCGGTGACCTCGTGGAAGTTCTCGCCGTTCCAGCCGCGCTCCAGGAAGTTCAGGGCGCTGTTGGCAACGTCGTCGCCCATGATAAAGGCGTTGGGGTGGTAGCCCACCTGCTTCAGGTTGTTCACCTCGGGGGTCAGCATACCGAAGATCAGCTCGTTCTCCTTGCCGGCAGCATCGGCGATCTCCACGTTTGCACCATCCAGAGTGCCCAGCGTGATGGCACCGTTCAGCATGAACTTCATGTTGCCGGTACCGGAAGCCTCGGTGCCTGCCAGAGAGATCTGCTCAGAGACCTCGGCAGCGGGCATCAGGTGCTCGCTCAGGGAGACACAATACTCCTCCAGATACACCACGCGCAGCTTCTCACGCACGGCGGGGTCGTTGTTGATCAGGTCGCCCAGCTTGCAGATCATGCGGATCATCTGCTTTGCCATGTAGTAGCCGGGAGCAGCCTTTGCGCCGAAGATGTAGGTCTTGGGGATAAAGTCGGCGTTAGGGTTCTCCTTCAGGTACAGGTACTGTGCAGCGATGTTCAGCGCATTCAGGTGCTGGCGCTTGTACTCGTGCATACGCTTGACCTGGCAGTCAAAGATGGAATTGGGGTCGATGATCTGACCGGTGCTCTTTGCCAGATAACTTGCAAAATCCTTCTTGTTGGCCAGCTTGATCTCGTTCAGCTTCTTCAGCACGGTCTTGTCGTCGGCGTACTTGTTCAGCTTGGTCAGATCAGAAGCATCGTGCTTGTAGCCGTCGCCGATGGTCTCGTCCAGCAGCTTGCACAGGCCGGGGTTAGAGGCCAGCAGCCAGCGGCGGTATGCAATGCCGTTGGTCACGTTCTTAAAGGCGTTGGGCTTGAACAGGTAGTAATCGTGGAAAACGCTCTCCTTGATGATCTCACTGTGCAGCTTGGAAACGCCGTTGATGCTGTTGGCGGTGTAGGCGCAGATGTTGGCCATGCGCACCTGATTGTCGCCGATCAGTGCCATGTAGTCGATCTTGCCCTGATCGCCGGGGAAGGCCTTTGCCAGCTCCTCGCGGGCGCGGCGGTCCATCTCCACCACGATCTGGTAGATGCGGGGCAGGGTCATCTTGAAGATGTCCACGTTCCACTTCTCCAGAGCTTCGGCCATAACGGTGTGGTTGGTGTAGGAGAACACCTTCTGGCAGATGCTGAAGGCCTTGTCCCAGTCAAAGCCGCACTCATCCAGCAGGATGCGCATCATCTCGGGGATGGCCAGAGTGGGGTGGGTGTCGTTCAGCTGGATGGCGACCTTGTCGGGCAGGTTCTCCAGCGTAGCGTAGCTGGACAGGTGGTTCTGCACGATATCGCCGATAGAAGCAGCGGACAGGAAGTACTGCTGACGCAGGCGCAGGATCTTGCCCTCAACGTGGTTATCGTTGGGGTACAGCACCTTGGAGATGAGCTCAGCGTTGGCGTTCTTGCTCATAGCAGTGTTGTAGTTGCCCAGAGAGAAGCTGGACATATCAAAGTCCGGGGTCTTTGCCTGCCACAGACGCAGCTTTGCAACGCCCTTTCCATCGTAGCCCTGCACATACATATCGGAGGGAATGGCCATGACGCTGTTGTAGTTGGTGTGCTGGATGTAGTGGAAGCCGTTGTCCCAGTTCTCGTGGATCTCGCCGTCAAAGCGGATCTCCACAGCCTGATCCGGGTGGCTCTTCAGCCACACCTGACCGCCGGGCAGCCAGTTGTCGGCGCGCTCCTGCTGCCAGCCGTCCACGATCTTCTGCTTGAAGATGCCGTACTCGTACAGGATGGAGTAGCCGGTGCCGCAGATATCGGTGGTGGCCATGCCGTCCAGATAGCAGGCAGCCAGACGGCCCAGACCGCCGTTGCCCAGGCCTGCATCGGGCTCTTCCTCAAAAATGCTGTCCAGATTGATGTCGGCGTCGGCCAGTGCCTTCTTGGCAACCTCGTCCAGACCCAGATTGAACAGGCTCATCTTCAGGCTGCGGCCCATCAAAAACTCCATGCAGAGGTAGTAGACCTGCTTGGTGCCGGTGCCGATAGCCTTGGACTGGAACTTTTTGTGGTTCTCGCTCATCATCTGACGGCAGATCAGAGCCAGAGAACGGTAGATCTGCTGGTTGGAGGCAACATTCAGCTCCACACCGTACTCACTGGTGAGCTTGTCCTGAAGAATTTTGCCAAATTCTTTTGATGTCATAGTGTGCTCCTATCCGCATAAGCGTTTGCTTTGCTAAAATAATTGAGTAGATAATAGCAGCAGAAACGTTCCCTCTTTCGCCCGGCTGCCAACATAACAAAGTTATTATAATATGAACGATTTATAAATGCAAGGAAACAGGCGCTTTTTTTCCGTAACTGCTATTTTTTCAGGCCACTTTCTGACAAATATGCCGAAATTTCAAAAATTCCACTTTTTCTTACGGCGTATTTATATTATAATAGAAGGCAGAACTGAACCGCGAAACGTTTTTCGGGGAGTAATTCCGGCAGTAATGGGGCGGGAAACTCCATCGAAACGTTTTCAAATGCCGAAACGTTACCGGGAACGATACCAAATCCCGGCAAGATGCAGAACAAACGGCCTTGCGCCGTACAGATACAGGAAAAAAGGGGAAAACACCATGGTAAACAAGGTAAGGGTCAACATCGCGGGCACACCGTATGCTATCGCAACCACAGATTCGGAAAAGTACATCTTGGGTCTTGCCAAAAAGCTGGACGAGGACATCACAAAGCTGCTGGACACCAACGATAACCTCTCGGTGACCAAGGCGGCGGTGTTCTGCGCGATGGATTATCTGGACGAATACCGCAAGAGCACCGGCAGCGCCGAGAATATGCGCAGCCAGATTCAGGACTACATTGCAGATGCAGCCCGGGCAAAGTTGGCTGAGGACAAGGCACTGGCTGAAAACGCCGTGCTGCGCCGGGAAGCTGCCGCCCTGCGGGAGCAGCTGGCCAAGGAGCGCCAGCGCGAGACCCGCCGGGAGGAGCGCGCCGCCCGCGCTGCGGCAGAGACTGCACAGGAGCAGCCCGCCCCGGAAGCCCCGGCGGCAGACAGTGCGCAGACAGACGAGACCAACTGAACGTACCTTATATAAATAGAAGTCAGAAGGAGAACTATGGCAAGGATCGAAATCTTAGCCCCGGTGGGCAGTGAAGAAATGCTCCGCGCTGCGGTGTTCAGCGGCGCGGACGCAGTATATCTGGGCTTTTCCGGCTTCAACGCCCGCACCGGTGCGGGCAATTTTGATGCCGACAGCCTGAAAGAGGCCGTCCGCTTCTGCCACGCCCGGGGCGTGGCGGTGCACGTTGCGCTGAATACGACCGTGTACGGCACCGAGCTGCCTGCGCTGGAGCAGGCTATCCGGGCGGTAGCAGCCAGCGGTGCGGATGCAGTCATCTGTCAGGATCTGGCAGTGGCTACCTTAATTGGTAAAATTGCCCCGAAGCTGCCCCGGCACGGCTCCACCCAGATGAGCGTCCACACCCTGCAGGGCGCACTGGAGCTGAAGGAGCTGGGCTTTACCCGGGTGGTGCTGGCGCGTGAGCTGAGTCTGCCCGAGGTGGAGCACATCACAAAGCACTGCGGCATCGAGACCGAGTGCTTCATCCACGGTGCGCTGTGCATGAGCGTGAGCGGCCAGTGCTATATGTCCGCCTTTCTGGGCGGGCGCAGCGGCAACCGCGGTTCCTGTGCGGGCCCCTGCCGTCTGCCCTTTGAAGCCAATGCCCTGCCGGAAGGCAAGCCTGGACGGCTGCACCACCTCTCCCTTAAGGATAACTCCGCCATCGACAAGCTGGACAAGCTGCAGGCGCTTGGCGTAGCATCGGCAAAGATCGAGGGTCGTCTGCGCACGCCGGAGTATGTGGCAGCGGCGGTCAGTGCCTGTCTGGCAGGCCGCGAGGGCCGCGCCTACGACCGCGACCTGCTGAAGAACGCCTTCAGCCGTTCCGGCTTCACCTCCGGCTATCTGGACGGAAAAATCGACGGCACGATGTTCGGCGTCCGCAGCGAGGCCGACGCCGAGCTGACCAAGAAGACCCTGCCTGCCTTGCGGGAGCTGTACCGCCGGGAGCGTTCCCGCGTGCCGGTGGAGATGAAAATTGAAATTGAAGAGGGCGGCGAGAAGCTGACCGTCACTGACGGCACCAACAAAGCCTTCGCCTACGGCGACGCCGAACCTCAGCCCGCCCGCACCGACCCCACCGAGAGCCTGAACCGCAGCTTGACAAAGACCGGCGGCACCCCCTTTGAAGCGGCGGACATCGCCGTGGAGATGGACGGCGGGCCGTGGTTCATCCCCGGCAGTGCCGTGAACGAGCTGCGCCGGGAGGCACTGGATGCCCTGCTCAAAAAGCGGGAGGTGCTGCGCCCCTGGCCGGTGCAGGATGTGGAGCTGGAGCCGCTGCCCCAGCGCACCCTGCCGCCCCACCGGACCCTCCGTGCCCGGTTCGAGCGCTGGGAACAGGTGCCGGAGCGGGCACTTGACGGGGTGGAATATCTCATTCTGCCCATTGCGCAGGCCGACCGTGTGCCCCGGGAGTGGCGGGCAAAGACACTTCTGGAGCTGCCACGGGTCATGTTTGGTGCGCTGGAACAGGACACTGCCCGCCGCATTGCTGCCACGCAGGACGCGGGCTTTGCCGGGTACGAGGTTAGCAACATCGCCCATCTGCGCCTGTGCCGTGGCTTGCCCATGACCGGCGGTTTCGGGCTGAACATCACCAACAATGTGGCGGCACAGTTCTATGCAGAGCAGGGACTTTCCAGTTTGCTCATCCTGCCGGAGGTAAAAGACAGCGATATTGCGTCCATTGCGCCCACCCGGAACGGTAAGCCTGTGCCCACCGGCGTGATGATCTACGGTCATATGCCGCTGATGCTCACCCGCGCTTGCCCGCTGCAAAATATCCATGACTGTGCCCACTGCAATAAGACCGGCGTACTGACCGACCGCAAGGCCAAAAAGTTCCCGGTGCGGTGCGGCCTTGGAGTGCGCACCATCTATAACCCGGTGCCCATCTACATGGGTGATAAGCCCGGCGCACTGGCGGTGGACTATGGCGTGGCCTACTTTACGCTGGAATCCCGCGAGGAAGCGGCGCAGATCTTGGACAGCATCCGCACCCACGCCCCCTTTGAGGGCGATTTTACCCGCGGTCTGTATTTTAAGGGTACAAACTGACAAAACACCGGAAGCGCCCCAAGCTTTGCCTGTGAAAAAAGAAAAACGAAACGAGGTTATACGATGGAACCCATCACTGTAAAATATAAGGTACTGGATGCCCGGGCAAAAGTGCCCGCCTATGCCACCCCCGGCGCAGCTGCCGCTGACCTGTGCGCTGTGCTGGACGCACCACTGACCGTTGCCCCCATGCAGCGGGTGCTGGTGCCCACCGGCCTTGCCATCGAGCTGCCCGGCGCCCATAGCGTGGCACTGGTGTATGCCCGCAGCGGCCTGTCCATCAAGCACGGCCTGTGCATGGCAAACGGTGTGGGCGTGGTGGACAGCGACTACCGCGGCGAGCTGAAGGTGCCCATGGTCAATCTGGGTGCCGAGGCTTATACCATCCAGCCCGGCGAGCGGGTGGCGCAGCTGTGCATCGCTCCGGTATACACCGCCGCCTTTGTGCCCGCCGAGGAGCTGGGCGACACCCAGCGCGGTGTGGGCGGCTTTGGCTCTACCGGAAAATAACCCCCTTCGTCAATGCTTCGTATTGCCACCCGAGAGGGGAAAATTTAGAAGAGTAAACCGATTGATGGAAATAGCTCTCCCCTTCGGGAGAGCGGTCACCGCAGGTGACTGAGAGGGTTTTATGAATCATTTGATCTTAGCCTCTGGCAGCCCCCGCAGACGGGAGCTGCTTTCCCTGTACACCACCGATTTCACGGTCTGTGTCAGCGATTTTGATGAGAGCGCCGTCACTGCCCCCACTCCGGCGCAGCTGGTGGAGCAACTGGCCATCGGCAAGTGCCTTGCAGTGGCAAAACAGTACCCGGATGCCGTGGTCATCGGCTGCGACACCGTGGTGGACGTGGACGGCGTTGTGTTCGGCAAGCCCCATGACGCAGAGGATGCCAAGCGGATGCTGCGCGCGCTCTCCGGCAAGACCCATCAGGTGCACACCGGCGTGTGCATTGCAAAAGGGGACAGGGCAGAGCATTTTGTGGACAGCTGCAAGGTGACCTTTTTCCCGCTGGGGGAGGAAGAAATCGCGTTCTACGCTGCTACCCCGGAGCCCTACGATAAGGCCGGTGCCTATGCCATTCAGGGGCGCGCGGCCCTGTGGCTGGACCGCATCGAGGGCGACTATTACACCATTATGGGGCTGCCGGTCAGCCGCACCGTACAGACGCTGGCGCATTTTTTGTGAGAAAAATGGAAAAATGATAGAAAACTTGCCGAAACGCTTGAGAAATGGAGCACTTGCGGCTATAATAGAACCGTGTTATTCTGCGCAGGAGGGACTGTTTGCAGCAGGCCGTCCGGCATTCTGGGATAGATTTAAGGAACGATCGTAAGGAGATTTGGAACAATGAGTTTTCTGTCAAAGGACGTTGGCATTGATCTGGGTACTGCCAATACTCTGGTCTACATGAAGGGCAAGGGCATCATCATGCGCGAGCCCTCGGTCGTGGCGGTGGACACCAAGACCGACGAGGTGCGCTGCGTGGGCGGCGAGGCAAAGGCTGTCATCGGCCGTACCCCCGGCAGCATCGTGGCAGTGCGTCCCCTGAAGGACGGCGTCATCGCCGATTTCGACATCACGGCCAATATGCTGGAAAACTTCCTGAAAAAGGCCTGCGGCAACAGCATGTTCTCCCGCCCCCGCGTGGTCATCTGCATTCCGTCGGGCGTCACCGAGGTGGAGCGCCGCGCTGTGCGTGAGGCTGCTCTGAAGGCCGGCGCCCGTCAGGTGT
>OHMA01000989.1_pt1 | contig 13364 bp, 10 predicted proteins | sample 1569171 | NCBI WGS metagenome assembly OHMA01 (sample SAMEA3879580, study PRJEB24766) | human gut metagenome | biome: human-associated habitat; feature: feces | place: USA | collected 1985/1987
AGCATATCCCAGAAGTCCAGCCAGCAGTCGTTCCATGTACGGATCGATTCCGCCGGCAGGTTCAGCAGTCTCCACGGGGTGAAGGAGGCGTCGCCCAGGCTATCGGCGCAGATCAGCATGGCGCCCACGCCCACCGCCACAGCACCGATCAGGGCGTACGCCTTGCGCTTGTCGCCCTTACCGGCGTCGCGGGCATTGTCCACGAAGTGGGCCACAACAGCCTCCAGCAGGGAGATGGAGGAGGAGATGGCGGCGAAGACCACCAGCAGATAGAACAGGATGCCGAAGATGGGGCCGAAGCCGCCCATACGGCTGAACACGTTCTGCATGGTGACGAACAGCAGCTTGGGGCCGCCCAGATTACCGGTGGGATCCAGCGCGAAACGGCCGGGGATCACGCACAGACCGGCCATCAGTGCCACCAGCGTATCCATAACGATGATGAGCAGCGCGTTCTTCTGCAGGTTCTCCTTCTTATCCAGATAGGAGCCGTAGGTGATCATAGCGCCCATGCCGAGGGACAAAGAGAAGAACATCTGACCGCCGGCGGTGGAAAGCACTGTCAGGAAGCCGGGCGCCTCTTCAATGACGCCGTTGGTCACGGCCCAGCCGGGGACGAACATATACTTCAGGCCGTCCACAGCGCCCTCCAGCGTGCAGGCACGGATGATGCAGATCAGCAGCATGACGAACAGCGCGGGCATACCCACGGAGCAGACCTTCTCAATACCGCCGCTGACGCCGCCCATGACGATGAGCATGGTCAGAGCCACGAAGATCAGCCCGAAGATCACGGCCTCAGCGGGGTTGGCCATAAACGTGCCGAACACCTCAGCGCCCAGAGAATGACCGTTGGCCACTGCCGTCTCCGCCAGCGCGTTGGCGCCGAAGCCAGCGTGGAACAGATCGCCGATGTTCAGAACGGTGTACTTGATGCAGTAGCCGCCCAGCGGGCCGGCAATCATTGAGCCGAGGAACATCGGCATATCCGCGCCGACGATAACGCCCATGGTGGTGATCGCCCCGACCACGCCACCACGTTCGCCGCCGACTAATTTACCGCCGGTGTAACCGATCAGCAGCGGCAGCAGGTAGGTGATCATCGGACCGACCAGCTTCGCCAGCGTTTCGTTTGGCAACCACCCTGTCGGAATGAAAAGCGCGGTGATGATACCCCACGCGATAAACGCGCCGATATTCGGCATCACCATATTGCTGAGGAAACGACCAAAGCTTTGCACCTTGATCTTGATATCGGATGACATAAAACACCCCTTCTTCTGTTTTGCGTATCGCGCAGGCTTAAAGCCCGAGGTTTGTTGTTAATGTGGCGGCAGAGGTAGCCGGGCCCTGATTGATAGTGCGAAATCTGGCACTGAATCGTTTAGCTGTCCAGCCAGCGCCCTTTTGTGTGATACGGATCACATGAATATAGGGGGCAAAGCGCTTTTTGTAGTGATGCTGATCACATAATTCCTGTGTAAAAAAACAACACAGCGCCTTTTTAGCCGCTGATCTGCCTTTTTGTGTGATATTTGTCACAATTTTGTTTCGTGGTTTTGTTGTTTGTTTGTGATTTTGATCACAAAGAATTTCACGGTGGATTTTTGCCGCTGTGATCTCGGCCCGGTTTTGCGGCCAGGGCGAGATGGCTCTGTAACTAAGCAACCTTAACTGCCGAATAACTTTTTTACGCCGGATGGCAAAAATGAAAGGCGTGAATTATGCTCAAAATAGCGGCCCGAATGTCAGTGGGTCGTGAATAAAATTCATATAAATTATTAGCGTAAAGCCGAGGGAATTATGTTTCTCAATTATTTTGCGCTGGGCGTTCTGATCTTCGTTTTTCTGGTCATTTTTTATGGGATTATCATTATTCACGATATTCCTTATTTGATCGCCAAAAAACGCAACCACCCTCATTCCGATGCTATTCATGTCGCCGGATGGGTCAGTCTTTTTACTCTCCACGTCATCTGGCCGTTTTTATGGATTTGGGCCACGTTGTACCAGCCTGAGCGCGGCTGGGGCATGCAGCATAAGGCGAATACGGCCCCTGACGAACCTGAAAAAGAGACCGATATACAACAGCTTCGCCAACGACTGAGCGACCTTGAACACCAGGTGGCGGCCATCCAGCGGCCGCAGTCCACCTCTGCGGCGGAGAAATAATCTATGGATCTGTTGATAATTTTGACCTACGTGGCCATCGCCTGGTCGATATTTAAAATCTTCAAAATACCGGTAAATAAATGGACGGTACCTACCGCGGCGCTGGGGGGCGTATTTATTGTTAGCGCGCTTATTTTATTAATGAACTATAACCACCCTTACACCTTTCTGGCGCAAAAGGCGGTGATATCTATTCCTATTACGCCGCAGGTTACCGGAGTGGTTAACAGCGTCACCGACAAAGCGAATCAGCGCGTCAAAAAGGGTGAGGTGCTTTTTACTATTGACCCGGCGCGCTATCAGGCGCGGGTCGACCGTCTGCAGGCCGACCTGGTGACGGCGCTGCACAGTATTAACACCCTCAAAGCGCAGCTCTCTGAAGCCCAGGCCAACACCACCCGCGTGTCGGCGGAACGCGATCGCTTATACAAGGACTATCAGCGCTACCTGAAAGGGAGCCAGGCGCGGGTGAACCCGTTCTCGGAAAGCGACATCGATAACGCCAGGCAGAATTACCTTGCCCAGGACGCGCTGGTCAAGGCGTCGGTGGCGGAGCAGGCGCAGATCCAGAGCCAGCTGGACAGCATGATCAACGGCGAGCAGTCGCAAGTGGCCAGCCTGCGCGCCCAGCTGGCGGAGGCGAAATATAATCTCGATCAGACCACCGTGCGGGCGCCAAGCGATGGGTATATCACCCAGGTGCTGATCCGTCCGGGGACCTATGCCGCCTCGCTGCCGCTGCGTCCGGTGATGGTGTTTATCCCCGAGCAAAAACGGCTGATCGTCGCCCAGTTCAGGCAAAATTCGCTGTTAAGGCTGGAGAAGGGCGACGACGCGGAAGCGGTGTTTAATGCCCTGCCCGGACAGGTATTCCACGGCAAACTGGTGAGCATTTTACCGGTGGTGCCGGGGGGAACCTATCAGGCGCAGGGGGCGTTGCAGTCGCTGACCGTGACGCCGGGCAGCGATGGCGTGCTGGCGACCATTGAGCTCGATCCGAATGCCGAAATCGATGCACTACCCGATGGCATCTATGCGCAGGTGGCGGTCTACTCCGACCATTTCGCCCACGTTTCGGTGATGCGTAAAGTGCTGCTGCGCATGACCAGTTGGATGCACTACCTCTATCTCGATCATTAATGCGATCGGCGGCAGGTTGAGCCGGACGCTCACCTGCCTTTTGTCCTGCCCTGAGCCATACTCATATCTTTGTTGGCGATAATTTGTTGGCGATAAGGAGCAGGCTATGAAACTGATCGGCAGCTACACCAGTCCCTTTGTGCGCAAAATATCGGTGATCCTGCTGGAAAAGCGCATCCCTTTTGAGTTTGTCAACGAATCCCCCTACAGCGAAAGCAACGGTGTGGCGCGCTATAACCCGCTGGGCAAGGTACCGGCGCTGGTGACGGACGACGGTGAGTGCTGGTTTGACTCCCCGGTCATCGCCCAGTATCTGGAGCTGCTGGGCGTGGCGCCGCCGATGATCCCCGCCGACCCCAGAGCCGCTCTCAGGATGCGCCAGCTAGAGGCGCTGGCGGATGGCGTGATGGAGGCCGCCCAGGCGCTGGTGCGTGAAAAGGCTCGCCCGGGCGCGCAACAGTCAGAGCAAGAACTGCTCCGCCAGCGGGAGAAAGTGGCTCGCGGTCTCGACAGGCTGGAAGCCTGCGCGGCAGACGGAACGCTGCGCGGCGACGAGGTTAATCTGGCGACCATTTCCACGGCCTGCGCCATTGCTTATCTGAACTTTCGCCGCGTAGCGCCGGGCTGGTGCGCCACCCGGCCGCAGCTGGTGAAGCTGGTGGATGCGTTGTTCCAGCGCGCCAGCTTTGCGCGCACTGAACCGCCGCGGACTTGACCCAGGCAGGTAACAGTTTGCGCAAGGAGGCGTTACAATCGCCGCTGATTGTTGACTCCCTCTCCCGTCGGGAGGGGGGAAAATAACTTACCGCCAGGCCCATTCATGACTACCGAAATTCGTGCGCTTTATACCCGGCTTCCGGCCATTGACCGCTTACTACGCGACCCCGCTTTTTCTCCCCTGCTGGCGCAGCACGGCCATTCGCAGGTGGTGGCGCAGCTGCGCCAGATGCTCGATGAGGCGCGGGAACAGATTAGCCAACGGCAGACGCTCCCTGACTGGAGCCATGACTGGCAGCACGCCTGTGAGCAGCGGCTCACCGCCGGCCGGCAGAGCGCCCTGCGTCCGGTGTTTAATCTCACCGGTACGGTATTGCATACCAATCTGGGGCGCGCCATTCAGGCGGAGTCGGCCGTGGAGGCGGTCGCCAGCGCGATGCGCGCGCCGGTGACGCTCGAATATGATCTCGACGACGCCGGGCGCGGCCATCGCGATCGCGCCATTGCCGATCTGCTGTGCCAGATCACCGGCGCGGAAGATGCCTGTATCGTGAACAACAACGCGGCGGCCGTTCTGCTGATGCTGGCGGCCACCGCCAGCGGTCGCGAAGTGGTGGTCTCTCGCGGCGAACTGGTGGAGATCGGCGGGGCATTTCGCATCCCCGACGTGATGCGCCAGGCGGGTTGCCAGCTGCACGAAGTGGGTACCACCAACCGCACCCATGCCAAAGATTATCGCCAGGCGGTGAATGACAATACCGCGCTGCTGATGAAGGTCCACACCAGCAACTACAGTATTGAGGGCTTTACCAAAGCCGTCGACGAAGCGGAGCTGGCGGCCATTGGTCGCGAACTGGATGTTCCGGTGGTAGCCGACCTGGGCAGCGGGTCGCTGGTGGATCTCAGTCAGTATGGCCTGCCAAAGGAGCCGATGCCGCAGGAGATGATCGCCGCCGGGGTGAGCCTGGTCAGTTTCTCCGGCGACAAGCTGCTCGGTGGCCCGCAGGCCGGGATTATCGTCGGCAAACGCGCGCTGATTGCCCAGCTGCAAAGCCATCCGCTGAAGCGGGCCCTGCGCGCCGATAAAATGACCCTCGCGGCGCTGGAGGCTACGCTGCGCCTCTATCAGCACCCGGAGGCGCTGAGGGAGAAATTGCCGACGCTGCGCCTGCTCACCCGTCCGGCGGAGGAGATCCGCCGGCTGGCTGAACGCCTGCAGCCTGACCTGGCGGCACACTATCCTGATTTTGCCGTCAGCGTGGCAGCCTGCCAGTCGCAGATTGGCAGCGGCTCGTTACCCGACTGCCCAGCGCGGCGTTGACCTTTACCCCGCATGACGGCCGTGGTAGCCGGCTGGAGGCGCTGGCGGCCCGCTGGCGCGCGCTGCCGTGTCCGGTGATTGGCCGCATTTATGACGGTCGGCTCTGGCTGGACCTGCGCTGTCTGGAAGATGAAACCCGCTTTATGGAGATGTTGTTACGATGATTATTGCCACCGCTGGACATGTTGACCACGGCAAAACGACGCTGCTGCAGGCGATAACCGGCGTGAATGCCGATCGTTTGCCGGAGGAGAAAGCGCGGGGAATGACGATCGATCTCGGCTATGCCTATTGGCCGCAGCCGGACGGGCGGGTGCTGGGATTTATTGACGTTCCCGGGCACGAAAAGTTTTTGTCCAACATGCTGGCGGGGGTGGGCGGTATTGACCATGCGCTGCTGGTGGTAGCCTGCGATGACGGGGTGATGGCGCAAACCCGCGAACACCTGGCGATCCTGCAGCTGACCGGAAAGCCGACGCTGACCGTGGCGCTGACCAAAACGGACCGCGTGGCGGCCGCCAGGGTGGCGGAGGTTCAGGCAGAGGTCGAGCAGACCCTGGGCGAGCTGGGCTTTGACGCCGTCGCTTTCTTTCCCACCGCGGCGGCGGAAAACATCGGTATTGCGGAACTGCGCAGCCATCTGCTGCAGCTTGCGGAGCGCCCCCGCCCGCAGCAGCAGCGGTTTCGCCTGGCGCTGGATCGCGCTTTTACCGTCAAAGGCGCGGGGCTGGTGGTCACCGGGACGGCGCTCTCCGGCGAAGTACGGGTCGGGGATACCCTGTGGCTTACCGGCGTCAACACGCCGATGCGCGTCCGCGGCCTGCATGCCCAGAATCAAGCGGTTGAGCAGGCGCACGCCGGGCAGCGCATTGCGCTGAATATTGTCGGCGATGCGCAAAAAGAGGCAGTGCACCGCGGCGACTGGCTGCTCTCCTCACCACCGCCGGAGCCAGCAGAACGGGTGATTGTCGAGCTGCAGTGCCATACGCCGCTCAGCCAGTGGCAGCCGCTGCATATTCACCATGCTGCCAGCCACATTACCGGCCGGGTGTCGCTTCTTGAGGGCAACCTGGCGGAGCTGGTGCTGGATACTCCGCTGTGGCTGGCGGATAACGACCGGCTGGTGCTCCGCGATATCTCCGCTCGCTTGACGCTGGCGGGCGCACGGGTGGTGACGCTGGATCCTCCGCGTCGCGGCAAACGTAAACCGGAATATCTGCAGTGGCTGCACGCCCTGGCGGCGGTCGGCGCTGACGATGCGCAGGCGCTGGAGCTGCATCTGCAGCGGGATGCCGTCCGGCTTGAGCACTTCGCCTGGGCGCGGCAGCTCAGCGAAGCCGGAATGGCGGCCCTGATCCAGCGACCGGACTATCTGCAGGCCGGACAGCGCCTGCTTAGCGCGCCGCTTGCCGCCCGCTGGCAGCGAAAATTGCTGGATGCCCTTGCGCGCTACCATGAGCAGCATCGAGACGAGCCGGGCCCTGGCCGGGAGCGCCTGCGCCGCATCGCGCTGCCGATGGAAGATGAAGCGCTGGTGCTGCTGCTGATTGAGCAGATGCGCGAGAGCGGCTTAGTCCACAGCCATCACGGCTGGCTGCATTTGCCGGAGCATAAAGCCGGGTTTACCGACGAGCAGCAGGCGGTCTGGCAGAAGGTGGAGACTCTGTTCGGCGACGATCCGTGGTGGGTGCGCGATCTTGCGCGCGAAGTCCATGTTGAAGAGTCCCTGATGCGCGCGGTGCTGCGCCAGGCGGCGCAGCAGGGGATGATTACCGCGATCGTCAAGGATCGTTACTACCGCAACGATCGCATTGTGCAGTTCGCCCAGCGGGTGCGCGAGCTGGATCGGCTGCGCGGTTCAACCTGCGCGGCGGATTTCCGCGATACCTTAAACGTAGGGCGGAAGCTGGCGATCCAGATCCTGGAGTATTTCGATCGGATTGGCTTCACCCGCCGTCGCGGCAACGATCATATCCTGCGCGATAAGGCATTGTTCCGGTAATCATTAACGTCGGCTCCCCGGCGGACTTCGTGCCGGGGAGCTGGCGAAAAGAACTTGTTAAAACCACTACGTGAGACCGCCGAAGCAATTTCGCGTGAGCTGGGTTTCACGGTGCGTGAAGCGTCAGGCAAATGACCACATCCTGCCGGCCATCTGACAAAAAACAGCGCTGATTCCATTCAGGATCAAAGCGCGGGCAGGGGATATTCTGGCACCCTGCGGTTTTATCCCCAGGGAGCAGAGGATGAACCAGTTTCTTATTGCCAATGCCCAGCGGTGCATCGGCTGTCGTACCTGCGAAGTGGCCTGCGCGGTGGCGCACCAGCAGGCGCAGGATGTCGCCGCCCTGTCGACGAACCATTTCGCGCCGCGTATCCGGGTGGTGAAAAGCGGTGACATATCGACGGCGATGGCCTGTCGGCAGTGCGAGGATGCGCCCTGCGCCAGCGTTTGCCCACAGGGGGCGATTCAGCGCGACAATGACGTCTGGTGGGTCGACCAGCGGCGCTGCATCGGCTGCAAAAGCTGCATGGTGGCCTGCCCGTACGGCGCGATGACCGTTACGGTAATGAACGAGCAGGCGCAGGCGTTGAAATGCGATCTATGCCATCACCGCGCCGAAGGACCGGCCTGCGTGGCCGCCTGCCCGACGCAGGCGCTGCGGGTGATGGTTCCCGCGGAGCTGGAAGCGCTATGCGCGCAAAAACGCCAGCGGCTGGCGCTGGCGTGAATGGGGTCGCTGACGAACGTTACCCGCCCGCGGCGTCAGAGATTATGCTTCCTGTTCGCGCCAGGCAAATTCAACCTCTTCGGCGAGGATTTTCACTCCGGCTTCGATTTTTTGCGGGTCCGGTACATAGTTCATGCGCATACACTGGTGGGTGTGCGGCCACGGTTTATCCAGACCAGGGAAGAAGTAATCCCCCGGCACCATCAGCACGCCGCGCTTTTTCAGCCGCTGATACAGCAGCTCGGTGGAGATCGGCAGATCCTTAAACCACAGCCAGAGGAAGATTGCCCCCTCCGGTTTGTGAATAAGGCAGCGCTCCTCCGGCAGATAGCGGCGAATAATGGCGATGGTTTCCTGCACCCGCTGGTAATAGAAGGGCTTGATCACCGTCTCTGACAGGCGCAGCAGATCCTGTCGTTTAATCATTTCGCACATCATTGCCGGCCCGATGCCGCCAGGGGCGAGGCTGATAATGCCGTTCATGTTGCTGATAGCGGTGATGATTTTTTCGTTGGCGATGATAATCCCGCAGCGGCTGCCCGGCAGGCCCAGCTTGGACAGGCTCATACACAGCACGATGTTCGGATTCCACAGCGGTCGGGCGTCGCTAAAGATAATGCCCGGGAACGGTACGCCGTAGGCGTTATCAATCACCAGCGGGACCCCGTGCTGATTCGCCAGCGCATCCAGTTTGATCAGCTCTTCATCAGTGATGACGTTGCCGGTCGGGTTGGTGGGGCGCGAGACGCAGATCATCCCGGTCTCTTCCGTCACCTGCAGATGCTCAAAATCAACATGGTACTTAAACTGGCCTTCCGGCAGCAGTTCGATGTTCGGCCGGGTGGCAACGAACAGATCCTCTTCCAGACCGGCATCGGCGTAGCCGATATATTCCGGCGTCAGTGGGAACAGTACCTTACGGGTGGTGCCATCTGCCCGACGGCCTGCAAACAGATTAAATAAGTAGAAAAATGCGCTCTGACTGCCGTTTGTTAGCGCAATATTCTGTGGTTCGATCTCCCAGCCCAGCTCGTCGCGCAGCATGTTCGCCAGCAGAGCCAGCAGCTCGCTTTTGCCCTGTGGACCATCATAATTACAAAGCGCATCAAGGGCTTTGCCATTATCCAGCATGTCGGCCAGCAGCTGCTGGAAGTAGTCATTCATTTCCGGGATCTGAGCGGGGTTGCCGCCGCCCAGCATAATAGCGCCCGGCGTGCGCAGACCGTCATTAAGGTCTTCCATCAAGCGGGTGATGCCTGAATGACGGGTGAATTTGTCGCCGAAAAGGGAAAATGTCATCGCGAATAGTCTATCGGTGGTTCTGGAAAGTGGCTAACCATAACGCCAGCGCTGGCGTGGTGCAAATCGGCGGGAGGAGGCGGGTTTTTATCTTTATCCTGTATATTGCTATTTTGTTAGCATTTTGTTCTAAATGGTGGCTCCCCGCAGGGCGGAGAGCCACATGTGGATTACTGCTGCTGCCCGGCCCAGATGACCATCACTTTGTCTTCACCGCTCTCACGCACGAACCCGTAACCACGCGACATCGACAGCGTTGTCTGTTTGCCCATGCCGATTGCCGGATGGCGAGCGCGGAACTGGCCGATCTTCTGCCAGTGGGTAACGCTGCGGGCCGCCTTGCCGTTGACATCCTGCCAGTTCATCTCCGAGCGGGTACCCTGCAGCGGGTCCGAGCCGGTGGGGCCGAACGGGCGCGATGATTCGTCGCCATAGAAAATCTGCACGGCGCCAGGGGCCAGCAGCAGTAGCTCCGCCGCGGTGGTGCCGCCTTCGCGGAACAGCCGCGTATCGTGCGAGGAGAGGTAGCTCAGGACGTTAAAGCTCTGCAGCTTGTCCGCCATTTGCTGCCAGGTGAGGTCAATATTGGCCATACAGGTCGCCGCTTTCGCCGCCTGGTCCTGGTAGTCGAAATTGATCATCGCATCAAAACCGTGGCGATAATAATCGCTCTGCATCACTCCATGTCCCCAGGCTTCGCCAGTCATCCAGAACGGCGCCGCATCCAGCGCTTTATCCGGATTGGCTTTCTTCCACTCCGCCAGCGCGGCGGTGGCCTGGGTTTTTAACTGCTGCCAGGCGTCCATCTCCACATGTTTGGCGGTATCGACGCGGAAGCCATCGATGCCGTAGTCACGTACCCACTGGCTCAGCCAGTGTGTCAGATAGTCGCGCGGCGTATAGCCCGGGATCGCTTTCGCTGCGGTGTCTGGTTTATGGCTATAGAAGTTCGGCAGGCCTGAGACCTCCTTCGATTCGGTTTTCAGGTCCGGCAGGAAGGCCAGCGACATGGTGAGATCGTCATAGCCCGGATTGTCGTAATCGCCGATATCGGTGCGGATCCACTTCTTACCCCACCATTTCTCCCACCCGGCTTTGTCGCTGAAGTTGATATAGTCGTTAAAGCTGTGCCAGGTCTGTCCCGCGCCCGGCTTCCAGTCCGTCCAGCGCTCGCCGAGAGTTTTTTTCAGCTCATCTCCTTGCAGATACAGGGAGCCGAACTGGAACTCCTGCATATCGGCCAGGGTGGCGTAGCCGGCATGGTTCATCACCACGTCGAACAGAATACGTATTCCGCGCTTATGCGCTTCATCCACCAGTCGGCGGAGATCCGCTTCGGTCCCCATGTTGGCGTCCAGTTTCGACCAGTCCTGGGTGTAATAGCCGTGGTAGGCGTAGTGAGGGAAATCGCCCTTCGTGCCGCCGCCGACCCAGCCGTGGATCTGCTCGAGCGGGGAGCTGATCCACAGGGCGTTAACTCCCATCTGCTGCAGATAATCCAGCTTGCTGGTTAATCCCTGCAGGTCGCCGCCGTGGAAGGTTCCGATCTCCTGCATGCCGTCTTTATGGCGACCATAGCTGTTGTCGTTGGCCGGGTTACCGTTTACGAAGCGATCGGTCAGGACGAAGTAGACGGTGGCATTGTGCCAGTCAAACGGCGCCGGGGCGGCCGTCTCGGCGCGCTCAAGCAGCAGTAGGCCATTGCTGCCGAAGGCGGGCTGCAGGGTGATTTTGCCGCCGCTGACGGTCGCGACATTACCGCTGTAGAAATCGCGGACCTTGCTGCCCTCGGCGAAGGTTTTGCTGACGTCGATGGTCAGCGGTTTTCCGTCCCACTTCGGACACTGGCGGATCTGCGGCGCCGCGGCGCTGGTCTCTTTTTCCTCCAGCGAAATCATCATCGTTGGCGTGCCGGAACGGGTATCCACCTCCAGGGTATACAGACCCTGGCGGAAGATGCGCCATTGCGGCGGTGTGCCGCGACAGGGCTCCATGGACAGCATCTGGTTGAGCTTAATGCCGCCGGAAGGCTGCCAGCACTGCTGGTCAAAATTTAGCTGCAGGGGACGTGTACCCTTCTCAACCACTTTCTGGCTGATGAATCGGCCGGCCCCTTCTTCGGTAAAAGCAGGAAAGTCGGTGGTAGTCCAGGCGGCAAAGGCCATCCCAGGCACGAATAACGTGGCAAGCGCAGCGAGTTTCATTGCGAGATCCTGTGAGCGGTTTTTATCTAGTGTGCCTTGTCGCCGCGCGGGTGAACTCCTCCTGACGCGCGTTTTACCAGGAGGATGAAAAGGGGTGAGTGACACCGCTCAAAAAATAGGCTAAAAATGAGACGAAGCTAGCATTTTCGCGCTGGCGATGCGCCGCAGAAACCGATTTCAGATGACAGCAATTCGGAATTGGACTATTTCTGTTGATGCCCTCAGTGCGTATTTTTGATACTATTAGCGATTCAGCTATCGTTTTTTTGTGAAAAACAAGGTGTTGGAATGCATATATCCGACCAGGAGACCTGATGATATCGAATCCCATACGACGATATGGGGCCGCCATACTTATGTTACTAACCTGCATCTTTTCAGGTAGTGTGTTGGCGACAACGCACACAGCGACAAAGAGTCATAAAGCCCCAACGGTAAAGAAGATAAGTAGTACTAAGGTAAGCAGTAAACAAGAGTATTCTCGCAATAGTGTAAAGAGCAGTTCACTTCCTGACTTGCGAAAATACCCTTCCGGAACACCAAGGAAAAAAGCGTTTCTCCGGACGGTCATGCCTTATATTACCAAGCAGAATCAGGCGATTACTGCGGATCGTAACTGGCTTATTTCCAAGCAGTACGATGCTCGCTGGTCACCGACTGAGAAGGCGCGCCTGAAGGATATCGCTTCCCGTTATAAGGTGAAGTGGTCAGGCAATACGCGTCATGTGCCCTGGAACGCGCTGCTTGAGCGTGTCGACATTATTCCGAACAGCATGGTGGCGACCATGGCGGCGGCGGAAAGTGGCTGGGGTACCTCCAGGCTGGCGCGCGAGAATAACAACCTGTTCGGCATGAAGTGCGGCGCCGGTCGCTGCCGCGGCGCGATGAAAGGTTACTCGCAGTTTGAGTCGGTAGAGCAGTCGGTGCAGGCTTACGTAACAAACCTGAACACCCACCCGGCCTATTCTTCTTTCCGCAAGTCGCGCCTGCAGCTGCGCAAGGCGGATCAGGAAGTAACCGCCAGCACCATGATCCATAAGCTGAAGGGGTATTCGACCAAAGGGTCGAGCTACAACAACTATCTCTTCGCGATGTATCAGGACAATCAGCGGCTCATCGCCGCCCATCTGTAATCCGGATGCCCGGCCTTGTCGCCGGGCATTTTTTTACCCTACAGCATCACCTCGCTGTGCCGATCGCGGTACTCCTTCGGCGTCACGTCGTACTCCTTCTTAAACACCGAATAGAAATATTGCAGCGATGGATAGCCGCACATCTGCGAAATCTCATTGATCGACAGACTAGTGGACACCAGCAGGCTGCGCGCCTTTTCCAGTTTTTCGCTGTGGATCACCGTGTGGATGGTCTCCCCGACCTCCTCTTTGAAGCGTTTTTCCAGATTAGAGCGAGAGATGCCCACGGCGTCGAGTACCTGTTCCACCTTGATGCCTTTGCAGGCATTGTTGCGAATGTAATGCATCGCCTGTATCACGGAGGGATCGTTTAACGACCGGTAGTCGGTGGAGCGTCGCTCAACGACGCGCATCGGCGGGATCAGCTGGCGCTGCAGCGGGAGGGCCTCGTTATTCAACAGCCGGTGGAGTAATTTTGCCGCCTGATAACCCATCTGGCGGGTGCCCTGGGCGACAGAGGAGAGGGCGACGCGAGAGAGATAGCGGGTTAGCTCCTCGTTATCGATGCCGATAACGCACAGTTTCTCTGGCACCGGGATATGCAGCAGCTCGCAGGCCTGCAGGACGTGGCGGGCACGGGCGTCGG
>OHMA01001001.1_pt1 | contig 13238 bp, 10 predicted proteins | sample 1569171 | NCBI WGS metagenome assembly OHMA01 (sample SAMEA3879580, study PRJEB24766) | human gut metagenome | biome: human-associated habitat; feature: feces | place: USA | collected 1985/1987
CGGATCCGACACGGGGCTACGTCCCTGTGGCCGGACAAGGTGCGCAGCACCGCCTTTATTGCTTCGCAAAATAGCGTGACGAATGCTTGTGGCATGGTCAACCGGATAGTGAATTTACCGGATGATACAAGTCGGAAAATAATTATCAGCAGCTACGATTAATATTATTTCTTTATTTCAGCGCCATTATATTGTGCCCCGGTAAAATAATGATGCGGCCTCTTCCTCCCACAAAATAACGCGTTTACGCTTCAGAAAAAATATTTCCGTGACTGGATACTTCGCTTCCGGATGTATTGTGGCGAACGGTATGCTTCTTCCCTGTTTTTGTCTAAATGAGCTTTATCATTAACACTTTGTTAACTTGATCTGGTTTATATGGCAGCAAATTTGATATACAAAGGGGGATGATTGCCTGTATGGATGCTGCCCGAAATACCTTGCGAAACATAGACTGGTTCTCGGCTGGCAAATGAGAATAGAAATGAAAATCCTGCTTAACTGGTCGCCATTGCGCCAGCTCTTCACTTACATTCAGGAGCGCTTTACCTTTCTGGTGCTGCTCTGCTGGCCAGCGATTATCTGGTTGTTCTGTCGGGTCGGCGTGTGGCTCACCGATAACGTTTATGAACTGCTGGGAAAATCACCCGCCCAGTCCTTCACCGTGTATCTGCAGCCGTTTATGACCCCCGGCACGCTGCTGCGCATCTCCATCAGCTGGGTGGTGTTGCTGTTCATTCTCTTCAGTATGGCGATGGCCTTCACCTGGGGTTTACGTCGCTTTATGAATCGCCATAAATAAACCATTCGGCCGCCGTAAGTCGACGGCCCTTCTTAAGCCTTTATGCCATCTCACCGATAGTCTTACGAAAACGCAGCAACGCGATAGTAAAGAACACTCCGCCGATAGCCAGCAAGGTTAAGAACTGCGGCCAGACGATGGCGAAGCTGGCGCCTCGATACAATATCGCCTGCGCCAGGCTGACGAAGTGGGTGGTCGGCATGGTCAACATAATATCCTGTACCAGCTGCGGCATACTTTCTCGCGGCGTGGATCCGCCGGAGAGCATCTGCAGCGGCAGTAAGACCAGGATCATCAGCAGCCCCAGCTGCGGCATCGAGCGGGCGAGGGTGCCCATAAAAATGCCGATCGAGGTAGTGGCGAACAGGCTGAGCGCCACCCCCAGCATAAACAGGGTAATCGACCCTTCAATGGGCACCTGCAAAATCCCCTGTACCATCAGTATCAGTGACAACCCGGACACCACCAGCACCACCAGGCCCATCGACCAGATCTTGGCCAGCATAATTTCAAACGGCGTGACCGGCATCACCAGCAGATGCTCAATGGTGCCATGTTCTCGCTCGCGGATCAGCGCCGAACCGGTGAGGACAATGGCCAGCATGGTGATATTGTTGATGATCGCCATCACCGCGCCAAAGCGCTCCTGCTCAAGGTTAGGATTAAAACGCATCCTTACCGCCAGCTCTACCGGCAGCACGCTGTTATCCCGATAGCGGGCGATAAAACTGTTTACTTCGCCGGTGATAATATTCTGGATGTAACCGTTGCCGGTAAAGGCCTGGCTCATGCGCGTGGCGTCGACATTGACCTGGATTTCCGGCTGCCGACCGGCCAGTACATCGCGCTGGAAGTTAGGCGGGATGTTGATGGCGAACGTGTAGCGCCCGGCATCCAGCCCGGCATCCATCTCATCAGCGGTGATCAGCTCCGGCTCAAGAAACCAGGGACGGTAGAAAGCGTTAATGATGCGTGAAGAGAGCTGGGATTTATCCATATCAGCAACCGCGATCGGCGCCAGGTGCAGCGAACCGGGCATCACCGTGGCCGAGGAGTACACCGACACGGTAAACGCAAACACGATCAGCGCCAGCATCGCTTTATCACCGAGCAGGCTGCGCAGCTCTTTGACGCCAAGATTATAAATATTGCGTAATCCGCGCATCATCCCTCCTGTTTCTTCAGCAGCAGCACGCTCAACCCGAGCACCAGCGGCACCGCAATCAGTAGCGGAATGAATGAGCCCCACAAATCGCTAATATTCAGCGCTTTCGAAAAGGTCCCGCGGGCGATAGTCAGGAAGTGGCTGGTCGGGTAGATTTGCCCAATCCAGCGCCCGGGACCTTCCAGCGAGGCCACCGGATCGATCATTCCGGAAAACTGGGTTGCCGGGATCAGCGTAATAATCGCGGTACCGAAAATAGCGGCGATTTGGCTCTTCATAAAGGTTGAGATCAGCAGCCCCAGACCAGTGGCGATGGTGACATACAGCAGCGCCGCCAGGGTCAGCGTCAGGAAACTCCCCTTATGCGCGACGCCAAAGACAAAGACCGACAGCGCGCACAGCAGGAAGAAGTTAAACATCCCCAGTACGATGTAAGGCAGCTGCTTGCCGAGCAGGAACTCGCTGCGGGTGGTCGGCGTCACGTACAAGTTGATAATCGACCCGAGCTCTTTTTCACGTACTACGCTCAGGGCGCTGAGCATCGCCGGGATCATCATCAGCAGCAGCGGGATCACCGCCGGGACGATGGCCGGCAGGCTCTTCACGTCTGGATTGTAGCGATAGCGGGTCTCGATGGAGATGAGCGAGGTATCGCGCTGCGGGCTGCTCTGCCGGCCGGCCATCTCCTGCAGCCAGGCCAGATGCATCGCCTGTACGTAGCCGCGCACGGTTTCCGCGCGGTTGGGCATCGCGCCGTCCACCCACACGCCGATTTGCACCGGCGTGCCGCGGGCGATATCGCGACCAAAGTTCGGCGGGATCTCTATTGCCACCGCCAGCTCGCCATCGCGCATCCGGCGGTCCAGTTCGTCATAGCTGTGCAGCGGCGCCTGTTCGATAAAGTAGCGTGAGCCAGCGAGATTCTGCGACCAGCCCTGGCTGCTGAGGGTTTGATCGCGGTCGAGGACGGCAAAGCGCAGATCCTCAACGTCCATGCTGATCCCATACCCCATGATAAACATCAGGATCACCGTCCCCAGCAGCGCCAGCGTCGATCGTACCGGATCGCGGCGCAGCTCCAGCGCCTCGCGGCGGCTATAGCTAAACAGCCGGCGAAGACTGAAGGCCTGCCGTGGAGCCGTGTGTCCGGAATACGATGCCACAGCAGACGTGGGTTCTTCTGGTACTGGAGAGGACGGCTGGGCCTCTTTAAGCCAGGCGATAAACGCCTCTTCCAGGCTGTTTGAACCGCGCTGCTCGACCAGCGCCTGCGGCGTATCGCTGGCCAGCACTTTGCCGGCGTGCATCAGGGAGATACGATCGCAGCGTTCCGCCTCATTCATAAAGTGGGTGGAGATAAAAATGGTCACCTGATCCTGCCGCGCGAGGTCTACCATCAGCTGCCAGAACATATCCCGCGCCACCGGGTCGACGCCGGAGGTCGGCTCGTCGAGGATCAGCATCTCCGGGCGATGGATGACCGCCACCGCTAACGACAGGCGCTGACGGATCCCCAGCGGCAGATCGGCGGGAAGCGCGTCTTCAACCTCGGTCAGCATAAAGCGCTCGCACATTTCCGCCACCCGGCCGGGGATTTCGCCGTCCGGAATATGGAACAGGCGGGCGTGCAGCTCGAGGTTTTGCCGGACGGTCAGCTCGCTATAGAGCGAGAAGGCCTGCGACATATAGCCCACCCGCTGGCGGGTGGCGATATCCTTCGGGTCGACCGGCTGGCCGAACAGCCAGGCTTCACCTTCGCTGGCGGGCAGCAGGCCGGTGAGCATCTTCATGGTGGTGGATTTGCCGCAGCCGTTGGAGCCGAGGAAGCCGAAGATTTCACCGCGGGCGATGCGGAAATTAACGTGGTCGACGGCAACAAAGTTGCCGAAGCGCATGGTCAGGCCGCGCGCTTCGATGGCGATCTCTTCCTCACGGCTGTCGCGCGGTGGGATAGCTACCGCCCTATGCGCCTGACGCTGTGCTTCTGGCAGCAGGGCGATAAACGCCTGCTCCAGGGTCTGGCTGCCGGTCTGGGCTTTGAGCTCTGCGGCGCTGCCGGTCGCCAGCACCTCGCCGGCGTTCATCGCCACCAGCCAGTCAAAGCGCTCGGCCTCTTCCATGTAGGCGGTGGCCACCAGCACGCTCATCGCCGGCTGGCGCTGGCGAATACTGTCGATAAGCTCCCAGAACTGCGCCCGGGAGAGGGGATCGACGCCGGTGGTCGGTTCATCAAGGATCAGCAGCTGCGGATCGTGGATCAGCGCGCAGCACAGGCCGAGCTTTTGCTTCATCCCACCGGAGAGTTTTCCGGCGGGGCGATCGCGAAACGGCGCCAGCCCGGTACTCTGCAGCAGCTCGTTGATGCGCAGTTCGCGCTCGGCTTTATCGTGGCCGAACAGGCGGGCGAAGAAGTCGACGTTTTCATACACCGAGAGAGTGTGATAGAGGTTTTTCCCCAGCCCCTGCGGCATCCACGCGATTTTCGGACACACCTCGCGGCGGTGATGCACATCGCGCATATCGCCGCCAAGCACCATCACGTTCCCCTGCTCGATGGTCCGCGCCCCGGCGATCAGCGAAAGCAGGCTCGATTTGCCGACGCCGTCCGGGCCAATCAGGCCAACCATACGCCGTGCCGGGATCGCCAGACTGATATCGCGCAGCGCGATGGTGGCGCCAAACTGCTGACCAACGTGTTCCAGCAGGGCGACGGGGGGCGAGGTATCCTGCGGCGATAGTTTCATTGCGGTAACCTCACCGCCAGGGCTTCAGGCCAAGGTTGTTGTTTATCCAGCCGTACGTAAGCCATACCGGGCAGGCCAGTTTTGACATACTCCAGGTGCTGCGCCAGCAGCTCCGGCGGGATACGCGCTTTGACGCGGAACATTAGCTTCAGGCGCTCGTCGCTGGTCTCGACCGTTTTCGGCGTGAACTGGGCGACGCTGGCGACAAAGCTGATATTGGCCGGGATCACCAGATCCGGCGCGGCATCAAGGACCAAGCGCGCTTCGCTGCCGAGCGCCAGCAGACCTGCCTGTTCGGTGGGCAGAAAGAAGGTCATATAGACATCGGCGAGATCGACCATATTCAGCACCCGGCCACCGGCGGCCAGGACTTCGCCTGGCTCAGCGACGCGATACTGAATGCGGCCGTCGCGAGGGGCCTTCAGCTCGCTATCGTCAATATCGGCGAGGATCCGCCGCTCGGTCGCCTGGGCGGCTTCGACGCGGGTTTGCGCCTGAATAATGCTGGTGCGGGCAGCTTCGATGGCGGCGCGGGCGGCGGAGACCTGGGCTTTCGCCGATTCCAGCGCCGCGCGGGCGCTCTCTGCGGCCGCGCGATCGTCATCCAGCTGCTGGGCAGAGACGGCGCCACGCTGGGAGAGGGTGTTGGAGCGAACATGGCGTTTCGCCGTGGAATCCAGCTCCGCCTGGCGCTGCTTCACTACCGCTTCGCTGGCGCGCATTTCACTTTGTCGCTGATCGAGCAAGGCTCTGGCGGCCAGGACCGCGCTTTCCGCTTCCTTGATTTGCGCGGCGGCTTCAAGACGCTGCTCGTTCAGTACCCGGGTATCCATTCTCGCCAGCACCTCTCCCTGGTGCACGAACTGACCCTCTTTGACCAGAATGGTGTCGATACGCCCGGCGATTTTACTGGCAATATCGACTTCGGTGGCTTCGATTCGGCCGTTGCTGCTGGCAAACCCCGCCGGGAGTCCCGGCGGGCGCAGCAGCCACCATGCGGCGGCGGCGAGCACCACCAGTAAGCCGACAAAATACCCTGCCCAACGTTTCTTTATTTTGTCCATACGCGACTCGCTTGATTCCCTGTGCTGAGTGGTGCGCGTGTTTCCTCCGGCGGGCGGAGCGTCCTTCTTGCGAAGGACGAAAAAGTGGAGGGAGGGCCGCTGACGCCGCGCTCTGCCGCGCCGATGCGCAGCCGCTCGCTGGGCTACTTATGTGGTCATCATCAGCGATCCTGGCCTTAATGAAACACGCATAGTGAGAGCTACCGTTAACGCGATAGTAACAGCCGGGGCGATATTGTCCATACGAAAGACAGGGTCTTGTCGGCGTGTTAACAAAATTATCCGCACAGGGAGTATTTCACCATCTCAGAACAGCACCGGCAGACCCAGCCCACGCTTCACCTCATGCAGCGTCTGCTGTGTGAGGTGGTGGGCGCGTTCGCTGCCCTGGCGCAGCAGCTCCAGCAGCATCCCTTTATCCTGAATAAAAGTGGCCCTGCGTTCGCGGATCGGCGCCAGTAGCGTCTGCAAGCAGGTCTCCAGCTCATTCTTACACTGGCGATCGCCCAGCCCGCCGCGCTGATAGTGGGCTTTCATCTCTGCCACCCGCGCCTTATCGCTGTGGAATGCATCGAGATAGGTAAACACCACGTTGCCCTCGACATGCCCCGGATCGCTGACTCTCAGGTGCGTCGGGTCGGTATACATCGCGCTGACCGCGTGGTGGATCTCCTCCTCTGTGGCCGATAACGTCAGCGTATTGCCCAGCGATTTCGACATTTTGGCGTTGCCATCGACGCCCGGCAGGCGACTCACTTCGCTGAGTAGCGCCTTGCAGTGGCGCAGCACCGGCTCGCCGGTGAGGCTATTCATCTTGTGGACGATCTCGTTGGTCTGCTCAATCATCGGTAGCTGATCGTCGCCCACCGGCACCAGCTCGGCCTTGAAGGCGGTGATATCGGCCGCCTGGCTAATCGGATAGGCAAGAAAACCCACCGGCAGCGAGCGGGCGAATCCCTTCTGGGCAATCTCATTTTTGACCGTCGGATTACGTTCTACGCGGGCGACGGTGACGATATTCATATACAGCGCGCTGAGCTCCGCCAGCGCCGGCAGGGCGGACTGCAGGCAAATAGTGGTGAGCCTGGGGTCGATGCCGACGGCCAGATAATCGGCCATGACTTCGAGGATATGGTGGCTGATTTTTTGCGGATTGCTGCCGTTGTCCGTGAGCCCTTGCAGGTCGGCGATCAGGATAAATTGCTGGTGGTTATGCTGCAGCGCGACGCGCTGGCGCAGCGAGCCGACGTAGTGGCCAAGATGAAGTTGGCCGGTCGGGCGGTCGCCGGTGAGGATGGTTTGTGGATGGTTCATCAGGGACTCCTTATCAGACTGTTCAGCCGAAAGACGTCCTGAAAACACCAAAGCCGCCTTCCGGCGGCTTTGAAAATGGAAACGTGTATCGTGCCGCCTGTTATGCAGGCAGCCACCAACGGCGGGGGTAGGTAACGATAACGTTTCTGTTCATAGGGAGTATCCTGCCACGGAAGGGGCTGGAGACGCAATCAAAAATCACATACTTTTCCTGATGTTATTTATGTGATTGTTTTTCGGTAAATAACGAAGCGGGAAAAATATATTTTCTCTGCGACCCGATCATTATTCTGGAACAACAAACTATGTTGCATTTTTTTTGTGAAAAAGCTCACGCCACAGGATTATAGTATTATTATCCATATTTATAGCTGAATATTACCTGTCTGCTGTTACAGCTTGTGTTTATTCTCTTCTAAATTATTAACATTATTACAATTTCTATCTATTTTTCCGCTTTGCGTCATACCCCTGTCTGACTACAACGTATTGAGGCTAATTATTATGCATAAACGTCTGGTCGTTAATATTTTTTCATCATTGCTGTTGGGGGCTGCGCTTATTTCCGCGCCGGTATATGCGGCGGAAAAAACCGTAGTCAATATTTCAAAAGTGGACGGCATGCCATGGTTTAACCGGATGGGGGAAGGGGTAGTCCAGGCCGGGAAAGAGTTTAACCTCAACGCCTCCCAGGTAGGGCCGTCCAGCACCGATGCGCCGCAGCAGGTGAAAATTATTGAGGACCTGATTGCACGTAAAGTGGATGCCATCACTATCGTGCCTAACGATGCCAACGTGCTGGAGCCGGTATTCAAAAAAGCCCGTGACGCCGGCATCGTGGTACTGACCAACGAATCGCCCGGGCAGCCGAGCGCCAACTGGGATGTGGAGATAATCGATAACGAGAAGTTCGCTGCTGAATACGTGGAGCATATGGCCAAGCGGATGGGTGGCAAAGGCGGCTACGTTATCTATGTCGGTAGCCTTACGGTACCGCAGCACAACCTGTGGGCCGATCTGCTGGTGAAATACCAAAAAGAACATTACCCGGACATGCATGAAGTCACCCGCCGAATGCCGGTGGCGGAAAGTGTTGATGATTCCCGCCGTACCACGCTCGATCTGATGAAAACTTACCCGGATCTGAAAGCGGTGGTCTCTTTTGGTTCGAATGGCCCGATTGGCGCGGGGCGCGCGGTGAAAGAGAAGCGTGCGAAAAATAAAGTCGCGGTCTACGGGATGATGATCCCCTCGCAGGCGGCCTCCCTTATTAAGAGCGGCGATATTACCGAAGGGATCACCTACGATCCGGCGACAGCCGGCTATGCCCTCGCGGCCGTCGCCAGCACCCTGCTGAACGGCAAAACCATTGAGCCGGGATTTGAACTGAAAGAGCTCGGTAAAGCGGAGGTCGATAGCGACAAGCATATTATCCGCTTCCATAAAGTGCTGCTGGTAAATAAAGACAATATTGATTCGCTCTACTAATCCACCTTCCGGGGCGCCTGCCGCCCCGGCTTAACCAGCCAGGGGATGCTATGGAACCTTTCCTTTCCCTTCGACACGTCAGCAAAACCTTCCACGCCAACCGCGCGCTCAATGATATCAGCATCGACTTTATGCCCGGAGAAGTGCACTGCCTGGCCGGGCAGAACGGTTGCGGGAAGTCGACGTTGATCAAAATTATCTCTGGCGTCTATCGCCCGGATGAGGGCGCAGCGATGACGCTGGGCGGCAAGACGTGGCCCAAACTGACGCCAGCGGCCTCTGTCGCCCATGGGATCCAGGTGATTTATCAGGATCTGTCGCTGTTTCCCAATCTCAGCGTGTGGGAGAACATTGCTATAAACCACTATCATCGCGGCGTGCTGGTGAGGCGCAGCGAACTGCGACGCAGTGCGGAGCAGGCGATGCGCAGTATTAACGTCTCGCTGCCGCTGGATGCCGCCGTGGAATCGCTCTCCATCGCTCGCTGTCAGCTGGTGGCTATCTGCCGCGCGCTGGCGCAGGATGCCCGGCTTATCATTATGGATGAACCCACGGCCTCATTGACCCATCAGGAAGTGGAGGGACTATTGCATGTGGTGCGCCAGCTGCGTGAGAGGGGGATCTGCATCGTCTTCGTAAGCCACCGTCTGGAAGAGGTCATGGCCGTATCGGACCGCATCAGCGTGCTGAAGGATGGCAATATGGTCGGCACCATGCCGGCGGCAGAGGTAACCACCCGCCGGCTCGGTTTTCTGATGACGGGCCAGGAGTTTGACTATCAGGTGCGCGATCTGTGGCAGGGGCAGGGCAGTACGCCGGTGCTGGAGGTGCGCAATCTCAGCCGCAAGGGGGAATATCATAACGTCTCCCTGAAGGTCGAAGCCGGAGAAGTGGTGTCGATAGTCGGCCTGTTGGGCGCCGGGCGAACAGAGCTGTGCCTGAGCCTTTTCGGCATGACCCGCCCTGACAGCGGCGAGATCCTGATAAATGGCCAGCCGGTGCGGTTGCGTAGCAATCAGGACGCTATCCGCCACGGTATCGGCTATGTCTCCGAGGACCGTATGTCGCGCGGCCTGGTGATGAGTCAGTCGATTGAAAACAACATTATCAGCACCGTGTTTCATAAAGTGAAAGGCGCTTGCGGACTATTGAGTGATAGTAAAGCTCAGCAGCTGGTCGCAAGAATGGTCAACGCGTTGACCATTAAGGCGCCGGATACGCATCTGCCGGTGAATACCCTCTCCGGTGGTAATGCCCAGCGCGTTTCTATCGCCAAATGGCTGGCGATCTCTCCTAAGCTGCTGATCCTCGATAGCCCAACCGTGGGGGTGGATATCGCAAACAAAGCCGGGATCTATCATATCATCAGCGATTTGGCTGCCCATGGTATCGCCGTGCTGATGATTTGCGACGAGATTGAAGAGGCGTGGTACCAGAGTCATCGCATCCTGGTGATGAAGCAGGGCGAGTTGACCCATAGCTTCCTTCCGGACAGCAGTACCCAGCAGCAGATAGCGGAGGTGGTCAATGGCTAATCTGTTGAAACGACATGAATTCTGGTTAGGTATGTTCATTATTGCGCTGTGCCTGCTGCTGGGCTGGCGCAGTGAGGAATTTTTCACTTTCGGCAATCTTTACGACCTCGCTAATAACTATGCGATGCTGACCATTCTCGCCTGTGGTCTGTTCGTGGTGCTGATCGCCGGCGGGATTGATATCTCCTTCCCGGCTATGACCATTATCGCCCAGTACGGCATGGTGGTGATGCTGCAAAAAGTAGGCGGCAACTTCGCGGTGGCTTTTGTGCTTGCCGGCGGCATCGGCGTGCTGCTGGGGCTGGTGAACGCGCTGTTGGTTAATCGTCTGCGGGTGCCCTCGATCATTATCACCATTTCTACGCTCAACATTTTCTACGGTTTGCTGCTGTGGTTAAGCAAAGGTGTCTGGCTCTACGACTTCCCTCCGTGGTTTGAAAAGGGGGTTATGCTGTTCAAATATACCGATGCCGATGGTTACGATTACGGTCTGGGGCTGCCGCTGCTGACGATGATCGCCGTGGTGCTGTTGACCGCGTTTATCATGAATTTCACCACCGTTGGCCGCAAGATCTATGCCATGGGCGGCAACCGGGAATCCGCCAGCCGCGTCGGCTTCAGCGTGCTCCGCCTGCAGCTGTTCGTTTATGGCTATATGGGGCTAATGTCGGGGGCCGCAGGTGTCGTGCAGGCGTGGACAGTGATGACCGTTGCGCCGGATTCACTGCTGGGCTATGAGCTGACGGTGCTGGCGGCGGTGGTGCTGGGCGGCACCAGCCTGATTGGCGGGCGCGGAACTCTCACCGGTACGCTGCTGGGGGTGATTTTACTGGCGGTGATGCAGAACGGCCTGAACCTGCTAGGGGTCTCCTCCTACTGGCAGACCCTGATCACTGGGGCGATCATCGTCGTCAGCATCAGCGTAACGGCATGGAGCCAGCATCAGAACCGGAGCTTGTTATGAAAAAATCGTGGCGCAACAACGTTGAGTTTTACCTGATCGGCCTGCTGCTGCTGATGGTTATCGCCTTTAGCATCGCCATGCCAAACATCTTCTGGTCTGTCAGCAATTTCCAGTCGATTGCCTCGCAAATGCCGGTGCTGGGGATCCTGGCGCTGGCGATGGCCATGACTATGCTTTGCGGCGGCATTAATTTGTCAATTATCGCGACGGCTAACGCCTGCTCGCTGGTGATGGCCTGGGTGGCGACGAGCTATCCGCCTGGGGGCGCTACCGCGCTGGCGACGCTGCTGGCCGGCGGAGGGGCGGCGATGATCATTGGCCTGTGCAACGGGATATTGATCGCCGGGATCCGCGTTTCGCCGATCCTGGCTACCCTTGGCATGATGACCCTGCTCAAAGGGATAAATATTCTGATCACCGGCGGCAGCGCCATCGCTAACTATCCGCAGTGGGTGCTGTGGCTGAATCACGCCCAGTGGTTCGGTATTCCGCTGCCAATGTGGCTTTTTGCGGTGGTGGCGGCCGGGCTGTGGGTGCTGCTGGAGAAAAGTCCGCTGGGTCGGGCGATCATGTTGATCGGATCCAACGAACGGGCGACCCATTATTCCGGGATCAATACCCGGCGGGTGTTGATGTGGGTATATGTCATCTCGGCCCTGCTCTGCGCGGTGGCTGCGTTTCTGATGATGTCGAAGCTGAACTCAGCCAAAGCATCTTATGGGGAATCGTATTTGCTGGTGTCGATCCTCGCGGCGGTGCTTGGCGGCGTGAATCCGGATGGCGGTAGCGGGCGCATCGTTGGGATGGTGCTCGCGCTGTTCCTGCTGCAGATTATTGAGAGTGGGTTCAATATCCTCGGTATCAGCCCCTATCTGACGATGGCGCTGTGGGGCGTATTGCTGCTGTGCTTTATCCAGGCGCGAGGCATGCTGGGACTGGAGAGAGCCGGGTAAATGACCCGTCCTCGGGGGCGAAGACGGGATAGCCAGTTATTCGCTACGCAAATGCACCGCCAGGCCGCTTTGCCCTGGCGCCAGCTCCGGGCGCAGCGTCAGCGACGGGATCAGATAATCGCCATGATTCTGCCGGCGGAATGGAATGGGCTCGATTTGCCACAGCGTGTCCAGCCGCTCGGCCAGGGCGGCGCACTGATCGGCGAACTGCCCGGCATCGGTTTTATCCGTGCGGTAGAACACCAGCGGCGGAAGCACCTCAAAGCCGGGGTAGAACAGCATACCGTGCTGAATGGGGAACAGGATGTCGTCGATGGGGCCATTGATCCCGCGCGGTGAATAGTGTTCCGCCCAGCCGCCGGCGGTGACGATCAGCATCGCCCGCTTGCCGATGAAAGTGCCTTCCCCGTAGCGATCGCCCCAGTGGCGGTCGCTATGCTCGCCGACGCCATAGGCAAAGCCCCAGGCGTACACCCGGTCGATCCAGCCCTTCATGATGGCGGGCATCGAGAACCACCATAGCGGGAACTGGAAAATCACCGTATCGGCCCACAGCAGCTTTTCCTGCTCGGCTACGATATCCGCACTTTGGGTGCCCTGGGCAAAGGCCTGTTTGGAATCGAGGGTCGGCCGCCAGAACTCGCCGACCGGCGGGGCGCCGCTATCGTCGGCGTCATATCCGGCCTTCCAGCGCATAGCGTAGAGATCGGAAACCTGCACTTCATGCCCGGCCTGCTGCAGATGGCGGATGGCGAAATTTTTCAGCGCGCCATTGAGCGAGCGCGGTTCCGGATGGGCGTAAATCAGCAGTACTTTCATAATATCACCTCTGGCGTATGGAGAGCTGCAGAGTAGGAAAGCTGACGCTATAGTAGAAATTAATTACTTAAATTCCCGGTATAGTCGTGATTAATTTACAGCGTCTGGATCTCAATCTGTTGCGCACCCTGGATGTGCTGCTTAGCGAAAACAACGTTACCCGGGCGGCGCAGAGGCTGAATCTGTCGCAGCCCTCGGTGAGTATTCAGCTCGCCAGGCTGCGGGAGATTTTCGCCGATCCGCTGCTGATGCCGGGCCCGCGCGGCATGCAGCCCACCGCCCGCGCCGATGAGCTTCGTCAGCCGTTGCGCGCTGCGTTAGCCGCGCTGGAGCAGGCGGTGGCGCCGGTCAGCCCTTTTGATCCGGCCACGGCGGCGGAGACCTGGCGGG
>OHMA01001003.1_pt1 | contig 13232 bp, 14 predicted proteins | sample 1569171 | NCBI WGS metagenome assembly OHMA01 (sample SAMEA3879580, study PRJEB24766) | human gut metagenome | biome: human-associated habitat; feature: feces | place: USA | collected 1985/1987
ACTCCAGACTACTTAAGCAAATAAGGGTAAAGGCACTATCGTTTCCTTCAGACATGTTCTGTTTGAACGAAGCTGCTAAAGATGCAGATGTATCACCCTACATGAAATCAGATGAATTTGAAGTAACAATTGGTAATTTAAGAGAATATCAAGAATAATGGAAAGTACTAATGAATTAGTAACAGCAGCTGAAGCTAGAGCAGAAGGCTTGAGCTTAGACGGAGTTGCGAACAATAGATGCATTACTAAGCAACAGTTCAATGATAACCTACCGTCGGGTATTGCTGACGCTATAGATTTATTAAACGGTTCACTAAGCGGCAGCACCCTAATATTCTTTAATAACACTACTACAGACACTACAATGGGTATATCAATCATAAGTATGTATGGTCAAAGCACATCGGTTACACCAGATATTCCTGCTTCATCTATGGTGGTATACCCTATAGCAGGTGCTATAGGAAATGTAGCTTTGTTTGGCAATAGTGTGATTGGAAGTAATACTTACGTAGCATTCCTATTAAATAATGCAAAGAATATGAATTACTATTCTAATTATGAAACAGATAAACTTATCATAGGAACTAATCAGAATTTGCCAGTACAGGGTATACTTGCCGTTATGTGTATAAACAATACATAGCAAGTATTTAAAATGACAAATAAAATTGCAACAGAACAATATTTAATTAATTTAGCTGGTGGAGGTACAAATACTCCAACCAAGTGTGCCACTAGAGATAGAGTAGAGTTCTTCGGACTTGAAACTAACGATAATTACGCTAATAATCAGTTAGTTAAGGAAGAGGATATACAGTTGTCAACATTCCAGTATGACTTCAATATACATGTTTCAATAACTAACTCTAGGCTTACGTCTAAATCCTATGACTTTGTAGCAGATGTTTACATAGATGGAGTTCCAGATGGGTTTATAACAATTCCTAGGTCTGGAACTCTAGACTATCAAGGGGCAACTTTCTTTGACAGAAACTTCCACTTTAATTTACCAACTGATTTAACTAATGTCTCTAAATTATTGTTCACTGGATATTTCAGTACATACAGGGTGACTGTAGATGCAGATAGTGTAACAAATAACGCAGTATGCCAATCTGGGGTAACTACTGAAATACCAATAAATCAGGCATATATAGGAGGTGACACAGCTAATATTTCTATAAATGTAATTATATAATGAAGTTTGTAACATTCTTAAAGCAAGTATTCACATCCCACTCTGGCATATCATCTAAGAGACTCTGCGGAGTAGTAGGGTGGTTTGTCTGCTTGGGAGTGTTAATATACTGTGCAATAAACGTAATTCAAGCCCCATTAATGATAGACACAGTCCTGTTGTGTTGTATGGGATTGCTTGGCATAGATTCAGTAACAGGAATATGGAAGAGATTCACCAATAACGATAAATCGAATAAATAATGAAAGTAATACCTAAACTACAACAAGGAAACACCATAGAGTCCGATAATACTAAAGTAGTTAGGCCAGAAATTCATGAACCTATTAAAGCTAAACCTAGACAGTATTCCATTGTAGATTTAGGTGGAGAACCTTCTAATGATACCAGGTCAGCTGCTGAAAGAAATAGAGACTATTGGCATCCTATTAAAGGAGCTAAAGCCAGATTCAGGGCTTCTATGTCCAATGAGACTAATCCTTTAGTTGGAATAGAAAGAACTATACTTCCTTCAGCAGCTGGTGCTGCATTAGTAACAACTCCAGCCGCTGTTGTAGGAGGAGCTTTAGGTAATATGACTGTGGATAAGCTTACCGGGGTAATTGGTTAGAAGATAAGACTGGCATTCCGTCTGAAATTGGAGTTTATACTAATCCAGGAGCTTGGTATGGTGGTGCTAAAGGATATAAGATTGGAAAGGACAAGTTAATAACTAAATCAATTAAAGGTGACGCTGACCTAGCTTGGAATCCTATTAACAAGAATCATTGGATATTTAATAAGGAAGCAAGGACTCCTTCTAATATAGCAATGGCAACAGCTAACAGAATTACTCCATTTCTATCTAAGGTAGAGAAATTACCATTAAAAGTGGCTGCTTATAAAGCTGCCAAGAGAACTAACGGTAATGCATCAGTAAGTTTGCAAGATATAAAAACAATGCCAGCCGACTACACAGGTTCTTCAATACTAGGTGGAGGAAATTTAGAAGGTAGGAATCTATTAGCTAAATATATATTTGATGAGAATCCAGTAGTTAAAAGAATGTTCTTTAATAAAGCTACTAGTAATATCAAACCTATTAGCCGTAATGAAGCAAGGAGAGGATTTAGTCATGGCGATAGATATGAGCAGCTTTATCCTGGGGTTCATAACAGAAGATACGAAATGAGTGCAGTAGTACCCTCTGGTAGGCCATTGAAATTTCAAGAAGCTTCTGAATTTACAGAATACGCAGGAAAGAATCCGATTGGTAAAATTATTGGTAAGGAAGCTGAACCAGTAATGCGTATGGGAGATAAAGAGTTCATGACCTTTAGGCAGCCAGGAACCGATTATATAGGTCCTATTGATGACGTTGCTGGACACTTGGTTAAGTTTCAAATGAATAAGGGTAAGCTTAGACAGACTTCTCAAGATATGTGGAAATTTAATCCTGCTGACTATGCTAAGAGGTGGAATGATTCTCCTAATACTGCTAACCAAGTTAGGCTTACTAAACAAGCTGCATTAATGGATAAAGTAGGTCGTCCGTTTATACTACAGCAATCTAATCCTATATGGATTGAAGGTAAGTCTGTTAGAAATCCAGAATTAGTAACTATGGCACATGGTGGAAGATTTGATTTTAAGAAGTCCCCTCTGTTAAAGAAACAAGAAGAGATTAACGGTAAAAGGGACATGCGCAAGAAGTTCATCAAATCAAGTCGCCCAACCTATAAGAAGCGAATCAAGAAAGCTCAACAAGGAATGAGATTTGTTAGTTATAATCCAGTAAGTAATCCTACAATAGATTATACTGACATTACTAATCCTATTAATCCATTCAGTGAATATAACTTTAATACAGTTTACGATAAGCCGGAAGCATTAGTAGTACCAGTAAGAGATACTAATGAACCTGATGTAGTAGCTAATAATCCTACAGCAGAGCCAGTAATTAATAAGCCAGTAGCTAGTAAAGTTACATATACTCCTAAATCCTATAAAGGATTAGCTGCATTTAATAAGGCTTATGATGAAGTAGAAGCTAGTAATCCAGAAGCTAAGAAGTATAGGCAATTCCTTACTAAAATGGCAGAGCAGGAATCTGGATTTAACAGTGCAATTCAGAATAGAGCAGGAGCACCTGCCTATGGCTATTTCCAATTCATGCAGGATGATAAGAAGTATAACAACATTAGACAGTATGCAGATACGGATATAGAGACATTTAGAAACAATCCTAAGTTACAAATAGAAGCTGCAATTAAACTTGCCAAATCATTTGAGAAGGGATTCAGTAAAGAGGATTTGGAACTTGCTAATAAGAATGGATATTCTACTTGGGGATTATTAGGTGGAGCTTGGTTAGCAGGTAATGGTGGTGTACGTAAGTTCTTAAGAGGACAAGGTAATCCTTCTGATAGACATTGGAGTAAAGAAGGTAAGGGTACTGATGTAGCTACTAGGATTAAGGCATTTAATTTTAAGGAAGGTGGTATTATTAAGTATCAAGAACCTGCTCAACCTATTAAATATATGGGAGGTTATGATAAGAGAGGTAACATGGTATTGCCAGTTACTAATGAGAATGGTATGAATAATGTAACTTTACCAGAAGTAACAGTTACTCCTAGGAATATTAATCTAGCAGGAGCTGTAGATAGAGGAAGGAGAACTGTTGGTAATATGGGTAAAGAGATACTATCTGCAACTACTCCATTAGGTGATATAGAATCAGCTAAAGATATATACCAAGATGCTAGGTCTGGTAATTATGGTCAAGCCGCCTTGGGTGCAGGATTACTATTACTTCCTAACTTTATTGAGAAGCCATTAAAGGCACTTAAACGAGTTGGTAAGAAGGTTGTTAAAGCATCTAATAAATATCCCGCTAAGAATTTAGAGGTTAATCTTAATCCAGATAGAAGTTGGAATATGGATAAGGTACATAGTGATGTAGATAAGGGAACTAAGGAAGCTATAGATTTCTTGGAATCGGATGTTAAGAAGGAGACTGATTTGTATAATAAGAGATTAGCGAAGAGATTAGGATATAACCATTTTACACCATACCCAAATGGCGCAGATAGGGCTAAGGTAAAGGTCACTCCTGATTACGAAACGATTACTTATCCTAATGGGGAGTTTGCTGGTAGAGTGTATTTAGACCCTAATCCTTCAAATGACATGTTACAATATAATAAGCATTATAACTTACATCCAACTGCCTTCCATGAAACTCTACATAGAGGGCATTATGGTATGGTTCCCCAAGATAGGAGAATGTTGGGAGCTACTGGTACAGAACATGTTAGAAGATTGCATGATAGTAAGGACTTCTATAACTTCAAAACCAAGAAGTTATTAGTTCCAGAGAATGAGGCTCCTGACTTAGAGATGTACAATTACCTCTTTGAGAACGGAGAAGCAGCTGCTAACACTATGGAACTAGGTAAGAGATTGGGATTACAACCAGGACAAGAATATCCAGGCAGACAAGCTTTAGAGCAGATGCTTAAGGAGTTCTCTGAATCTGGTAATGAGCATTCTCACATGCCTAAGTACTTAAATATGAAACATCCTAAGAGAGTATGGAACGCATTGACAGGTAGATATTTTGTTTATCCATTAATAGGAACTACATTAATAGGAGGAATGAGTTATGATAGAAATGAGTAATAGTGAATATGGTAAGCTGTTTGATGAACTTTATGCTAGATTTGAAGCAGGAGAGATTACAGCAGAGGAAGTATGTGCAGAGATGTGGAAGGTTGATAGGGTTGTACACTCAGGTCCTCCTCTGCGTAACTTAACAGAGAAGTTAGATGATATGCTAGACGAACAACCTAGTAACAATACTTAACATATTACCATTTGTTTAATTAACTGATATTGAGTAACTTTACATCATAAAACAAAGCCAGACTGCTGTACACAATCTGGCTTTGAACTTATCTACGCGGACGTCTTCTGTAATGCTTACAAACGTGTTCCAGTTTGCGATACCTTACACGAATGTACGAGTGCACGAAGACAGTTTTTGCTTGTAAGCTATTTCTGCTCATAATACTCTGAATTAAATTAATAACTAACTAATCTTTGTAGATAGTAAGCATCTCTTTAGCTAGGGTGTATGACATAATAGTTTACGATGCAAATATAAAGATATTTATTAAATTATCAATAGCAAATTAATATATAATGAGTAAAATAGTAACACAAGACAAACTGAATGAATTGACTGGAATGTCAATAGATTACGGGAAGGGGGGGGACTGCCCGACTTATAAGGAGAAACTTTTATATTATTAGTTCTGCGATTATATAATAAAATAAGCCCAACTTAGCTTTCGCTAGGCTGGGTTTTATTAATTATAAAGTATGAGTATTTAATGTGTGCAATTTTACCAAATACAATATTGATAATCTTAATAGATAGAATGACCTGTTTTATTATTCTTGTAAATCTTTCGTATTAGTGTGGTTATCTATCTAGGATAATCGTTATAAATTCTTACACGTAAATATTCTATAATAATAAAGAAGTTGTATATTTGTGCTTAGCATTTCAAGTTATGGTTTCCATTAACTTAATGCTATAATTGATAAATAAACCGACTAAATAATGTAATATGCGAAGGGAAGAAGTAGTGGCACAATGGCAGAGGGAATATGATAGCTTCTTACAAGACTGTATGAATAGGGATTGGGCTAAGATTGCAAGAGCTGATGAACCCAATAGGGATTGGGCTATAATGTTTGAAGTAGATAGGTCATTTATAAATAATGCGAAGAGTTTGCTCTTTACTATAGAGAATCGACTGTATGATGTGTTACAATTCTTATTAGATAAAGGTGCTGACCCCAATTCTAGTTTAAGGAGGTACAATAGCGATAGAAGGTGTTATGAAAGCACAACTCCATTGATAGAGGCTGTTAAAATAGGTAATTTAGAATCTGTTAAAATATTACTCGATAATGGTGCAGATATTAATTTCTGTGTGGAGAGAAACCTATCAGATAGAGACGTATATTTTAACAAGACAAGGATTAGAGTGAAAGAACCTTCTGATGATTTGTACATTAAACCAAGAGAGAAGAGAACAGATGATGAGAAGATGTATATTTGGAAATATAGTACGGGAGAGTTAGCCAATATGTCTCCTATACAAATTGCCTATAATTATCGTCATGACAACATTGTTGATTATTTGTTGTCTAGAGGGGCTACGATGAAAGTTAATATAAGACCTAGTGGAATCTTCCCGTTCCCCTTTACTACTTTAGGCGAAATGTTGAGACGCTGTAAATTGTATTTTATCAAAGAAGTTGGACTATGTGAAGAACGATATTATGCTTTACGTACCCAAGTTAGGGAGTTTGAGAGTACTAAAGAATTATTAAAGGGTTATGAAGTACGAAATGCTGTGCCATACCCCTTTAGGATTGTTTCAACAGCAGTACTTCTTCTAGATAATTCTCTTGAATTTAAATTCCAATACATGGCATTATACTCACTATTTATTTTAGAATATTGGAATGAAATAATAAACTCGAAGACCCATATTGCAGCTTATGCAAAGGTTGATGATATTGGATATTTGATATGTTGGCTTGTAAAGGAAACAGAATATTCGAAATCTACAAGGCAATCACTAGGTTTAAAATAAGAAGCTGTCTGGTCAATAATCTAGTTGTATTCTATTTGAAAGTTGAATGTTTCTTATATAGCCATAATCAATACTACCTTTTATTGCAGAATATATTTATATAATACCCCTATCTATGAAAGGTTGAATAGTTGCATTATAAGTATAATTCACTACCTTTGCAGCGTGGGTAAATCCTACAAAGGAGATTATTAATTTATTGGATAACTAATCTTGTTCTACATAGTTGATGTAAACCAATATGTAAACCGGAGTATAGTTAGTGTAGGAGAGATTTATAAAGCTTTTATTGTAATGTGTTGATTATTAGAGATATATTACAATCGTATTCGACCGGCGAAGTCACCGGCAAGAAGGACTTAAAATCCTTTGGCCATTGCGGCTGTGCGGGTTCAAGTCCCGCTTCGAGTACGAGTATTCCTGATTAAAAGCTCTGTAAATCTTTGATTTACGGAGCTTTTTATTTATCCGTTTATCACTGATTCATTCTGTCTCAAATCCTGATTTTAGCCCGTTTTAAGGTTGATTTATGCGACTTATGTAAACCAAGATGTAAACCGGAAATGTGTATGAAAGCAACGGTTAATGTGTTGTGTTACAGGTCTAAAACTCTTAGTAATGGTGAGCATCCATTAATGATTTGTGTGTGCAAAGACGGCAAACGGAAGTATGTCGGTCTTGGAATCTCTGTAAATCCTAAATATTGGGATTTTAAGAAGAATAGTCCTAAGCGTAATTGTCCCAATAGGGAACAGTTAATAAAGGTTATTAATGAGCATGAACAGAAGTATGCTGAATGTGTGCTTGAGTTCTCTGCGGAGAATCGGGAGTATTCATCTGCATCTTTGATTGAAGCAGTTGTGCCTGTACAGAAGGCTAGAACGGTCGGTGAACTGTTTAATGAGTATATAGCTCAACTTAAAGACGAGGGTAGGTTAGGGTATGCGCTTTCTGTACAACAGGTATGTAACTCTCTGTTGAAGTATAGAGGGCATTTAGACATTTACTTCTCCGAAATTGATGTAAATTGGTTAAAAGCGTATGAATCTTGGCTGAGACGCTGTAATTTGGCGGATAATACCATTGGCATACGTTTTAGGACATTGCGGGCTGTTTATAACTTGGCTTTGGCTGAAGGTATAGTGAAGGTGGATTGTTATCCGTTTAAAAAATACAAAGTCTCTAAATTACATAAGGAGACAGCTAAACGTGCTATAACAAAAGAACAGGTGAAGCAGGTTATTGAATATGATGTGTCAAGGGCACGTTTCTATAAGAGATTGGCGGTTGATATGTTTACGTTCTCTTATTTAATGGGTGGCATTAACTTCACGGACATGGCTTTTCTTACAGATAAGAACTTTGACGGTGAACGTTTGGTGTATATTCGTCAGAAGACGAAGAAGTTAATAATGTTACCGTTACAAGAGAAGGCTGTTGAGATAGTGAACCGCTATCGTTCCTCACAGCGTAAATATGTATTTCCAGTACTGGATAATCGTGAGCGGACACCACGGCAAATAAGAAACCGGATATATGATGTGTTGGATAACGTTAATGGATATTTGGCTGATATTGGAAAGGAGTTGGGTATTGAATTAAAGATTTCCAGTTATGTCGCCCGCCATTCCTATGCGACAGTTTTGAAACGTTCCGGAGTATCTACTTCTGTTATCAGCGAATCGTTGGGGCATAGTTCGGAAAGGGTGACACAAATTTATTTGGATAGCTTTGAGAACAGGCAATTAAATGATGCAATGAAGAACTTGTTATAGTACTTTCAATTAATCCCACTTGTAATTATTGCAGGTGGGATTTTATTTATATATTTGAAGCATTTAATTATACAACATTACACATGAAACATAAACTATCCAATTACGGCAATTCTGATGCGCATAATCAAATAAAGAAACTTATGCTTAGAGGTGAGAAGCTTACAATAGGCTTCTTCAATGAGGACATAACCAATTACTCATGCGCATGGATTGAATCAAAAACTGTCAGCGCATTTAAATATGTTATCTTTAAGGAAGATAACGTTTACTGGCTTATGAACTATCTTGTCAATGGTGAGGTTGAGGACATAGATGCGAAACCGTTCGGAATACAGGGAGAGATAGAAGAAGAGGAAGACTTCCAGTTATGTATGTTGAAGAACTTCATTGAAAGCAAAATGACAGTACAGTTCAGTCCTCTGCCTAGAGACGGAAGCGGATTTGTAAGAGCCATATCGGCATTTGATAACGGGAAGGTGATATTTAAATTAAAGAAGACAGACGAGCTGTTGGAATATCTAAAGGCACGTGACTTTATTTTACTTTAATAAATGGAAACCACATATATCGAGATTGATTCACCGGACAAACATCTGTCAGATGTATTGGAAGAAATACCGTCCAATGTCATTCTTTATAAGACCCTGACAGGTATCGGTGCGACTTATAGCGAGATTAAGGCTCAAAGACATTCCATTATCATAGAACCGAACGTTCCTGTAATAATCGGTAAATGTAATTCCGACAAACATAAGAATGACAATTTGCTGGGTGTCTATGAGGGTGTCACTACTGACAGGATTATCAAATATCTAGGAGCAAGCAGGGGGAAATATTATAAGATACTCACTACACCCGAAAGCTTCACGAAGGTTAAAGATGCGTTTCTGATATTTAACGGCAAGATATATAATACCTGTTTCCTACTTATTGATGAAGCTCACAAGACTATAAAGGACGTGGATTATAGAAGTGATATTGTCCTGCCTATGAATGACTTCTTCAAGTTCAAGGGGAAGGCACTGGTATCTGCAACTCCGCTTAAATTCAGTGACCCACGTTTTGAAGAGAACGGTTTCAGTATCATTAAGATTGAACCTACATACGATTACGCTAAGGAGATTGATATAAAGCCTTCAACCAACATATTAAGGGAAGTTTGGGAGGAATTTGGTTGGATGCCATTCATAACAGGACAAGACAAAGACAGACCTTTCTTCATATTCATAAATTCTGTAGGTATTATCTACTCTATAATATCCCAACTTAAACTGTTTGACAAGTCTTCCGTATTCTGCGCCCCCAAGAGCATAGACAAGTTAAAGCAGAATAACTTCAACCGATGTTATGAGAACTGGGATATAGAGAGGATGAGCCAATACAACTTCTTTACCAGTCGCTTCTTTAATGCGGTGGATATTGAACTGGACTTCAAGCCTTATGTCATACTGGTTACTGATGTGTACTTTGCAGAACAGACGATGTTTGACCCATATTCCGATGTAGTCCAGATTATAGGCAGATTCAGGAATGGAATAACGGCTGTCACCCACGTTACCAATAGCAAGTACGAACTGCCACAGAGAACCGAGGAAGAACTGGATGAGTTTGTCAGGACAAGCGAGGAAGTATATAATACACTCAAAACATTTTATGATGCGGCAGCCAGTAAAGGGGCAAGGGTAGCATATAAAGCTGCAATGGACAGTTTGCCATTCAATCAGATGTTGGACATAGACGGTAACAAGAACTGGTTTGCTGTTGACAACTATATAAATGATGCACTGGTAACTGGATATTATCGGGATGTGAAGTCACTTCAACGGGCTTATGAACAGCATAATGATATATTAACGCCTTCCGTATTTGCATTGTCTGACCGTCCCGCCCTTACAGATGAAGACCTACGATTCAAACGGGGGTTGAAGACGCTTAGCACAAAGGATAGGAGAACGCAGATTGTCAAGTTACTGGAATATCTAGGCAATAATGACCTTACAGAACAGGAACGTGAATTTAAAACTGATTTGAGAAGAACGGATTCATTCATAGTTGAAGCATACGAACTGGTAGGCAAGGAAGTGATTGAAGAACTGGATTACTCCTATCCTGAAATCAAGAAGCGGATGATAGTTGCACAATACCTGTTGGGAGCCAAAGGAACGGAGACTATCCAACTGATAAAGACCTCATTCAAGGTAGGAATGAAGTACAGACTAACCTATATTAAAGAAGAACTGATTCGTATATTCGAGTTATTGGGAGTTACTCCGCCTAATAAGATAACAGCCCAAAGTATCAATTCATACTTTGAAACTAAAGAAGTGTGGATTAAGAAGGATAAAGCCCTGTTGCTTGTAAGAGAGAAAGTGTAGTACAGCCATTCAACCTTTTAGGGAAGAATGTTCAATTTATATGCCCCACCTCATAAAAGGTTGAATATGCTATAATCCTGATAGTCCGGTTATCACTAACTTGGATTATCGGGATTTGTTTTATCCTGTAGTCTGTCATTCCCGATTGTGGTATAATGGTTAGGCAATGCCACTGACATTTATTACCTTTGCAGTACCTCAAATGACATAACATTCAGATTATCTGCAACCTACCGAGATTCATTACTACTAACCTATTCTAATCTTATTAATTACTATGAAAGAACTTACCTATCATGAAATCAGAATTAAAGCCTTGAAGAATAATGTACGGGACAATAAACTTCAAATCGGAATGTGGGCGCAATTTAATGGCTACATGAAACGCAGGGTACACAGGAACGGAAGATATTATACTGTATATATCCCATTACAAAGACTAACCGATTAATTATGATAATCCATTTACCTACAGGGAAGCAGTTTGCCAACAGGAAGGAAGCCAAGATTTACTTTGGTACAGCCTACTATTACAAGTTGGAACGGGAGAAGAGAGATTTGTTATTTACCGATAATGTTCAATCAGCTACTAATGAATATTGCCAAACAACATCTAATAAACAGGACAAGCATAAGAACTCATAATGCTACTATTAATAAGTCAATGTTAAATGCTTTAAATGAACCTAACCTGTATAGATTCTTCTGTCTGTCCTTATATAGAAACATCTATTATAATGTAAGACTACGGATTGAAGATATAGCCAAGATTACAGGTGAGAAGAAAGGTGTATTAAAGAATTTCAATAAGAGTATGGACACGATATTGACAAGAAAGAAATACCCCAGCCCAATCAACCACCCTGTATATGAATTTACAATGAGAAGTCTGTATAAGATACCTGCCATGGATTACAAAGGCTTTATCACATTATCCCATAAGTTTACCCAAGTTAAGCTAAGTGTGAAAGTGAAAGGGTACTATATCAAGCTATTATTAATTGCAGAGAATAATACTATTCCTCTTACTAACATAGGAATAGCTAATAAGTTGGGAATAAGTAAGAATACAGTATTCAAGTATAATATTGAATTATTCCAAGCAGGATTGTTAAAACTGTTTCCCGACAGGTTGGAACTTACTCCTAATGAATTACTAATAAGCAATGATGAAGCCAAACAAAAGAAAGAATGGCATCCCATTACAGGAGATTTACTACCTAATATAATTCTTAGCTTTAATAAGTAAGTAAAGAGGTCATTTTATACCTGTTATTAATTATATTAAGAGAGGGTATAATTTGACCTCTGACTGTAATATATAGTCTTTATATGCTTATGAAGTCGAATTAATAATGACAGAGATAACATTTGATAAGAATACTACCTTTTAATGAGATTCATATTATAAGGTTGGGGCTCTCTACACATATATCCAAATTACTTCTTTAGTCTGATTTGAGTATCAATAAAATACAAGTCCTTGTCAATACCGTACAGCACATTGTTGGGAACGGCATCAAACACTTCATATTGGTCGTTATGGAACTCGTCTATATAATCCATTTCAAAGCCAAGCGCTTCCATGTATTCAGCAATTTCATCTTCTGTTGCTTCCCGTTCTGCCAATATGTAAGGTTGTGTGAGAACTGCACAGAACTCTTGACGGCTGTTATAAGAGAAGCCAATCATCTGATAGGGTACATTACTAAAGAACTTATTGTGTGCGTTAATGCGAATGAAGAAGTTCTCCAAATCATCCCCTGCATACTCAAAGTTATTCAGCTTGATGACAGACGATTTACCGTCATGGAATACTTCATTCTCACCACCCTTATCCATGTAGGTAATATTGAGGTGTGACAAGTCAATCCATAAGTTGTTGGCGTTGGCAAATACTATCAGTTCTTTAATTTGCCTTCCCTTATAGCCCTCTGTTGGTTCAACTTCTCCTGTTGCTTCCTTACTTCTTCCGGTGATACAGGTTGCTTGCTCCAAGAGATTATTGATTGGCGGGTACGCTCTATCCATTGCTTGTGAAATTCATTAATATATTCCATAATTCATATAATTATGAGTTTATGCAAATGTAGGCAATCTATTTGAATCTGACAATATATAGATATATTAGCGTACTACCTTTTAATGAGATTTATTTATATTATATACCCCAACTCAAATTTGGTAGTATCTAAAATCATACCCCCGCCCTTTAGATTTAGGT
>OHMA01001019.1_pt1 | contig 13095 bp, 15 predicted proteins | sample 1569171 | NCBI WGS metagenome assembly OHMA01 (sample SAMEA3879580, study PRJEB24766) | human gut metagenome | biome: human-associated habitat; feature: feces | place: USA | collected 1985/1987
CCGCCATATCCGACCGCATCAAGAAGACTTCGCGCCAAGCCGTGGCCGAACTACAGGCCATGGGCATCGAAGTCTATATGCTCACGGGCGACCAGGCCCCCGCTGCCGCACGGATAGCCGACGACGCAGGCATCCGGCACTACCGCGCCGGGGTGTCGCCGCAAGACAAGGCCGATTTCGTGGCCGCCTTGCAGCGCGAAGGGCATCGCGTGGCCATGGTGGGCGACGGCATCAACGACAGCGCCGCCTTGGCCCGCGCCGACCTGAGCATCGCCATGGGACGGGGCAGCGACATCGCCATGGACGTGGCTCAGATGACGCTCATCTCGTCCGACCTGACTCGGATTCCGGAGGCCATCCGGCTGTCCGCCCGTACCGTACGCACCATCCGGCAGAACCTGTTTTGGGCTTTCATCTATAATATAATAGGTGTACCCGTGGCCGCCGGAGCCCTCTACCCCCTTTGCGGCTTCCTGCTCAACCCGATGATTGCCGGGGCGGCCATGGCCATGAGCAGCGTGAGCGTCGTGACGAACAGCCTGCGGCTGAAACGGGCCGGACTGCGACACGAAGAAACCGACATTTCAAAACCCTATACAGATATGAAGAAAGAATATAAAGTGGAAGGCATGATGTGCAACCATTGCCGCATGCATGTGGAAAAAGCATTGAACAGTATCGAGGGCGTCAACGCCACCGTAACCTTAGACCCTCCCGTGGCCGTCATCGAGTTTTCGGGAGACGCGAAGCCCTTGGAGGACTTGCAAGCCGTACTGGCCGAAGAAGGTTACAAAATCTCGGAAATGTAAAGGAAGGAGGAAACCATGCAGTTAGATAAGCTTTGCGTGGCCTGTTTCTCGCCCACGCACACTTCGATGAAAATCGCACGCGCCATCGCCGACGGCACGCACATCGCACGCCGTGAGGAAATCGACCTGACCACCGACCCCGCCGAGGGCTTGCGGGATGCGGACATTGTAGCCACCGCCGCGTGGAACACCACCGCCCCCGGCACGGCTGAAAGCGAGCAGCGTCTGCGGGATTTTGTGGGCTTCCAGCTCACCGGCCGTCTGCTGGAAAACGCCAAGCCGGACGCGCTGGTGCTGCACTGTCTGCCCGCCCACCGGGGCGAGGAGATCTCCACCGCCCTGTTCGAGCAGCATGCGGACGAGATCTTTGACGAAGCGGAGAACCGTCTCCACGTCCAGAAAGCCGTGCTGGCGGTGCTGCTGGCGGGCAAGTAAAACGATTTGGAATGCCCGCCGCTATCGGGTTGCGGCACCCAGCATCCGCATCGTGCCTTGGGCGGCACGCGCGTCTTGCTGGCCGCTGCCCCAACAACTCCTCCCTGTTTCCGCCGCTGGCGGCGGTCGTCGTCGTTGCACTTTGGGCATAAAGAGCGGAAAGAATATTTTGTATTGCAGTTCCGAAACGCCTGCGGGCGTTTCGGAACTGCTTTTTTACGGGAGAGATTGCGGTGGAAAGCCTCTCAGGCGCACATTCGTTTGCAACCCTTTTTTTGCGTCCCAAAAGGGTGCGCAAGGGCTTTTTTGGGGCTTTTCAGGGCGATTCGATGCATTTCAGGGGCCATTCACGCAGAATTGCTCTACTTTTGCCGCCGTTCGTGGTATACTACAAGCACAGAGCAGTGCTCTGTTCAATATGCCATTTCCGTAATTCCTATAGAGCAGAAAACCGTCCGGTAACCGCAAACCGGGCGGTTTTCTGTTTTTGCGGGTGCGTGCGGTGCACCAGGTCGTTTCAGCGCATTTGCGGGGCGATTCGTGCCCAAAACCGTCCAAAGCGGGCAAAACGTGGTACACTGGGTACAACAAAAGCGCCCGGCTTGGAGGGCGCTTGAGAAGGAGAGAATCTTATGCAAAAACGGCTCATCAGCATGGTTCTGGCGCTGAGCATGGCACTGACCGCAATGCCGCTGCCCGCCCTTGCCCAGAGCGCCCCGCCCGACACCGCCAAGGCAGCCCGCTGGGCTGTGGAGTCCGGGCTGCTGCCCGACATGGGTGAGGGCGCCTTTACGCCCGGCAAGCGTGTGACCAAGGTACAGGTCATCCGCGCATGGAACCGGCTGAAAAAGCTGGGTCTGGCGAAATAACAATTGCCATCTCCTGATCGATCCTTTCCAATAAGTGCAGCAAGGCCGTCCGGCGAATGCCGGACGGCCTTGCTGCGTTGTGTAGGAGGGGATTCCCCGCAGCGCCGCCGCTTCCGCAGGAAGCAGGCGCTGTAAATGCCGTTTGCCATTACGACCCCACCCGTGAAAATGGGATAGCGGAGCGTCCGCAGACGCTCCGCTATCCCGAAAATTAAAATAATTCTTCCGCTGCAACGACGACGACCGCCGCCAGTGGCGGAAACAGGGAGGAGTTGTTGGGGCAGCGGCCAGCAAGACGCGAGTGCCGCCCAAGGCACGATGCGAATGCTGGGTGCCGCAACCCGATAAGCGGCGGCCATTCCAAATCGTCCTCCCGGTTCAAAGGACGCTGCAATGCAGCAGTGTCCTTTTTATCACACTTCCCACATTTTGTGTTTGATTCGAAACATTTTTGTGAAAGACTGCCAAGGCACATTGACAAGGCCGTCCGGTCATGTTATGTTAGCATTGACAAATCAGTACTTTATGGGGCATCATATACTCTGTTTCGCCATGCCGCAATTGCGGCAGAAAGGATAAAAACATGACTACTGCCTTAAAACGTACCGGCGCTGCCCTGCTGACGCTGCTGATGTTCTGTGTGCTCACCTTGGGCGCTTCTGCCGCCGCAAATACCCCCGTTGGGGTCAAATTCTGGAAGGAAAAGTCCGATAAGGAATCCATGGCCAACTCTGGCATCGATTCTGACCGCGAAGCCACCCTTACCCGCCAGTCCAACGGCACCTACACCCTGACGCTGCCCGTCAAGCAGGTGACCAAGCTCAATGTGACCGGCTACCTGTCCGGCCTGACCATCGGCGATGTGACCTACACCGGCACCCTGACCGGCGATATTGAAAAGGGCAACGGCATCCTGACCATCAAAAACCTGCCTGCCTCAGTGCTGACCGGCAGCGAGGTGGGCAAAGCGCTGACCGTGACCTGCAATATCCAGATGGATCTGAGCCTGCTGGGCGAGATCAACACCACCGCCCGGATGTGCATCTGGGCAAAATAAGCCGCACGATAACAAAAAGCGCCGTTCCACCCGGGACGGCGCTTTTTGCTGTTCAGCAGTCGATGTGCTTTTCCACAAAATCGGTGGCCATCTTATCCAGCTGCATCACCGCGTTTTCTGCGCCCTTCATCACCTTGCGCACGTTGCGGCGCATCTGGCGCTTGCTCTGGGTGGCCATCATGGCACCGGCAGCCCCCAGGGCTGCACCGGCGGCCATGCCCACTACCATGCCTGCGGCAGAATTTTCTCGCTGTTTCATTCTGAATTTCTCCTTTCGGCCTGTCATGACAGGGCTTGCAGTGCTATTATTTCCGCAAAAGAATCTGGTATGCGCTTTTTTTATGCAGCAATTTGTGGTATACTGTTGTATGATGCTTTTTATAGGCCGCTGCGCGCGGCTTTTCGGCAAGGAGGTTTTCCTATTTGCAAAAACCCGTTGAACCAAAAAAGATCCTTTGCATCCACGACCTGTCCGGCGTGGGACGGTGCAGCCTTGCAGTGATCCTGCCGGTGCTGTCGGTCATGGGCGTGCAGCCTGTGGCACTGCCCACCGTGGTGCTCTCGACCCATACGGGCGGGTTTGGTACCCCGGCCCGGCTGGACGGCTGTGATTACGGCATGGCCGCGCTGGAGCACTATCAGGCGCTGGAACTGCAATTTGATTGTATCTATACCGGCTATCTGGGCGGCGAAGCACAGGTAGCGCTGGCTGAAAAAGCCTTTGCCCTGTGGCCTGCCGCCTACAAGGTGGTGGACCCCGTGATGGGCGATAACGGCAAGGCCTATTCCACTGTTACCCCGGCGCTGATCGAGCGCATCCGCAATCTGTGCCGCGCGGCAGACCTGATCCTGCCCAACTACACCGAAGCACAGCTGCTTTTGCAGCAGCAGCCCGTGACCGAGCAGCTGGACGATGCCGCCGCGCAGGCGCTTGCAGATGCTTTGCAGCCGCTGGCTCCCAACGCGGTGGTCACCGGCCTGCCGCTGGGCAAGTACATCGGCTGTGCCGGTACCGGCACGGATCGTTTCGTTATCAAAAAGCTGCATATCAGCCGCAGCTTCCCCGGCACGGGGGATCTGTACGGCGCAGTGCTCATCGGCTCGCTGCTGCAGGGCAACGCCCTGAGCGCCGCTGCCGATAACGCCGCAGAGTTTGTTTCGCTGGCTATTCAGGGCACGCCCTGCACGCAGGACACCCGCTTCGGCGTGTGGTTCGAGCCGCTGCTGCCCCGTCTGTGTCCCCTGCGGGAGGAACCGGAGGGCATCTTATGATGAACAAGCCGACTTTGAATATCGTTCTGGTAGAGCCCCGCATCCCCCAGAACACCGGCAACGTGGCGCGCACCTGTGCCTGCACCGCCTGCCGTCTGCATCTGGTAGGCCCCATGGGTTTTGCCATTGACGACAAAAAACTCAAGCACGCCGGGCTGGACTACTGGCACTATCTGGACATTACCTACTACGACGGCCTTGCGGACTTTTTTGCCCGCAACAACGGCCCTTACTATTACTTTACCACCAAGGCTCCCCAGCGCTACACCGATGTACAGTACCCGGACGGGGCTTATCTGGTGTTCGGGCGCGAGGACGCCGGTCTGCCGGAGGCGCTGCTTGCGGAAAATCAGGAGCACTGCATCCGTATGCCCATGCGGGACACCTGCCGCAGCCTGAACCTTTCCAACAGCGTGGCGGTGGGCGTGTACGAGGTGCTGCGGCAGTGGGATTTCCCGGAGCTGCTGGACCACGGCCACCTACGAGATTATGAATGGAAATGAGGGAAATTATGAGCAAGATCGCGATCCTGACCGATTCCTCCTGCGATATCCCGCAGGAGATGGCCGAAAAGTACGGCATTGATATCATGAGCTTCCACATCCTGCTGGATGATGTGGACTACGTTGAGCGTGTGGACTGCACCAACACCGAATTCTACGATAAGATGCGTGCGGCAAAGGGTGTGCCCTCTACCGCCGCCATCACACCCATCCAGTTCTGTGAAAAATACTGCCAGTATGTGGACGAGGGCTACACGGATGTCATCCATGTGCCCATCAACAAGTCCGGCTCCTCCACCTACAACAACGCCCTGATGGCACAGGGGATGCTGCGGGAGGAGCGCCCGGAGCATCATCTGAACATCCACTTGCTGGACCCCCACACCTATTCTATGGTGTTCGGCTGGTATCTGTGCGAGATGGCACGCAAACTGCAGAACGGCGCAGAGATCCGCCACGTCATCCACGAATTTGAACAGCAGATGAACTGCATGGAGGTCGTGCTGGGGCCTTACAGCCTGAGGCAGATGAAAAAGAGCGGCCGCATCTCTGCCGCAGCAGCCGTCATGGGCGAACTGATGGGTATCCGTCCCATCATTACCCTGATCGACGGCAAGACCAAGGTAGAGGCCAAGGTGCGCGGCGATGAAAAAGTCGTGCCCGCCATGGTGGATCTGTGCCAGAAGCGCGCTGGGGATGTGGAGGATTTTGAGTATATGATCGGCCACACCAACATCCCGCAGGCCGCTGATCTGGAAAAGGCCTGCCGCAAGGCCTTTGGCAAGCCGCCGCTGGCCGTGTTTGAGCTGGGCGGCGTGGTCTCTGCCAACACCGGCCCCGACACCGTAGCGCTGACATATACCGGCCACCCCAGAGGGTAAAAACATCCGGCAGAGGGCTGCCGCAGAATAGCATACCTTCAAAATATTGAAAGCTCCAAGACAGCTTCTCAAAAAAGGGTAAAAAAAGCTGAGCATCTGTGAAAGATCAGGTGCTCAGCTTTTTTATATTTTTCGTTGACGCTGTTTCGTAGTAGTCCTTTTTGTTATTTATTTCTCGTGTTTTACCCGTTGGATATCTCCCAGATCGTAGGGGGTGTTCTGGTAGACGTAATAGTTCAACCAGTTTTCATACAGCAGGTGGGCGTGGGCGCGCCAGCGGAACAGCGGCGGCTTTGCGGGGTCGTCATCCGGGTAATAGTTGACGGGCACATGGATGGGCAGACCCTTGGCTACGTCCCGCTTATACTCGGCATCCAGCGTATACTTATCGTACTCCGGGTGGCCGGTAACAAAGATCTGCCGCCCGTTCTCGGTGCTCATGAGGAAGGGTCCGGCGGCGTCGCTCTCAGCCAGAATGCGCAGGGCGGCGCAGTTGTCCACATCCTCCCGGCAGATGCCGGTGTGGCGGCTGTGGGGAGCGTAGAACACCTCATCAAAACCGCGCACCAGCGGGTTTGCCGGGCGGGTGACCCGGTGCTCGAACACGCCGAACATCTTTTCCGGCAGCAGCTGCTTGCGCACGCCGTAGTGGTAGTAAAGCCCGGCCTGTGCGCCCCAGCAGACATGAAGGGTGGAGTAGACGTTCGTTTCGCTGAAGTCCATGATCTCGCACAGTTCGTTCCAGTAGTCCACCTGCTCAAAATCCATGGTCTCCACCGGCGCGCCGGTGATGATCATACCGTCGTAGCGGTTGTTCTTTACCTCGTCAAAGGTCTTGTAAAAGGCCTCAAGGTGAGCAGCCGACACATGGGTAGCAGAGTGGCTGGCGGTCTGCAGCAGGGTCATGTGCACCTGCAGCGGGGTGTTGGCCAGCAGCCGGGCAATCTGGGTCTCGGTGGCGATCTTGGTGGGCATCAGGTTCAGGATCAGGATCTCCAGCGGACGGATATGCTGCGCCAGCGCCCGCTCCCGGTGCATGACAAAGACGTTTTCTTCATACAGGGCGTCAAAGGCGGGTAAGGTCTTAGGGATGATCAGCGGCATAGGAAAGTCGCTCCTTTGCTAGACGATTCAAAAATGGCACCGCGTTCGCTTTGCCATCTTCAGGGGTATCATGATTTTTGATTTCACGGGAAGGCATCACACCTTATCCAGTGCCTGCGCGATATCGGCGATAAGGTCCTCGGCAGATTCCAGACCGCAGCTCATGCGCACCAGCTCGGCGGGCACACCGGCGGCAGCCAGCTGCTCGTCGTTCATCTGGCGGTGGGTGCTGGAGGCAGGGTTCAGGCAGCAGGTGCGGGCATCGGCCACATGGGTCTCGATGGCGGCAAGCTTCAGCTCCTTCATAAAGGTGCTGGCGGCTTCGCGGCCGCCGGCCAGGCCAAAGGAAACGACGCCGCAGCTGCCGTTCGGCAGATACTTCTCAGCCAGTGCATGGTAAGGGCTGGACTCGAGGCCGCAGTAGTTGACGTAAGCCACTTTCGGGTGAGCCTCAAGGAACTTTGCGACGGCCATGCCGTTGGCGCAGTGGCGCTGCATCCGGACGTGCAGGCTTTCCAGACCAAGGTTCAGCATATAGGCGTTCATGGGGGACTGCATGGAGCCGAAGTCCCGCATCAGCTGCGCGGTAGCCTTTGTAATGAAAGCTCCCTCCTTGCCGAAGCGCTCGGCGTAGGTGATGCCGTGGTAGCTGTCGTCCGGGGTGCACAAACCCGGGAACTTCTCGGCGTGCGCCATCCAGTCGAACTTGCCGCCGTCCACGACGGCACCGCCCAGCACTGCGCCGTGGCCGTCCATGTACTTGGTGGTGGAGTGGGTCACGATGTCCGCGCCCCACTCAAAGGGGCGGCAGTTGACCGGTGTGGGGAAGGTGTTGTCCACCATCAGCGGCACGCCGTGGGCGTGGGCGGCCTTGGCAAACTTTTCAATGTCCAGCACGGTCAGGGCGGGGTTTGCGATGGTCTCGCCGAACACCACCTTGGTGTTGGGCCGGAAGGCGGCATTCAGCTCCTCCTCGGTGCACAGGGGGTCTACGAAGGTGGCGGTGATGCCCATTTTAGCCATGGTGACCGAGATGAGGTTGAAGGTGCCGCCGTAGATGGTGCTGGAGGCCACGATGTGGTCCCCTGCCTCGCAGATATTGAACAGGGCAAAGAAGTTTGCGGCCTGTCCGCTGGAGGTAAGCATAGCGGCGGTGCCGCCTTCCAGCTCGCAGATCTTTTTGGCTACCATGTCACAGGTAGGGTTCTGCAGGCGGGAATAGAAATAGCCGTCTGCCTCCAGATCAAACAGCTTGCCCATGTCCTCGCTGGTAGCGTACTTGAAGGTGGTGGACTGGATGATGGGGATCTGGCGGGGTTCGCCGTTGCCGGGGGTGTAGCCGCCCTGCACGCAGATGGTATCACGGTTCATACAACATACTCCTTTGCTGGTTTTTTGGTCGGGAAGGACGATTCCCCGCAGGAGGGACTGCCTCCGGCGGGGAATCGAAAATTCAAAGCTTCTTATTTCCGCAGGCGTTTATCGCTCTTGGTTGCCCACAGGGTACCCACAGACTGGAACGCCTGCACCATCAGCACCAGCAGCACCACACAGACGATCATGATGTTGGTCTGGTAGCGGTAGTAGCCGTAGGACAGGGCGATCTTGCCCAGACCGCCGCCGCCGATAACGCCGGACATGGCGGAGTAGCCCAGAATGGTGGTCAGCGCAGTGGTCATGCTGGAGATCAACCCGGGCAGGCACTCCGGGATCATGACCTTGGTGATGATTTGGAACGGGGTAGCGCCCATGCTCTGGGCAGCTTCCACCACGCCCTCATCCAGCTCCCGCAGACTGGTCTCCACCAGACGGGCCACGAAGGGGAAGGCCGCGACCACCAGCGGAACGATGGTGGCCTTGGTGCCCACCGTAGTGCCCACGATGGCGCGGGTAAGCGGGAACACACAGATCATCAGGATGAGGAACGGCACGCTGCGCAGGATGTTGATGACGATGTTGATCAGATGCATCAGCCAGCCGGGCAGGGGCAGAATGCCATCCTTGTCACCGGCTACCAGCAGCACGCCCAGCGGCAGACCCAGCACCAGCGCAAAGGCGGTGGAGAGCACCGTTACATAAAAGGTCTCCCAGATGGCAAAGCCGTAAGCTGCGATATTCATATACCGGTCACCTCCTCTACCGTTACGCCGGACTGGCTGCGCATATATTCCACAGCCTGCTGCGCGACCGCAAGTTCTGCGGGCAGCTTGAGCAGCATGGAGCCGTAGCACTGGCCGCTCAGATCGCGGGTATCGGCACTGAGCACCGACACCAAAATGCCCTTTTCGGCGGCAAGGCTTGCCACCAGCGGCTTTGCAGTGGAGGAACCATTAAAGGTAACGCGCACCACATGGTCATCCGGCGCAAAGCAGGAAAGATCCCGCGCTGCGCTGCCGCCGTTGGGAGCCACCAGACGCTTGGCAGCCGCCGTTTTGGGGTTTGCAAAAATTTCCTGTACCGAGCCCTGTTCCACGACCACACCGCCGTCCAGAATGGCCACGCTGTCGCAGATCTCCTCCACCACGCTCATCTGATGGGTAATGACCACCACGGTGATGCCCAGCTTACGGTTGATATCCTTGATCAGGGTCAGGATGGAGTGGGTGGTGTTGGGGTCCAGCGCACTGGTAGCCTCGTCGCACAGCAGCACCTTGGGGTTGGTGGCCAGTGCGCGGGCAATGGCGATGCGCTGCTTCTGACCGCCGGACAGCTGTGCCGGGTAGGCGTTGGCCTTATCCGGCAGACCCACCATCTCCAGCAGTTCCATGGCGCGCTTTTCGGCCTCCGCCTTTTTTACGCCTGCCAGCTCCATGGGGAAGCAGACATTCTTCAGGCAGGTGCGCTGCATAAGCAGGTTGAACTGCTGGAAGATCATGGTGATCTCCCGGCGGCGCTTGCGCAGCGAGGCGGGAGACAAAGTCTCCATAGCCACGCCGTCGATCACCACGCTGCCGCCGGTGGGGCGTTCCAACAGGTTGATGCAGCGCACCAGCGTGGATTTGCCCGCACCGGACATGCCGATGATGCCGTAGATTGCGCCATCGGGAATGGTGAGGTTGATGTTCTGCAGCGCTTTCACCGCGCCATCCTTCATCTGGAAGGTCTTGGAAAGATACTTGAGTTCGATCACAGAAATTGCTCCTTTAGCTTATCCCTCGATGGGTGCCAGACTGTCCTGCTTGCCGCCGTAGATGCCCATAGGCTCCACGTGGATGCCGGCGACCGTCACCAGATGGGTGCCCTTCTCCTCATTGAAGCTTTCCAGATATGGTACATGCTGGAAGTAGTTGGCATCCACATCGCCACTGGCCAGCAGTTCATTGGCGTTGACCCCGCTGGTCAGCTCCACCACCTTCAGATCGAGGCTGGGATCAATTTTTTTGATGTAGTTGAGGATCTCCGCGTGGGGAACCGGGTCCGCGGCGACGCGCAGCGCGGCAGCCTGGGCAGACGTCCATGCCAGAGAAAGAGACAGTGCGACCCCTGCCAGTTTAAAAGCGGCATATTTCATGGTGTGTTCCTTTTTAGTTATGGTTAAACGATCAATTGCTCGGCGCGTTCGCGAAACACGTCCTGATAGTAGCGTTCCGCCACGTCCGGATGGGAACGCAGACGGCCCTTGAGATAATTCCAGCCGACATCGCGCAGCAGCGGATTGTGCGGGTCGCTGTCCGGCCCTCGCGCTTCACGCGCCAGCTCGGGCGGCAGGGTGTAAACCGGCACCACCGCGTCAAGCTGGGCGCCGAGGAAGAAGGCGATGGAGAGGCGCTGCTGCTGCGCCGGCGGCGACACCACGCGATGGACGGTAGCGCGCAAATACCCGTTGGTCGCCAGCTCCAGCAGTTCGCCAATATTGACCACAAAGCTGCCGGCCAGCGGCACGGCGTCGATCCATTCTCCAGGCGCGACCTCTACCTGCAGTCCTTTCTGCTCGTCCTGCAGCAGGAAGCTGAGAAACCCCGAATCTTTATGGGCGCCGACGCCCTGGCTGCTTTGGGTCTCCTGCTGGCCGGGATAGCGGATCAGTTTGATATGCTCGTTGGGTTTCTCGCCGTAGAGCTGATCGAAAGCATTCTCCGGGAGCTGCAGGGCTTCGGCAAAGGCGCGCAGCAGGCGGATGCCCACCTGGGTCATTTGCTGTTGCCAGTGAAGTAATACCGGTTTAAGCGACGGCAGGGCGGCAGGCCACAGATTCGGACCCTGCAGGCGCTGCCAGCGCGGGGCGTCGTCGCTGAGGGTCAGCGCCGGACGTTCGGCGCCGATATCAAACTGCTCTCGCCAGTCAGGCTGGCCGCGCGTCAGCTCTGAGGCCGCGCGGTTATAGCCGCGAAAATGGGGGGAGTGGATCATCGCCACCTGCTGTTTTTGCGCCTCATCGAGAGCAAAAAAGCGCTGGGACTGGCGCTGAACTTCATATTGAAGCGCGTCGTCGACACCGTGGTTGATCAAATAGAAGAAGCCGATGTCGCGGGCGGCATGACACAGGTCGGCCAGGAAGGCCGCTTTATCCGCGGGGTCCGCGTAGCGGGCCAGATCGAGAATCGGCAGGGTGGTCGCGTTCATTGTGTTCTCCGAAAACGGGGTAATAAGTTATGGGTTGATTCAGGTTCTGGGTTCGGGCACAACAGCAGCGCATGGTGATTTCCTCTGTCCGGGGCTGAACACAGCTTGCCTCAAGGCCAAATAAGCAACCAATAACGTTATTTTCTAATTTATGACTGCGCGGGGTTCAGTGCTTTTGCGTTAAATAGATATAGGCGCGAAGCGCGTAATGAAGCCGGTTGCGCCCGTCGGTGAGAGCCAGTAAGGTAGGCGCACTTTTTAATGCGGAACGGACGTATCGTAATGCACAGCTCGAAAGATCCCCTGCACGGCGTGACGCTGGAAGCGCTGCTCAATGCCCTGGTGGCGCGCTATGGTTGGGCGGAAATGGCCCGCCAGGTCAACATTAACTGCTTTAAAAGCGATCCCAGCATTAAGTCCAGCCTCAAATTTCTCCGCCGGACGCCGTGGGCGCGCAAAGAGGTAGAGGCTATGTATCTCGCCTCCCTTGATGATGACGCGCCGGTGGAGAAAGCGGATCCCTGGGCAAACTGGCAGAAAAAATAACCCTTACCACAGGACACCATCATGCAGAGCTGGAGCAGTAAAGATTTCACCGCCGACCGCGCGTGGGGCGCGCTGGATATTGCCAATTTTTCCGGCACCACCGTGCGTCTGCACTGGACCGACCAACCCTATATCTGGCACATCAATGATGGTCAGGAGGTGTTTGCCGTGATGGATGGTCAGGTGGCGATGCATGTGAAAGTCGACGGCGAGGAGCAGGTTATCATGCTAAACGCCGGCGATATCTTCTACGCCGGGGTGGGATGCGAGCATGTCGCTCACCCGCAGGGGGCGGCGCGTATTCTGGTGATTGAGAAAGAAGGGTCGGTCTGACCCCGCGGCGGGCGGTTCTTTGCCCGCCGTTTCATCGCCTGTCAGATGCGACATACCGCGTTGATATAAATTACCTATCCTGCTTTCGATATATTTAATTCTTGTTTGCCATTCCCTTCACCCCAGCACTATCTTTTGCCGCAGGCGCCTGACCAGGCACAATCGCGGGAGAGATCATGGCAACCTTGCAGTGGGACCACGCAGTACAGTTTGTGAATCAGCCGGAAGCGGCGATTGAAATCTTTGCCGGGCAGCAGCTGCGGGCGGTGGCCGGAGGGCGGCATCCGGGGTGGGGAACCCGTAATGCGCTGAGCTATTTTGGCCTGACCTATATCGAATTCCTCGCCATTGCCGACCCGGACGAACTGCGCGCCGCGACGGACAAATTCCTCCTTTCGCGCGACGCCGCACGGCTGCTGCCGGAGAATGAGGCGCTGTTTCGGGTGGCGCTGCGCAGCGACGACATCGACGCCACCCATGACCAGTTGCGTCGCACAGGGGTGACAGTGTCACCGATTGTCGATGGACAGCGCAACGATCCGCAGGGCAATATCATCCGCTGGCGGATCTTCACCATCGATGGCGACACTGCCGGGCTGGTCTATCCCTTTGTGCTGCAGTGGGGAGAAGACGACGCCACCCGGCTGACGCGGCTGCACGCCCAGAGGCTGGACGCGCCGCATCCGCTGGGCGACATTGCGCTTGAGCAGGCGGTATTCGAGG
>OHMA01001026.1_pt1 | contig 13032 bp, 9 predicted proteins | sample 1569171 | NCBI WGS metagenome assembly OHMA01 (sample SAMEA3879580, study PRJEB24766) | human gut metagenome | biome: human-associated habitat; feature: feces | place: USA | collected 1985/1987
ACTTACCGCCCATGCTTTCGATTCTGACCGGATTGCTGCAATAAAGGTCGGCTGTAATGAATATCTGGTTAAGCCGCTTGAAAAAATGAAATTAATGGTGGCATTAAAGAAATATTTATAATAAGCGTTGAGCAGATTAATTTATGAAAAGTTTAGAATCTTTTTCGGAAAATGTCATAGGATTTCGGATGGTTCATGCTATAATAGGTCATAAAGGTATGTTTATGAAGGTCATAAAATACCCTTATGACCTTTTTTGTGGGAACAGAAACCGGAAAGGCGAACATGTAATATGAAACTGAAATCAAAAATCATCATTTCTTTTTGTATTATCATATTTGTTCCGATCGTGCTGATGATGGCGGCACTTTTCAGTTTTCAGCGTATACAGGTGAAGGCGATTGAGCAGACTTATGGAATCAAGGAAAATAATTACAGCTATTTTTCCAATTCCATGCAGCTTTTAAGCCGTTTTACGAAAGAATGTTTCAAGGAACTGAAAGATGCGGCGAAGAATGATCCGGCACGGCTGGAGGATCAGGAATATTTAAATGAACTCAACCAGACATTAGAGGAGAAGAGTTCTTATCTGATCGTGAGAAAGGATAAAGAGTTAATTTATATCGGTGAGGATGCAAGCATTTCGCTGCTGACACAGCTGCCGTCGTATGGGGATACGGTGAAAGATGAGGACGCCGGCACTTACATTGATGGTGACGAACAGGTGCTGATCAAGCAGATCGACTTCCAGTTTCAGGATGGGAGTGACGGAAGTGCCTTTATTGTTACGATCTTAGAGGAGACAGTTCCGGAGGTAAAGAAACTTCTCATTGATGTGCTGATCTCGATCCTGCTGATCCTTGTGCTGACTGCGACGATGCTGACCATCTGGATGTATACCAGCATGATCAATCCGATCAAAAAACTGCAGACGGCGGCACAGAATATCAAGGACGGCAATCTTGATTTTTCAGTGGAATCGGACAGCAGGGATGAGATTGGGGAACTCTGCAGATCGTTTGAGGAGATGCGCCTGCGCTTAAAGGATAATGCGGAGGAAAAGATTGAGGGCGAAAAAGAAAACAAGACGCTCATCAGCAATATTGCACATGATTTAAAGACGCCGATCACGGCAGTAAAAGGGTATGCGGAAGGACTGATGGATGGCGTGGCGGATACACCGGAGAAGCGGGATAAATATATCCGCACGATCTACAATAAGGCAAATGAGATGGATACGCTTTTAAATGAGTTGACATTGTATGCTAAAATTGATACGAACCGTATCCCTTACAATTTCGCAAAGATCAATGTATCGGAATATTTTAATGATTGCGTAGAAGAGATCGGACTTGATCTTGAAACAAAAAATATCAGGCTTGCCTACTTTAATTATGTGGACGAAAATGTTTTGATCATAGCAGATCCGGAGCAGCTTCGTCGTGTGATCCACAATATTATCGGCAATTCCATCAAGTATCTGGATAAACAGCAGGGATTTATCAATATCCGCATCAAGGATGTCGGTGACTTTATTCAGGTGGAGATCGAGGACAACGGAAGAGGTATTTCCGCAAGAGATCTGCCATATATTTTCGACCGGTTTTACCGCGCGGATGCGTCGCGCAACTCGGCAACCGGCGGCAGCGGTATTGGTCTGTCCATTGTAAAGAAGATCATAGAAGACCATGGTGGAAAGATCTGGGCGACCAGCAAAGAGTCCATCGGAACGGTCATGTATTTTGTAATTCGTAAATATCAGGAGGTACCAAATGAGTAAAGTTTTGATTATTGAAGATGAGGTTGCAATCGCAGACCTGGAGAAAGATTATTTAGAACTCAGCGGGTTTGAGGTGGAGACTGAGAATGACGGCGTGGTCGGATTAAAACGTGCGCTCTCCGAAGATTTTGATATGTACATTTTAGATCTGATGCTGCCGGGCATTGACGGCTTTGAGATCTGCAAACAGATCAGAGAGGAAAAAAATACACCGATCCTCATGGTATCTGCCAAAAAAGACGATATCGATAAGATCAGGGGACTGGGACTTGGCGCGGACGATTACATCACAAAGCCGTTCTCACCGAGTGAGCTTGTCGCGAGGGTAAAGGCACACCTTGCCCGCTATGAGCGCCTGATCGGAAGCAACACAGTAGAGAACGACGTGATTGAGATCCGCGGCATCCGTATCGACAAGACAGCAAGACGTGTCTGGGTCAACGGGGAGGAAAAACAGTTTACGACCAAGGAATTTGATCTTTTAACATTCTTAGCAGAGCACCCGAACCATGTGTTCACGAAGGAAGAACTCTTCCGTGAGATCTGGGATATGGAATCGATCGGTGATATCGCAACTGTGACCGTGCATATCAAAAAGATCCGTGAGAAGATCGAGATGAATACCAATAAACCTCAGTATATAGAGACTATTTGGGGTGTAGGATACCGCTTTAAACTTTAGTTTTTATCCCAAATATTCTCCGACTATTTGGGGTGTAGGATATACATTTAAACTGTAAAGGTTTTTTATTTTGCATGTATCAGAGAAAAGAAAAATGGCGCGGAAGTCAGAAAATGGCTTCCGCGCCTTATTGCCAGTACATCGTTTTCAAAGAAGTAATATGAATTTGATGAAAGTACAGATCAGAAACGGAAGATTTTGATCATTTGATTGATAAGAAAGAAGCGATTAACCGTCTTCGCTATGAAAAGCCGAATATGCAGATTTGCTTTCGGACAGAAGATGCTTTGAAAAAGCTGCATTTCCGACATGCATTGCATGAGTGATGGATATCTTGCAGAAGAGCTTGAGATAGAGTATAAAAAGGGGATATAATAAAAATGTTCGGGTTCAGATAACAGGACAGAAAAACAGGGCACATTTTTCATATCCCGATCAATATAGGATAAGCGAGGAAACACAAATGAGTAACTACGAAAAACCAGTTGTTGTAATGGCAGAAGAAAGCACAGAGGGCGTGTATCTTGCAAGCGGAGATCACCTGGAACAGTGCAGATTTGGAAGAACAGAGGCATCTGCAGGGGCAGATGCGTGCCAGGAATGTTCTAAGAGCGGTGGAAAGAGAGCTACTCCTTTGCCGGGAGAAGAATCTGCAAGGAGAGATGATTTTAAAAGCTGCGTGGACAATATGCCGATCAAGCAGTAGAAATGAGGAACAGTATGCAGCCAGCGATCATTTATGAAGATGAAGACATTATCGTCTGTAAAAAACCGGCAGGCGTGGCGACACAGACCAGACGCATCGGGCAGGCGGACATGGAGAGCCTGCTAAAAAATTACCGTGCATCCAAAGGGGAGCTTCCTTATATTGGTGTGGTACATCGGTTAGACCAGCCGGTGGAAGGCGTTATGGTGTTTGCAAAAAATAAAGAAGCAGCGGCAGATCTAAGCCGCCAGATCAAAACAAAACTGGCGGACAAATATTATTATGCGATGACGGACGGCGTGCCGGAAAAGAAAAAAGGAACCTTAGAGGATGAACTTTTACAGAATGGAAAGACAAATACCTCCGAGGTGGTGGAAAGAGGAACACCGCAGGCAAAACATGCCAGCCTTTCCTATGAGGTGGTCGAGCAGGATGGAAAACATGCCGTTTTGCGTATCAAACTTGATACCGGACGCCACCATCAGATCCGGGTGCAGCTTGCACATGCAGGGATGCCGATCGTTGGGGATAAAAAGTACAACTTCAAAGAAAACATTGCACCGTCGGGCGGACAGCTTGCACTGTGCTCTTTTAAGATCGCGTTCCGGCATCCGAAAACGCATAGAAAACTGGAGTTTGAAATTGACAAGCCTTTTGGTTTATCATAAAATAAATCCAAAGGTTTAGATAGAAGAGTAAGGAGATTTATCATGGCAAAGGACAAGAAGTTAGTAGAGGCAATCACTTCCATGGAGGAAGATTTTGCCCAGTGGTATACAGATGTGGTCAGGAAAGCGGAACTGATCGATTATTCATCCGTAAAGGGATGTATGATCATCAAACCGGCAGGCTATGCGATCTGGGAAAATATCCAGAAAGAGTTAGACCGCAGATTCAAAGAAACAGGTGTGGAAAATGTCTACATGCCAATGTTCATCCCGGAGAGTCTGTTAGAGAAAGAAAAAGATCATGTGGAGGGATTTGCACCGGAGGTTGCATGGGTAACTTATGGTGGTTTGAATCAGCTTCCGGAACGTCTGTGTGTCAGACCGACTTCTGAGACATTGTTCTGTGATTTCTATAAAAACATCATCCAGTCTTACCGTGATCTGCCAAAGGTATATAACCAGTGGTGTTCTGTTGTAAGATGGGAGAAGGAGACACGTCCTTTCTTACGTTCCAGAGAGTTCTTGTGGCAGGAGGGACACACCGCACATGCGACCGCAGAGGAAGCAGAGCAGAGAACCGTACAGATGTTAAATGTCTATGCGGATTTCTGTGAGGAAGTATTAGCAATGCCGGTTGTACGCGGACAGAAGACGGAAAAAGAAAAATTTGCAGGTGCGGAGGCAACTTACACGATCGAAGCACTGATGCATGATGGAAAGGCATTACAGTCAGGAACCAGCCACAACTTTGGCAATGGATTTGCGAAAGCATTTGGCATCCAGTATACGGATAAAGATAACAAACTTCAGTATGTATATCAGACATCCTGGGGTATGACGACACGTCTGATCGGCGCGATCATCATGGTACACGGAGATGATTCGGGTCTGGTGCTGCCGCCGCGTATTGCACCGGTACAGGCTATGGTCATCCCGATCCAGCAGCAGAAAGACGGTGTGCTTGACACTGCAAAAGAAGTCTGTGAACGCATCGGAAAAGTCTGCCGTGCAAAACTTGATGATTCCGACAAGAGCCCGGGATGGAAGTTCTCTGAGCAGGAAATGAGAGGTATCCCGGTTCGTATCGAACTTGGACCAAAGGATATCGCAGCAGGCAAATGTGTGGCAGTACGTCGTGATACCAGAGAGAAGATTGAGATCGCATTAGACGAACTTGAAGCAAAACTGCCAGAGTTGTTAGAGCAGATTCAGAAAGATATGTTTGCGCGTGCAAAAGCACACAGAGATGCACATATCTGGGATGCACATAATTACGAAGAATTTACCACGATTGCAAATGAGAAACCGGGCTTTATCCGTGCAATGTGGTGTGGGGATCAGGCTTGCGAGGACAAGATCAAAGAAGACCTTGCAGTGACCTCACGCTGTATGCCGTTTAACGATCAGGAGCACATTTCAGATGTCTGTGTATGCTGTGGAAAGCCGGCACACAAATTAGTATATTGGGGTAAAGCATACTAAGATAATTAATAGTCTGTTTGAAAACAGATGGATTACTTTGAATGAAAACGGAACTGGAAAATGATCCGGGGAACACAGCCAGGTTTCACGGATCACAATGTTCTGTTTTCATTTTACATAATATGAAAACGATTCCGGTAGCGTTTCTACGATGAATTACAGGACAGAAAAAGTACATGTAACACAAAATATTATTTTTCCAGGGGGCAGGAGAAGATGATAGAAAAATATTATGATGGTGCGATAGAACAGGTAGCAGCCGGTTTGGGAACTGTGGAAAAGAACTATCTTTTAGTCAGATACAGTGGACAATTTTCCGTAGAAAACTTAAATGATACAAAGCAGCTTGAGAAAAATGAAGACATTTTCGTACAGGTACATGAATTTGAAACGGGGGAGATTACCTGTGCGTATGAGCCGTATCTTACCATGATCTGTGATGGGTTCAGGCGGTATATGACGGGAACGTTTGAAGAATTTATGGAAGCGTGTGATGTGTATTATCTGCACCGGCCGGTTTTGCTTGGTTATTTTAATCAGGATAATACAGGGCGGGAGGAGATCATTTTGCTTGATGAGGTGGCATATGAGCAGGAACGCATGTTGGCGGCACTTGAGCGCATGCTGTGTGCCATTGCTGACAGGCATCCGGTTCTGTTTGTTTTGAACCGTTTTCAGCTGGCTTCTAAAAGTACCATGCAGCTTACGGCGCGCTTTTTGAAATGTGAAAACTGCAATATCGGTCTTGTGCTTGGCGTGAGTGATATCCAGGCAATGCCGGAATTTCTGGTGCCGGACTGGGAAATGCTGTATGAGACATTAGATGATGGCAGTAAGATTTATCATATCGGAAATTCCGGCAGAAAAAAAGAAGAAACCATAGATGACGAAAAATACGTTGACTATGGAAGTGAAAAAGTGTACCGGAAACTGCAGAATATGGTGGAATTTCTTGATTTTGACCAGGCGGCATATTATTTAGAAACCATTGAGCGAAAGATAAAATTTGATAATCTTTTAGTGGATGATGCCGCGCGTTTTCGCATGTGGCTCTTATTTGTCAAAGTATCGATTTTAAGACAGGATATTCCAAAAGCGCTTGAAATATGCGAGGATCTGGAAAAAATCCATCTTGCCGGAAAGGAAGAGGAGTGTGCATATGAGCAGGATTATCTGATCGCGACCGCATATATGTACCAGGGAAAATTAAAAGAGGCTTTGGAGATGGCAGGAGAAACATACCGCATCGCCGGGAAAATGTCCGATGATTACCGGGTGTTTTTATCCGAACTGTTGGAGGCAAAGATCCAGATGTCCGGCTGGTATAACATCTTTTTCTGTGCACAGGATGTAAAGATAAAGGAAAGCCTGATCCAGAATCTGATCCGTTACAACTATCGCAATCACCTGGCACATGTATATATTTATGCGTACGATAACAAGCCGGAGATCGTGAAAAAAGCAAACCAGTCCGAGGAGCTTCTGATTTATTTCAGCAGGGGAATCCGCATAGCAAAAAAACTTGGAAATGAGTATCTGATCAATATGGCATACCAGAAAAATATTATGCTGTCATCGACAAACGGTATGTATGAGATATCTCTGCTTTATTCGGTGAGGACTTATGAGGCACTGAAAGATAAAAGATCAATCCAGGCAGGGCGTATTTATTCGGGGATTGCATATAACTTATGTGCGATCGGTGAAAATGAGCGCGCGATGGCTTATTACAGGCATGCAATCCGTCTGTTTTATCATCTGAGGGAACCGGAAGATATTGCGGAAGTGCAGTATAACATGTCCTTAAACTGCATTATGTGTGGACAGTATGAAAAGGCGGAGTTTTATCTGACACAGTGCATGAAAGCGGTGGAGCGTCTGCATTTAAACAGCTTAAGAGTCTGCAATCTATCCAAATTATATGGACTGCTCGCTCTTGTGTCGATCTTAGAGGGTAACCGGTTTAACTGTGAACGTTATTTAAACAACTGCAGGCAGTTTTTAAATTACGTTATAGAAAAAGAAAAGATGGGGGATGGGTTTGGAACAGTCCACGATTATGCAAAGGTCGATGATGACATGTTTTTGTATACATTCTCACGCGGACTTCTTGCTGTACACGATGGAGATTATGAAAAAGCAGACACAGATTATGAGAAAGCGGAGGATTATCTGAGCCGATCCGAGGGAAATCAGTTTTTCAGCTATGCACTTTTCCAGCAAAAGCGGATGGAATGTTTCAAATGTCTCGAAAATCAGAAAGGTTATGAGAAGCAGAAAAAAACGTTAGAAGAATACGAAAGGCAGCATTTCAGTACCTATGGAAAACTGGCGAAAAAAATGATGGATACACTGCCGCCGGTGGATGAGGCGGACGGGCAGCAGGATGTTTCCGAACAGGAATTAGACGTACTGCTCTGGCAGGAGAGCATGGTATTAGCCTATAAGAGCAAGAAACACCAGCTGGATTTTATTTCGACCTGGCAGAAACTGATTGATGTGACCGGGGTCTGTGCAGAGGAAATGATCGATGCGGTCATGAAAACATTTTTAAATCACTTTAATGTGGACTGTGCGGTGTATGCGCGCTGTATGGAGAGACAGACGCAGGTATTATACAATAATACCGGGATCGATTTAAACGAGGAGCGGACGGGCAGGATCATCGCATCTTTAAAGCGGAATCCGGGAGGCTACGCGATCTCAAAGATCAGCAGCAACTATAACGAACACCAGGATATCACGGCATTGTTTGGTGAGGATGACGTGTGCTCTTTGGTGGCGGTGCCGTATTTTAACAATGCAAAACTCGAAAGTTTTCTGATCACCTATGTGAGGATGAAGGATAACTGGCATTCTTCCGTAAACCGGTATATGCTCGACGAAGATGATTTAAATATGTATCAGCTTTTATTCCGCGAGGTAAAATATTCTTTGAACCGTCTGGACGCATATGATAAAATATACGAGATGAACAATAAACTTTACCTCGCAGCAGTCACTGACCAGCTCACCGGAATTTACAACAGGGAAGGTTTTTACCGTAGGATCAAAGATCTGATAGATGAATTTTCGGGTGGAAAACGGAAACCGGAACTGGGTCTGATGTTTATTGATCTCGATAATTTTAAGCATTATAATGATACTTACGGTCATGATGTCGGCGACCTGGTTTTAAAGGAAATGGCAGATATTTTTTCCGGTCTGTGTGAAAAACAGGGATTTGTCTGCCGCTATGGTGGAGATGAATACATTATTGTATTTTTCACTGCGGATAAAGAAAGGCTGAAGGAAACGGCAAAGCAGATCTATCAGAAGATCGATCAGGCGGACGGTTTTGAAAAAGCGATTTCTGAGAAACTGAAAAAACAGATTTCCATCCGGAAAGAGCAGCGCATTTCCTGCTCCATTGGAATCGTGTCGGCAGAAGACATTCATGGCGAGGAAGAAATCAACCAGATGATCAAGAGGGCGGATGATCTGCTCTATTCGATCAAGACAACGAAAAAGGGAACTTACCGTATATGAAAATCGTTTTGCCGGAAAAAGTAAAATTTATCATAGAAACATTGGAAACACACGGGTATGAGTCGTATGCAGTCGGCGGATGTGTGCGCGATACCATGTTACACCGCACACCGGGCGACTGGGACATCACGACGCAGGCGAAACCGGAGCAGGTCAAAGAAATATTTGCCGAAAAGAACATTCATACCATTGACACCGGGATCCAGCACGGAACCGTGACTGTGATGGTGGAACATGAGGGATTTGAGGTGACGACCTACCGGATCGACGGGGAATATGAGGATGCGAGACATCCGAAAAATGTACAGTTTACCGCGAGTCTGTTAGAGGATTTAAAAAGGCGTGATTTCACGATCAACGCCATGGCGTACAATGACAAAAACGGCCTGATCGACGCGTTTGACGGTGTGGGTGATTTAGAGCGCGGCGTGATCCGCTGTGTGGGATGTGCCATGGAACGTTTTTCCGAGGATGCACTGCGGATGCTTCGCGCCGTGCGTTTTGCGGCGCAGCTTGGGTTTGCCATCGAGGCAGAGACAAAAGAAGCGATGGTAAAACTTGCGCCTGATATTGCAAAAATCAGTGCGGAGCGGATACAGACTGAACTGGTAAAATTAATTACATCCGCACATCCGGGAGAAATCAGGACTGCATGGGAAACAGGACTTACGGCAGTGTTTCTGCCGGAGTTTGACCGTATGATGGCGACACCGCAGAATACAAAGCATCATTGTTATTCGGTCGGGGAGCACACGGTGGCAGCGCTGGAACATATTGTGGGAGATAAGGTACTGCGCCTTACCATGCTGTTACATGATGTGGCAAAACCTGTGTGCAGAACCACGGATGCTTCCGGCAATGACCATTTTTACGGACATCCCAAAGAAGGCAGTGAAATGGCAAGAAAGATCCTCCGCCGGTTAAAGTTTGACAATGACACGACCGATAAGGTGTGCCGGCTGGTGTGCTGGCATGATGACAATCCGCCGCTTTCCGAGAAAAACGTAAGAAGGGCGGTAAGCAGGATCGGAGTGGAACAGTATCCTGCATTATTTGCAGTGAAACGTGCGGATATTCTGGCACAGAGTGAATACCAGAGAGAAGAAAAACTCTCTTATGTAGATGGCTATGAGGCGTTATACCGGGAAATTTTAGAGAAGAATCAGTGTCTTACAATACGGGATTTAGCTGTAAATGGAAGTGATCTGATCGCTGCCGGGATGAAACCCGGAAAAGAGATCGGGGAGACATTAAAAAGTCTTTTAGAACTGGTGCTTGATGATCCAGAACTGAATAACAGGGAACTGCTGTTAGAGCGAATCTGTAGTCATGAATAAACAAACCCTCTCATATGATGAAGAGACACGGGGTAAGACCGTAATCAATCATATGGGGGGCGTTTTTTTGTATAATCGACCGGAACAGATATTAGAACAATACGAACTGGAAGTAAAGTCCATCTCAAGAGGACGGGACAGCTATCAGTGTGATACAGAGCAGGGACCGAAAATTTTGCGGGAATACAGAGGATCAAAGGAGCGGGCCGGGTTTTTAGCGGATATGCTGGATCATCTGAGTGGACAGGGAAGAACGGTGGAGACGGTAATGCGGACAAAAGAGGGTGAGCCGTTTTCCGTGAACGAGGAGGAAACAAAATACATATTATATCAGGCATTTCCGGGGGCGGAATGCGACACGAAAAACAGGGCGGATATGCTCTCTGCAGTAAGAGAACTTGCATTGCTTCACCAGTCTGCGCAGAATTATGAGGGCAGTGTGCCGGAGTTTTTAAAGTCAGGGCAGAATAATCTGCTTCTTCTCTATGAAAAAAGAAACCGGGAATTGAACAAAGTCAGAAATTATATCCGTGCAAAAAAGAAAAAGAATGATTTTGAGATGATGTTTGCGGTCTGGTATCCGGAGTATGTGAAAAAAGCACAGGAGACGACGGATATTTTAAAAGATCTGGGAATCCAGGAACAGCTGATCGGATTCTGCCATGGGGACTATAACCAGCACAATGTCATTTTTTCACGGGAAGGGATCGCGGTTGTCCATTTTGAAAATTTCCTGTATCAGGAGAGCGTCGGGGATCTTGCCAACTTTATCCGGAAAATGATGGAAAAAAATAACTGGAATGCCGGGCTTGGCATGGATCTGATCCGCGGATATGACCGGGTCAGAAAACTGTCGCCGGAGGAACTGAAATATCTGTATGTGTATCTTGCATATCCGGAAAAATTCTGGAAGATCGCCAACCGTTATTATAATTCACACAAGGCGTGGCTGTCGGGAAGAAATATAGAAAAACTGGAAAAAGTCGTTGCACAGGAGGACGCAAGGGAGCAGTTTTTACAGATGCTCTTTCACTTTACCGTATAGACAGTTTGCGGTATAATCAGGTGAGTAAAAAATTGTTCAAAGCTACAGTAGGAGACAGGAGAATACATGAAGATAAAATATCAGATCATATTACTGCTTACAGCAATGGTCATGCTGTTTGGCGGATGTGGGAAGAAAAATACGGTCGTGACCGGACGCTATTATTATCCGGATCAGGAGAAAGATGCAAAAACGGAAGAAACGTCGGATGATGCAGATGAGTCGGCGGAGACGACCGAGAAAAATGAAGCTGTGATCGGAAGTGACCAGTTTCTGATCAAAACAAATGACATGCAGGAGGAATGCCTGACGTTAGAGCAGATTGCATCCGGGAAAGAGTATGTGTATTATTACACACTTGCGACCAGGTTTCTCGATAAATACGGAAACCGCACTGCAGTGTCTTATTTTGAGCCGGGCAGAGTGATCACGGTGGGAGAAAAAGATGACCAGGGAAAAGTCACACAGGTGCAGATTTCAGATGCCGTCTGGGAATATCCGGATGTATCGCGTTATTCGGTGGATATGGACCGTGGCATTTTTAAGATTGGAGATGAGCGGTATTCCTATGATGCAGATCTTTATATCTGTGAGGATGACCTGAGAAAACAGTTGTCTGATCTGACTGAATTAGATACACTGTGCGTGACCGGTATAGGAAAAAAACTGATTTCCATTGTGGTTACGACCGGACATGGAGAGCTTGCTCTGACCAATACGGATCTTTTTGAGGGAAGCTTTATCCAGATCGGAAGCAAAATTTTTGCGGAAGTGACCAAAGATATGACAATGGAGCTGCCGGCAGGCACCTATACTGTGACGGTGGCAAATAATGGGTACGGCGGCAGTACGGAGCTTACGATCGAGAGTGGAAGAACAGAGACACTTGATCTTAATACCTTAAAGGGCGCGGGACCGAAGTTTGGAAATATTTTATTTGCCGTGGATGTGGAGGATGCGCTCATTCAGATCGATGGAAAGGTTGTTGATACGGAAGAGGCGGTTCCAATCCAGTATGGAGTGCACAGTCTTACGGTCACGGCGCCAGGGTACGATACCTTTAATAAGAAATTATTTGTTAATTCTGAGGAGGCAACGATCGTAGTCGGAATGTCGGGTGACGGCACCGGAACAGACAGCACCACGGAGGAAACGGAAACAGAAAATACTGCGGAAACAGCAAATGAAGCGGACAGTTCGGCAGAGGGAGCGGCAGGAAGCCTTGCAGGAAGTCTTGCAGGAAGTCATACGGCCGGCGAAAGCGGTGGAACAACATCGGGAAGCAGTACCGGAACAGTAGCCGGAACAACTGCAGGAAGCGGTACTGACACATCGACCGGCACGGCAGCAGGAAGCGGAACCGGCACGGGTACATCTTCGGATCTTTATACAGGAAACAGTACCGGAGATGGAACATCAACAGGCAGCAGTGCGGACTATTTATCTACATTGTCAGAGCTTCTGTCAACATTATCCGGTAACAGCAACTAAAAAGGACAGAATTGTACAAATTTAGCATGGAATAGTACTTGAAAAACAGGTTCGTTATCGCTAATATAAAAATAGAATCATAAGTAAGTATGGGAGGAAAGAAAAATGGGATACAAAGAAAATTATGAGAGCTGGCTGAACAATCCTTATTTTGACGAGGATACCAGAAATGAGCTGAAAAGTATTGAGGGAAATGAAAAAGAGATCGAAGACCGTTTTTATATGGATCTGGAATTTGGTACAGCCGGACTTCGTGGTGTGATCGGAGCCGGAACCAACCGCATGAACATTTATACCGTGCGCAAGGCTACAC
>OHMA01001031.1_pt1 | contig 12971 bp, 9 predicted proteins | sample 1569171 | NCBI WGS metagenome assembly OHMA01 (sample SAMEA3879580, study PRJEB24766) | human gut metagenome | biome: human-associated habitat; feature: feces | place: USA | collected 1985/1987
CATTGATGGCTTTAACGACGCCGCCATTGTCAAGGACGGAACGGAATACCTTGAATCCCGTATCCCGGAGCAGGTCGGAAATGTTGTAGAAATGCATATCAAAACGGAGATCCGGTTTATCGGAACCGTAGAGATTCATGGCATCGTCCCATTTGATTCTCTTGAAGGGGATTTCAATGTCCCGGTTCAGGACTTTCTTGAAGACCCGCTGCATCATGTGTTCCATGAGGTCCAGGATGAAGTCCTGGTCTTCAAAGGACAGTTCCATATCCAGCTGGGTGAATTCAGGCTGGCGGTCAGCACGAAGGTCTTCATCACGGAAGCAGCGGGCTACCTGGAAGTACCGTTCCAGACCGGATACCATGAGCAGCTGTTTAAAGAGCTGCGGGGACTGGGGCAGTGCATAGAATTTTCCCGGGTTTACACGGCTCGGTACCAGGTAGTCTCTCGCGCCCTCCGGAGTACTTTTAATCAGAGTCGGAGTCTCAATCTCAAGGAATCCCTCTTTTGCCATGAAGTCACGCATCAGGTATGCAACCTTGCTGCGGAGCATCAGATTCTTCTGGATATCCGGTCTGCGCAGGTCTAAATAACGGTATTTTAAACGGACTTCATCTTTTGTCTGGCTGTTCTCCTCGATCTGGAATGGAGGTGTCTCTGCCTCGGATAAGATGCGGATATCGGTTGCGATCACTTCAATATCACCAGTCTTTAAAGACTCATTCACTGCTGCGGAACGTTTTTCAACTTTTCCGGTTACCGCGATCACATACTCACTTCTTAAACGCTCTGCCTTCTCATATCCCTCTTTGCCGACGCTCTCTTCGTTAAATACGAGCTGTAAGATACCCGAACGGTCTCTTAAGTCGATAAAGATCAGACTTCCTAAATTTCTTCTCTTCTGTACCCATCCCATGACGGTTACGGTCTCACCGATATTCTGATTTGAAACCTCGGTACATCTATGGCTTCTGTGTAAGCCTTGCATTGATTCTGCCATTACTGCAAACCTCTTTCCTTTTATTTATTAAAAAAATCTACAATCTCGAAGAGATTATTCTCTCTGTCATTAAACTTTATTTATTGAAAAACTCAATGATTTCGAAGAGATTGTACTTTTATCCGATATCTATTTATTGAAGTATTCTACAATCTCTTTGTATCCCTCGGCGTCTAATTTTTCCTTCTGGAATTTTTTATTCTTGTTCATGCGGACAACCAGCACCTGTTTGCCTGCCGCACGTTCTTCCTGTGCCTTTCCGATGATCTCGCCGAGTTTTTCTGCAGGGCATCCCTTTTCAATCAGGTATGCAACTTTCGGACGCTGTGTCGGAACCGTAAATCCGCTCTCCATCAGAAGAAGGATGATACGCTCAAAACCGATGGAGAAGCCCACGGCGGGCACCTGTACGCCAAGGAACTTGCCCACCATGTTGTCGTAGCGGCCGCCGCCGGCGACTGCGCCGCTGAACTGCGGGCAGGTGATTTCGAAGACCATGCCGGTGTAGTAGCCCTGACCGCGCACCAGACTGGGGCAGTAAGCCACCTGATAGCGTCCGGCAGCCAGCGTGTTGGCGGTAGCCAGAACATACTTCAGGTCGTTGGCGATGGCGGGGTCGGCGCAGCGGGCAGCTACGGCGTCCAGCGTCACGTCTCCGGCGGCAATAAAGTCTGCCAGTGCGTGGATGGCGTTTTCCGGCAGCTGCTTCTCGGTCAGCTCAGCCTTCACGCCCTCGGCACCGATCTTGTCCATCTTGTCAAAGGTGATGCAGACGGAGTCCAGCGTGTCGGCGGCAAAGCCCATGCTCTCCAGCATCCCGCGCAGGATGCGGCGGTCGTTGATGTTGACGGTAAAGCCGGTAAAGCCGATGTTCAGCAGTGCGCGGGTGGTCACGTCGATCAGCTCCACCTCGGCGTTGGGGGAGGCGTCACCCAGAATGTCGATGTCGCACTGCACAAACTCGCGCAGACGGCCCTTTTGCGGGCGCTCAGCGCGGAACACCCGGTCGGTCTGGATCACCTTGAAGGGGTTGGGCAGCTTGTCCTTGTTGGCGGCGTAGTAGCGGCTCAGCGGCAGGGTGAGGTCGTAGCGCAGACCCATATCGGACAGCTGCTTGGGATCGCCGGTGTTCAGGGCAGCGGTCAGCTTGTCGCCGCGCTTGAGCACCTTGAAGATCAGGTTCAGGTTGTCGCCGCCGTCGGATTTGTCCAGATTTTCCATATCCTCCAGCATGGGGGTGGAGATGCGCTCAAAACCGGCAGAGCGGTAGGTCTCCAGAATTTTGCCCTGAATGTAGTCGCGCAGGGTCTGTTCGGCGGGCAGCAGGTCCCGCATACCCTTCAAAGCCTGTGTTTTCATAACAGTAGTTCCTCTCTATCTGTAAATTGTACCCGTCCTCGATGCCTGAAAAGGGGCGGGAGCGTTTTTAACTCAGTACTTTACCATTATAAAGGATAATGCCGGATTGTCAATCCAAATGGGCACACTATCGCAAATTGCACAAATCTTTGAGGTGAAGGTATGAAACAGCAGTTTGCAGCAAAACACCCGTGGACGATTCTGGCTGCGGGGGCAGCCATTCAGGTGCTTACCGGCTTACCGGCGGCGTGGGGCGTTTTTCAGCAGCCGGTCATGGAGGAATACGGCCTTTCGGAGCAGGGGGCGGGTTACGCCTTTGCCCTGCTTATTGCCTCCTTTGGGGTGGGGTGTGTGCTGGGCGGCTTTTTACAGGATAAAAAAGGCCCGCGCTGCGCAGCATTGTGGGGCACAGCCCTGCTCTGCGGCGGTTTTTTTGCGGCGGCCTTTCTGCCGGGCTGGGCAGGGTGGGGGTTCTTTCTGGCCTTCAGCATCCCGGCGGGGCTGGGCACAGCCTTTTTGTACCCCTCTATCCAGTCCTGCGCCCAAAAGTGGTACGCGGGGCGCAAGGGGCTGGCGACCGGGGTCATCGGCGGTGCAGTGGGACTTTCCGGCGCGTTCCTTACCCTGTTCGTCCGGGCGGCGTTGCGGGGCTTTGGCCCGGTGCAGGGCATCCGGGGCGCGTTCTGGGCGCTGGGGGCGCTCACTTTGCCGGTGTGCCTTGCGGGCAGTGCGGTACTCAGCGACCCACCGCAGAAAAAACAGCAGCCAAGCGGCAAAAACACCATCGACCTCTCCCCGGGGCAGATGCTGCGCACAAAGCAGTACTGGCTGTGCGCGGGCGCGGTGTGCTTTTCCACCCCGGCGGTGCTGCTGTTTAGCCCCATCATCTTAAAACTGGGCATGGAGCGAGGACTGGACGAGACTGCTGCGCTGTGGAGCATCGTACTGGGCAGCGTGGGCAGCGCTGCGGGACGGATGCTGATGCCCATGCTCAGCGACCACATCGGCCGCCGCGCCACCGACCTTGGGCTGTTTGCGGCTTCGCTTGGGCTGTCGGCGGCGTTCTGGGCGGCGCGGGGCTGGTGGGTGGTGGTGTGCTACGCTGGGCTCACCTTCTGCTACTCGGCGCTGGCTGCGGTGCTGCCCGCCCTTTCCACCGACCTGTTCGGCCTGCCCCACGCGGGGGTGAACTACGGCTTTCTGGCGCTGGGGCAGAGCGTGGGCAGCCTTGCGTTCCCCTTTGCAGCCAACCTGCTGGCGCTGGAGAACGGGCGGCACCTGCTTGCCATGGCCGGTGCGGCGGCGGGTTTTGCAGCCATCTGGGCGCTGCATCCGGTGCAGAAAGACCCGCGCTGAAACGCGCAAAAAGAAAATGGTGCAAAAAGTTTGCCGGTGCTTACGGCAGAATTGACAAAAACTTGACGATTGTTTTGTATAAAGCGGTGGAAATGACAGTTAGCTCTGCATGACCGTAAAACCCGGCTGTACTTTTTGCAGGAAATGACTTGCAAAATTCGTCCGTTTTCTCTATAATAAAATCATGCGTGGTAGTACCGGTGCAGGCGCTGAAAGAGAGCAGCGCACCCGGTTCGGATGCAAGCAGTATGGAACAGCAGCTGTGCCGGCAGGGCGCGGCGGCGGTTTTATGCTGCCAAAGCGACATTTGTCAAAAGGAGAGTATGATTATGACCTATTCGCAGCAAGTACAGAATATGTGCCCGATCACCAAAGGTCCTAAGCATGGTCCGGCTCCCATCCCTGAAGAGGGTGCATGGGTCAAGGCCTATGAGATCAAGGACATCAGCGGCTACACCCATGGTGTGGGCTGGTGTGCACCCCAGCAGGGCACCTGCAAGCTGTCCCTGAACATCAAGAACGGCGTCATCGAAGAGGCTCTGGTGGAGACCATCGGCTGCTCCGGCATGACCCACTCTGCTGCTATGGCAGGCGAGATCCTGCCCGGCAAGACCATTCTGGAAGCTCTGAACACCGACCTGGTGTGCGATGCCATCAACGTGGCTATGCGCGAGCTGTTCCTGCAGATCGTCTACGGCCGTAGCCAGACCGCTTTCTCTGAGGACGGTCTGCCCATCGGCGCAGGTCTGGACGACCTGGGCAAGGGTCTGCGCTCCATGACCGGCACCATCTTCTCCACCAAGGAGAAGGGCGTGCGCTATCTGGAGCTGACCGAGGGCTACATCAACAAGCTGGCAGTGGACGCTAACGATGAGGTCATCGGCTATCAGTTCGTTAAGCTGGGCAAGATGATGGAGGATATCCGTCACGGCAAGACCCCCAACGAGGCTTACGAGAAGAACGTGGGTACTTACGGCCGCTTCAGCAAGGAGCAGGGCGCTGTGAAGTACATCGACCCGCGTGAGGAATAAGAGAGGAGGAACAACTCAATGGCAACTTTTGAATCTATGGATCGCCGTATGCCTAAAATCGAGGCATGCCTGAAGGCTAACGGTCTGGAGTCTCTGGACGCTTGCAACGAGATGCTCCTCGCTAAGGGCATCGACTGCGACAAGATCGTCCGCGGCGTGCAGCCCATCTGCTTTGATAACGCTGTCTGGGCTTACACTCTGGGCACCGCTATCGCTGTGAAGCGCGGCCTGACCGATGCTGCCGAGTGTGCAGCTGCTATCGGTGAGGGTCTGGAAGCTTTCACCATCCCCGGCTCTGTTGCTGAGCAGCGTCAGGTCGGTCTGGGCCACGGCAACCTGGGCGCTCGTCTGCTGAGCGAGGACACCACCTGCTTCGCTTTCCTGGCAGGCCACGAGTCCTTTGCTGCTGCTGAGGGTGCTATCGGCATCGCCCGCACCGCAAACAAGGTCCGCAAGACCCCCCTGCGCGTCATCCTGAACGGCCTGGGCAAGGACGCAGCTTACATCATTTCCCGTATCAACGGCTTCACCTATGTGCAGACCGAGTACGACATCCCCACTCAGACCCTGACCGTCGTCAAGGAGATCCCCTTCTCCGAGGGTGAGCGCGCAGCCGTTAAGTGCTACGGCGCTAACGACGTTATGGAAGGCGTTGCCATCATGAAGAAGGAGGACGTGCAGTGCTCCATCACCGGCAACTCCACCAACCCCGTCCGCTTCCAGCATCTGGTTGCCGGTACCTACAAGAAGTGGGCTATCGAGAACGGCAAGAAGTACTTCTCCGTCGCTTCCGGCGGCGGCACGGGCCGTACCCTGCACCCCGATAACGTGGCTGCAGGCCCCGCAAGCTACGGCCTGACCGACTCTCTGGGCCGCGTGCACGGTGATGCTCAGTTCGCAGGCTCCTCTTCTGTGCCTGCGCACGTTGAGATGATGGGTCTGATCGGCATGGGCAACAATCCCATGGTCGGCGCCACCGTTGCCTGCGCTGTTGCTGCAGCTCAGGCCAACGCCTAAGTCTTTCCTAAGTTTCAGCGAGGGGGAGCTGCTTTCCGAATGAGCAGCTCCCCCTTTTTTGCTGATAGATGTCCGAACACAAGCAACCCGAATATGAGAAGGAAGAAACAATGAAAAAGAATCAGATCCGCAAGAGCGTGGCTGCGCTGGCCATGGCGGCTGTTGTAAGCGTCAGCCTGCTGGGCTACGGCTGCGGCAGCAAGCCTGCCTCCTCCACCGCAGGCGTGTCCGGCGAGTTCACCGGTACTGCCAAGGGCATGGGCGGCGATGTTACCGTCACCCTGACCCTGACCGACGGCAAGATCACCGGCTGCACCGCCGAGGGCAAGGACGAGACCCCCGGCATCGGCACCATGGCTCTGGAGCAGCTGCCCGGCGCCATTGCCGAGAGCGGCAGCATTGCCGTGGACGGCGTGGCCACCGCAACCATCACCTCCGACGCCATCAAGGAGGCTGCTGCTGCCGCTCTGGTCGCAGCCGGCCTGAACGCTGATGACTACAAGACCGAGGTCAAGGCCGAGGAAAACAAGGCCGAGGACTCCACCATTGATGCAGACATTGCCATCGTGGGTGCAGGCGGTGCAGGCATGACTGCTGCCATCACTGCTGCTGCCGAGGGCAAGAGCGTGGTCATTCTGGAAAGCCAGCCCATGGTGGGCGGCAACTCCGTGCGCGCTACCGGCGGCATGAACGCCGGCAAGACCGTGTATCAGGATGAGAACGAGTTCGGCGAGTCCGCAGGCGTGGAAAAGACCCTGAAGACCGCTGCTGAAAAGTACGCCGACAACGCTACCATCACCGCTCTGGCAAAGACCGTCTCTGAGCAGTGGGCAGCTTATCAGGCAGACCCCAAGGGCTACTTCGACTCTGTGGAGCTGATGGAGCTGGACACCATGATCGGCGGCAAGGGCATCAACGACCCCGCTCTGGTGGAGACTCTGTGCTCCAACAGCGCTGACGCCATCGACTGGCTGGACGAGCACGGCATCACCCTGCACAGCGTTTCCAGCTTCGGCGGCGCATCCGTCAAGCGTATCCATCGCCCCGTGGATGCTGAGGGCAAGACCCTTTCTGTGGGCTCCTACATGATCCCCCTGCTGCAGGAGAACTGCGACAAGGCCGGCGTGCAGACCCTGCTGAACACCACCGCTACCGAGCTGCTGACCGATGCAAACGGCGCTGTTGTGGGCGTGAAGGCTACCGGTTCCACCGGCGAGACCATCACCGTGAATGCCAAGGCTGTGGTGCTGACCACCGGCGGCTTCGGCGCAAATCTGGACATGGTCACCGAGTACAAGCCCGAGCTGAAGGGCTTTATGACCACCAACGCCGCAGGCGCACAGGGTCAGGGCATTGAGATGGCTACCGCTGTGGGCGCTGACACTGTGGACATGGATCAGATCCAGATCCACCCCACCGTGGAGGCTAACACCGCTGCTCTGATCACCGAGGGTCTGCGCGGCGACGGCGCTGTGCTGATCAACGCCGAGGGCAAGCGCTTCATCGATGAAGTGGGCACCCGTGACGTGGTTTCCGCTGCCGAGATCGCTCAGACCGGCAGCTACAGCTGGCTGGTGGTGGATCAGGCTATGGTCGATGCCTCCAGCGTCATTCAGGGCTACATCAAGAAGGGCTACACCGTGACCGGCCAGACCTACGAGGAACTGGCAAAGGCTATGGGCGTGGACGAGGCTGCTTTTGCCGAGACCATGAAGACCTGGAACGGCTACGTTGCCGCCAAGAACGACCCCGACTTTGGCCGTACCAGCTTTGCAAAGGCTCTGGATAACGCTCCCTACTACGCCATCAAGGTTACCGCAGGTGTGCACCACACCATGGGCGGCCTGAAGATCAACACCAACACCGAGGTGCTGAAGGCTGACGGCTCTGTGATCCCCGGCCTGTTCGCAGCAGGTGAGGTGACCGGCGGCGTGCACGGTGCAAACCGTCTGGGCGGCAACGCTGTGGCCGACTTTACCGTCTTTGGCCGCATTGCCGGTGCAGCTGCCAGCAAGTACGCTGCATGAGCATAAAGCCAAAAAACTCTGACACCGCCGCCCCCAAGGGCAGCGCGTGGAAGAAAAATGTGATCTTTGCACTGGTGGTGCTGGCACTGGCCGCAGGTATTTTTCTTGCGGTGCGGGCGCAGCATCCCGCAAAGGGCAGCGGCTTACAGGCTGTTGTGGATTTCGGTGACGGCGTTACCGAGACCCTGCCCCTTGCGCAGGATCACGATTACCTGTACGAGGTAGGGGACTACATCGTGCACTTGCAGGTAAAGGATGGTGCCATCGCGTTTTTGGACAGTCAGTGCCCGGACCATGTCTGTGAGCAATTCGGCTGGCTGGACAAGGACGGCGCATGGGCCGCCTGTGTGCCCGCAGGGGTGTATGTGGTGGTAGAGCCCATCACAGACGCAGGGTAAAAAAGAATAAATCAGCCGGGCCTTCGGGTCCGGCTGATTTTCTTTTTGAGGGAAAACGATTCCAAATGGCCGCCGCGTGCGCTTTGGCCATATTTTAAGGAATTTGATTTTTTGTCAGAGATTCTGAAAAGCCTGCGGGCTTTTCAGAATCTCTTTTTTCACAGGAAGAAGAGCAGGGAAGCGGCGGATTGAATCGTATTATAAAGGATATGCAGCTGCTCAGCGGCGCACAAAGAAAGCCATTCTTTGTAAAAAAAGTCTGAAACTTTGTGGAAATGCCGTGAAACGAAAATTGGACGCTTGTTTATCGGGGCAAAATGCGATACACTACAAATAAGAGTTTCTGACGGGTGCTTTTGCAAAAAGCACCTTGTCATAAAAGAACCTAGGAGGAACGGCAAGAATGATCTGGAACAAGTCTAAACAGCCCGCCGACCCGCAGCAGGACGCAGCGGCTGCACCCAAAAAAGGCGGTGCGGCAGCCTTTGCCCAAAAGAACTGGAAGTGGCTGGTGCCGGTGGCCATCGTGGTGCTGGCAGGCGGCTGGTGGCTGCTGAAGCCCAAGGGTGCAAAGCCCGCCAACGTGGATACTTCCTATACAGAAGCAGTGCCGGAGACCCGGGATGTCTCCAACACGCTCAGCGGCACTGGCACGCTGAAGCCTGCCAATACTTACAGCGTCAAATCGCTGGTGCCCGGCAAGGTGCTGACCGGCGGCTTTGAAGAGGGCGATATCGTGGAGGAGGGCACTGTGCTCTACACGGTGGATTCCTCCGATGCAACCACCAAGGTGGAGCAGGCAGCCATCACCCTGCAGCAGGCGCAGCGCAGCTACGACAAGACCGCCGACCGTCAGTATGTGCGTGCCGAGGTGGCGGGCGTCGTCAGCAGCCTGAAGGTGAACAAGGGCGATGAGGTAAAGAGCGGTCAGGAGGTGGCCGTGGTGCGGGACAGCTCCAAGATGAATCTGGTGCTGGAGTTCCCGGCTGCGGATGCTGCTAACTTCTCGGTAGGGCAGACCGCCCAGGTGACGCTGGACGGTACTTTTGAGGTGCTGCCCGGCACTATTACCGCTGTGACCGGCACCGATGCCCTGAGCACGGGCAACCTGCTCACCCGCACTGTGACCCTCTCGGTGTCCAATGCGGGTGGTCTGACCACGGCACAGGCTGCAACGGCTACTATCAACGGGGTGAGCTCCATTGCAGCAGCCAACTTCCAGTATCAGGCCGAGCGTACCCTGACTGCGCTGGCTTCCGGTACCGTCACCGCCATCAATGTGCGGGAGGGCGGCAACGTGAACAAGGACGATATCATCCTGACCCTCAGCGGTGAGGAACTGACAGAGTCCATCCAGTCTGCCTCCGAGACCCTGCGCGGCGCGGAACTGTCCATGCAGAATATGCAGGACGCCATGGATAACTACACCATCACCTCGCCCATCAGCGGCACCATCATCGAGAAAAATGCCAAGGTGGGCGATGCTCTGAGCACCGGCAGCGACCTGTGCACCATCTACGACCTGAGTTATCTGGAAATGACCATCAACGTGGACGAGCTGCAGGTCAGCAGCCTGAAGGTGGGGCAGTCCGTACAGGTGACCGCAGATGCCGTGAAGGATAAGACCTACGAGGGCTTGGTCACCCGTGTGTCCATGAAGGGTGATACCAGCGGCGGTACCACCACCTACCCGGTGACCGTGCGCATTGACGAGACCGATGGTCTGCGCCCGGGCATGAATGCCAACGCCGAGATCGTGGTGGCGCAGGCTAAAAATGCGCTCACCGTGCCTAACGCCGCCATTGTGCGGGGCGGTTATGTGCTGGTGCGGCAGGATTCTCCCAGCGCCGTGAACGCCGATGATTCCATGAGCGCACCGGAGGGCTATGTGTATGTCCAGGTCAAGACCGGTGTCAGCGACGACAACTATACGCAGGTGACCAGCGGCCTGTCCGAGAGTGATACCATCGCCTACGACCCCAGCTCCGTGAGCAGCGACAGCTACTATGACGGCGGCTATGATGATATGGGCGGCGGAGAGCTCGAGGATGCCGGAAACAACGCAGACCTCACTGAGGGCGGCGAGGAGACGCTGCCGGAGGAGACGGAAAACGTTGAAGCCCCCGCAGCGGACGCTGAAGAGCCCGCAGAGGGCATCGACCCCGCCGAGGCCGGCGCAGTCGTGGTGGATTGACGCAGGAGGGATGAATGAGCGCTCTGATCGAGTTTGATGAAGTCTGCAAATATTACCAGATGGGCGATACCACGGTAAAGGCTGCCGACCACATCACCATGAAAATCGAAAAAGGCGAGTTCGTGGCCATCGTGGGTCAGTCCGGTTCGGGCAAATCCACTTGTATGAACATCATCGGCTGTCTGGATGTGCCCACCCACGGCACCTACCGGCTCAACGGCCGGGATGTGGGCAAGATGAACCGCAACGAGCTGGCCGCTGTCCGCAACGAAATGCTGGGCTTTATCTTCCAGCAATACAATCTGCTGCCCAGGCTGAACCTGATGGAAAACGTGGAGGTACCGCTGGTGTATGCGGGCATCTCCCGCGCCGAGCGCCACATCCGCGCCCGGGAGGTGCTGGAGCAGGTGGGACTTGGCGACAAGCTGAAAAACCGCCCCAACCAGCTTTCCGGCGGCCAGCAGCAGCGCGTGTCCATCGCGCGGGCACTGGTGCGCAACCCGCCGGTCATTCTGGCGGACGAGCCCACCGGCGCGCTGGACTCCCATACCGGCCGCGAGGTGCTGGGGCTTTTGCAGCAGCTGCACAAGCAGGGACACACCGTGGTGCTGATCACCCACGACAATTCCATTGCCGTGCAGGCCGACCGCATCATCCGGCTGGAGGACGGTCAGGTGGTGTATGACGGCGACTCCCACGCACCGGAGGCCATGGTGCAGCCCACCCTGCTGCCCGAAACGCCGGAAAAGGAGGAACAGGCATGATCTTTGAAACCTTCCGGCAGGCTATCCAGAACGTGTGGAGCAACAAGCTGCGCACCTTTCTGACCATGCTGGGCATCATCATCGGCGTGATGGCGGTCATCGTCATCGTGGGTCTGGGCAACGGTATGACCAAAAGTATGCGGGACAGCTTTTCCGCACTGGGCACCAACACCCTCAGCATTCAGGTGTGGGGCTACGGCTCCCGCTCCGTGTCGGTGGAGGAGATGTATGACATCTGCCAGCGGCATTCCGACCTGATCAAGGCGGTGTCGCCGCAGGTCAACTTCAGCGGCAAAGCCAGCGGTACGCTGAAGATCGGTACCACCAGCTACCGCTGGTCCAACATGAGCGGTGTGGACGAAAACTTTACCGAAATGAAGAATTACCAGATCGTTCAGGGGCGCGGTCTGCAATATATGGATATGCAGGACAACAAGCAGGTCTGCGTCATCGGCGATTACCTCAACCGCGTAGCCTTTGGCGGCAACGGTGTGGGGCAGACGCTCAAAATCGGTGCCAACAAGTTCCGCGTCGTAGGTGTGCTGTCTGCCAAAGTCAGCGACCCCACCATGCAGCAGGGCAGCGACGACGACTGCGTCTACCTGCCCTACACCACTGTGATGCGGCTTTCCAGCCAGAGCTCGGTGGACTGCTACACGGCGGTGATGACCGACGAAAGCCTTGCCAACGAGGCCAAGAGCACGATGGAAGAGGAATTGATGTCGATCCTCAAGACCGAAAACGGCTACTATGTGTACAGCGCCAGCGAGTGGCTGGAGGAAATGAACAAGATGATCAACATGGTCATCGTGATACTTACCGGTATTGCCAGCATCTCGCTGCTGGTGGGCGGCATCGGCATTATGAACATCATGCTGGTGTCTGTGACCGAGCGCACCCGTGAGATCGGCATCCGCAAGGCGCTGGGAGCAAAGGAGCGCACCATTCTGGCGCAGTTTGTGGTGGAAGCAGCCACCACCTCCGCGCTGGGCGGCGTTTTAGGCATTGCGCTGGGCTATGCGGTGTCCATGGCGGCAAACAAGGTGCTGCCCATGTTCATGACCGATACCACCGTTACGGTAAGCCCCTCCTTCAACTCCATTGTGGTGGCCTTTGGCATCTCGGTGGGCATCGGCGTGCTGTTCGGCTACCTGCCGGCGCGGCGCGCAGCCCGGCTGAACCCCATTGAAGCATTGCGCTACGATTGATCGCGGCGGCGTGATAAACAAAGAACAAGAGGTACGACCAATGAAAAAACGGATTCTCGCATTTCTGCTGGCGGTCAGCATTGCGGTGTCGGTGCTGGTGCTGCCGGTCTCGGCGGCCAGCATCAACAACACGGCCCTGCAGACGGCTATTACTCTGGGCGCTGTGCCCACCGGTCAGGAGCTTAGCGCCAACATTACCCGCGGCGCTTTTGCCAAAATGCTGGTGTCCTTTTCCACTTACCGGGAGAGCGTAGGCGCACAGGGCACGGTGGGCACCCTGTTCACCGACCTGCCCGGCACTTCGCCCTATGCCCCCTATGTCCGCATTGCGGTGCAGAACGGTTGGATGAACGGCTACACCGACGGCTCTTTCCGGCCCGACAATGCCGTGACACTGGAGGAGGCGGTCACGGCCATCCTGAAGCTGCTGAGCTATAAGACCACCGACCTGACCGGCTCCTTCCCGCAGGCACAGCTGAACAAGGCACAGCAGATTGGTCTGCGGGATCAGCTGACCTGCACGCAGGGACAGGCCATGACCTACGAGCAGAGCACCCTGCTGCTGTACAACGCCCTGCGCGCCAACACCGCCAGCGGCAGCGCCTACGGCAGTTCGC
>OHMA01001032.1_pt1 | contig 12968 bp, 13 predicted proteins | sample 1569171 | NCBI WGS metagenome assembly OHMA01 (sample SAMEA3879580, study PRJEB24766) | human gut metagenome | biome: human-associated habitat; feature: feces | place: USA | collected 1985/1987
TTGCCGGGTGCATTGCAAACGCCCTCATGGAGCAGGAAATCTCCGTAAAAATGACGAACTTCGCCGCTGTCCTCAATGACCTTGCCGCCAGCTTTGAGGGCAGGAACGAATATATTTCCAAGCTCTGCCGCTATCCGCTGCTTATTCTTGATGATTTTGGAATGGAGCGTGGAACAGAGTACGGCTTAGAGCAGGTCTACAATGTGATTGACAGTCGTTACCGAAGCGAAAAGCCGCTGATCGTCACGACCAATCTAAGCCTTGACGAGCTGAACAATCCCCCGGACACAGCCCACAAGCGGATTTATGACCGGGTAACAGAGATGTGTACCCCTGTCTGCTGCTCCGGCGTGAATTTCCGCAGGGAAAAGGCACAGGAGAAAATGGAACGGCTGAAAAAGCTGATGAACGATTGAAAGGAGTTTGCCTATGACCGATAAAAAAGAGCATATCAAACACAGCATGAAAAGCACCGCACCCGCCGACTGCGTGACGGAAATCCGCATAGGGAACTCTGTTCTTGTGGTGTCCGGCTTTTTCAAGCAGAGTGCCACGGAAACCGCAGCCGACAAAATGGCTAAGGTGCTGGAAGCGGAAGCTGCTACACAAAAATCGGCAATATGACGGGCGGTAAAGAAGCATTTTTCACATTTTGCCGCTATACACGCCGCCCCGCCATGTGGTACAATCGAAGTACGGAATAGTGGGGCTGGCTGTCAGAAACGGAGGAAACCATGTTAAGACAGACAACCCAAAACCTTATTACCGCCCTTTATCCGAGATTATCCCATGAAGATGAATTGCAGGGGGAGAGCAACTCTATATCCAACCAAAAGCGCATTTTAGAAACCTACGCCAAGCAGAACGGCTTTACCAATCTCTGCTGGTACACGGACGATGGTTATAGTGGTGCGAACTTCCAAAGACCCGGGTTTCAAGCCATGCTTGCAGACATTGAAGCCGGAAAAGTCGGCACAGTCATAGTCAAGGATATGTCACGTTTAGGGCGAAATTATCTCCAAGTGGGAATGTACACAGAAATGCTTTTCCCACAGAAAGGCGTCCGCTTTATCGCTATCAATGACGGAGTGGACAGCGCAATGGGCGACAACGATTTTACCCCGCTGCGTAATCTTTTCAACGAATGGATGGTGAGAGATACGAGCAAAAAAATCAAGGCAGTTAAGAAAGCAAAAGGTCTAAGCGGAAAGCCTGTTACCAGCAAGCCCGTGTACGGCTACCTCATGGACGATGACGAGAATTTCATCATTGACGAGGAAGCCGCCCCGGTAGTCAAGCAGATTTACCAGCTTTGCCTTGCCGGAAACGGGCCTACCAAGATAGCCCGTATGCTGACCGAGCAGCAAATCCCCACGCCGGGGACGCTGGAATACCAGCGCACAGGCAGCACACGCCGCTACCACCCCGGCTATGAATGTAAGTGGGCGACCAATACTGTTGTTCATCTTCTGGAAAACCGGGAGTACACAGGCTGTCTTGTGAACTTCAAGACGGAAAAACCGTCCTACAAGATGAAGCACAGCATAGACAATCCCATTGAGAAACAGGCGATTTTCGAGAACCACCATGAGCCAATCATCGACTTGCAGACATGGGAACGGGTGCAGGAGTTACGCAAGCAGCGCAAACGCCCCAACCGCTACGATGATGTGGGCTTGTTCTCCGGCTTGCTGTTCTGCGCCGACTGCGGTCATGTGATGTACCAGCAGCGGTATCAGACCGACAAGAGAAAGCAGGATTGCTACATCTGCGGCAGCTATAAGAAGCGCACCGCCGACTGTACGGCGCACTTCATTCGCACCGACCTTTTGACGGCGGGTGTGCTGGACAATCTGCGGAAAGTGACCGCCTATGCACAGAAGCACGAAGCCCGGTTCGTGAAGCTGCTTATCCAGCAGAATGAAATGGGCGGCAAGCGGAAGCTGGCGGCGGCAGCCAAGCAGCTTGAACAGGTGCAGAGCCGCATTGCAGAACTTTCCCGCTACATCAAGCGTCTGTATGAGGACAATGTAAACGGGAAAATCAGTGATGAGCGTTTCATGGAAATGTCCGCAGACTACGAAGCCGAGCAGCGGGAACTGAAAGACAGAGCCGCCGCTTTGCAGGGCGAGCTGGACAAGGCACAGGAAGCCACGGTAAACGCTGAAAAGTTTATGAGCGTTGTCCGCAAGTACCTTTCTATCGAAGAACTGACACACACTCTTTTGCGTGAAATGGTGGAGAAAATCGTTGTTTATGAATGTGAGTATGACGAGAACGAAGTACGCCGCCAGCGCATTGATATTTATTACAGCTTTGTAGGCAAGATTGACTTGCCCGAAGAATAAAGCCCGACCTATCCGACACCCTGCGCAAGTGCCGGATAGGAACGGCAAAATTTTTTACACTTCTATTACTTCTTTATCACACATAAGCAAAAGGTCTGGTGATGTAATCCAAGAGGCATTGTTCCAACATATCCTCTGAGAATATCCCACTCTCCATCAGTTGAGTATACATGATGACTGCCAGATATCTGAAAACCAATCTCATAATGTTTTATACATGCACTCATTGATGGCATATGAAAATTAATATCTTTTCCGTTATAAACGATACTTCTGTTTATTTCAAAATTATTACCATCTTTTATAGGTCTTGGCATGCATTTTACTTCCTTCTAATGATATTAAATATAAAAATAGCATAATATCTTAAATTCTATTTGTAAAGTGATATTTTTTATAAAGAAAGCGACAAATTAATAATGTATAATACATATGTAACTAAGCAGTTGTTTTTTTGAGGAGGGATTAGTAATGAATGATGAGAGAATGCCAATTAACATTTATAAACTTGATGCTGGTTATAATGATAAGGGAATGAATAGTAATGAACTTATTAAAGATTATAAACGGAATATACATAAATGGTATTTTATAGCTGCTGTCGACATTGTGTTTGCCTTGATTATAGCATTTGTTAATTTTAAAGTTCCTGACACGGTAATGATGAGTCTGATTATTTATATTGTAGTATTGGCACTGCTTATAGTAAGTATTGTCAGGATTCATGGATATCGTTTACAGTGTAGAAATATAAAGGGAGATTTAACAGATGAAAAAATATAAGCTGAGCACGAGGATAAGTGCTTATATAGCTGTGATTTTATCGCTGGCTATGAGTGGGTTGACCATAAGAAGCCTGATTGTTAAAAGAAATGCTCATTCAGTAAGTGTTACATTATATGGAATTGTATTTGTGTTATTACTGGTTGTGTCAGCAGTTTCATTGATTGTGTACATATACAAGAGTAAGATTGGAATATATGTAAGTATTGCCTGTCTGGTTATTATATTTGCATATGGAATTATAATGAAAGATTCACCATTACAACTCATAATTATATTTCTGCCAGTTATTTACGCTATGTTTTCAACTAGAGAGTGATTGGAAAAATTTAACTTTCTTCGATTGGACTTCAAGCGGTTCTCACACCACTAAAAAGTCCAATCGTCTTCCATTAGAAAGTCAAGCAGCAGTAGAAAATAATTATAAACAAGAACCGCCTCTTAATGTTGGGTGGACATCTGATGAAGAGGCAAAGTTTAAATGGATATCATCTGAGATTCTAAGCCTTAATAAGGAAGGGGCAAAAGTGCGGGTCAAAGCTCAAATTGATTTTATAAAATATCATTATGAAACAGAATGTACAGTCAGGTGGAATGAAAACCTATCAGAGACTAAAATTAAAAATGCTAGTATTGCGGCGGTGTAAGCATTTGTTGCGGATGGTTGATATATTAGAGTTAATATGATACTTGAGGATTTAGAAGTCGACACATTTAATAACATTGGCATTGAGATGGAATAATATTCTTTCTTCAATAAAGTAATGAGCAGTTCTGGAAATCTGTGGGTAGTGCTACGCATACAACAGATATGTAACACTACCAGATATAAATCCCCTATTTATGGGCTTTTCAAGCTATCAAAATGTTCTCAAAGAGATAATATTAAGAAAATTGATATTTCAAAAAGAGGCTGGTACCTCAACGATTTTCAACGTTCATCGTTAAAGCGACAGCCCCATTTTATTATATCAACTATAAATTATAACCAGTAAATCCACCGGTTTATCACTTATATTTTTTATCACTTATTACTCTTATTACTTACTACTTATACTTTGATACATTAGTTGAATCTACCTTCTCAAATGGTACCCATACATATAAGCCGTCATCTGATATTCCTTCAATGCCACTTGTACTGCTTCCTGTTCCGAGTGCTATAGCTGCTTCTATAAGCCTCTTTCCCTGTCCATCAGCAGACTGGTATACTGTAAATGACATTGTTCCTGCTTCTATTGCCTTACAGCCATCGCTTGTCGCATCGATACCAAGAATTAATATATTACCCTTCCCTGCTTTACGGCACGCATCTACTATACCAAGTGCCATTGTATCATTGTTACATATAACAACATCACATTTCTGGTTAGTCTTTAAGAATATATTAAACATTTCCTCTGCTTTTGACTGCTCCCAGTCAGCGTGGTCTTCAAATACATAATTAATCTTCTTTCCAGAAGCGTTAAGTATCTCTTTAACAGCTTTAGTTCTTCCCTTAGTTGCTGAATGGCTTGATGGCCCTTTAATTATAGCAACATTAATCTCTGATGATGATTTTAACTTATCAAGCACATATTCTGCCTGAAACTGTCCTGCTGTGTACTCATCTGAGCCAACATACATATATTTGCCAGCTTTAAGTCTTGATTCATCTGGTGATACATTAAAGAATACAATAGGAATATCTCCTGCGAGAGCTTCAAGCTCTAATGAAGTATCCTTATCTACCATATTACAAAGAATTACATCATAATTCTCTGAAACTGCTTTCTTAATATGCTCAACCTGCTTTTCAATTGAATTATTGGCATCTAATATATCAAGCTGTGTATTATTCTCCTGTGCTGTTTCCTTTGCTTTATTAACTAACTGTGTTCTAAAAGTATCAGCCTGTGCCAGTGTCATTAACATTTTTACATTGCCCTTACTGCTTGTTGAAGATGTATTAGTACCAGTGCCACAGCCGACAACACATAATACAAGCATTACCAGACATATTAATAAACATAACCTTTTCTTCATTCTATAACCTCTTTTCCGGACATTTTATCTTCTCTATATATGAAACTGCTGTACCTGATTAGAAAGCTGTTCTGCCGAAGCTGCTAATTCTTCTGCTGAGATTTCCACCTGTCCACTGTTTTTAGAAATATTATCTGCCTGTCCTAACATTGACTCAGATGTTGCCATAATCTCATCTGAGCTTGCAGCCTGTTCCTCACATATAGCAGCAACATTAGTAGCAACCTCATCAACCTGTCCAATCTTCTCAACAACATTTGCCATAAGTTCATTGGTTGTCTTAATATTATTGAATATCGTATTAAATGTATCTACTGCTGTATGGATTAATACTGCACTATCACCAATCTCTCCAACACTGTCTCCCGCCTGACTTACAGCATCTTCAACAAGCTTATTAATCTCTGTAATAAGCTGTGTAATGTGTTCTACAGACTCCGTACTGTTCTTTGCAAGTGAACCTATCTCAGAAGCAACAACTGCAAAGCCTCTTCCTGCTTCTCCTGCTCTTGCTGCTTCAATAGATGCATTAAGTGATAAGAGGTTAGTTTCATCAGCTATATCACCTATAAGCTTAATAATATCGACTATTTCCTTAGAAGCCGAACCAACTTTATTGACAGCTTCCTCAAGACTTCTTATTGATAACTCAATATTGTTAAGTGCTTCGCTGACGTGTTCCATATCCATTCGTCCTTTTTCGGATACTTCAACTGTCTCACGCATTTTAATATCAACTGAGTCGCCATCGTTCTTGGTTTCTGTAGCAACACCTGCAAGCTGTGTAACATTTTCTGCTATCTCATTAACTGACACTGATAACTGGTCAACTGTATCGTTAAGTTCATGCATCGACTTGGACTGTATATCTGCCGCAGTATTCATCTCGCCTGATACATTCTTGCTTGAGACTGCCTGCTCCTTTAATCGTACAGATACATCACCAATCTGGGATATCATCTGGCGCATAGCCTGAATAAACTTCTGTATGCTCTGTCCCATAACAGCAATCTCATCATTGCCCTTAACATTAACTGATACTGTAAAATCACCAGAGGCCATCTGTGTGATAGCCTTAGTCATATTCTTTACTGGCTTAACTACTACATTAGTCATTCTTTCAACAAGAATACAAAGAACTATTATACATACAATTCCTACAATTATCATAATAGTTCTTAAACGTATAAGCTTTGCAAGTACAATACTCTTAGGAATATATGATACTAATACCCAGTCAGTGCCATCGACCTCCTGAAATACCGTCATATTGCCATCAATAGTTGCGGAATCATAATCATTTGAATTAAATTGGTTTGCTACCTTCTGATAATATTCACTCTGTCCAGGAGCACCAAGCTTCTGTGATATTAATGAAGATTCTCTATCAGCAAGTATAACTCCTGTATTCTTATCAACAAGAAATGCCTCTGCATTATCCATATCAATAAAAGAATTAACAATTATAGTAATTCGGTCAAGTGTCATATCTGCTGATATTACCCTTATATTATCAGTTCCGTCATTAAGAATACCTGAAGCACTAATTACATTAACCCCCTCAGCGTTCTTATATGCCGAACCAACAGCCATATTAACCCTTGTAAGGCCTTCCTTATACCATGTACTCTGTATAGGATTGCTCTCCTTCTTAGTTGACTTATCCGCCTTTATAAGATTACCATTAGAGTCAGATACATATAAACCATCTGGATAATTATCATTATAGTTATAATATCCATCAAGAATAGCCTTTAGCTGTGTATCATCTGGGTGAAGATTTTCTATTGTGGTTTTTGCCATCTGGAAAGAAGCAAGGTTCTCACTTAACCAGGCCTCTATCTTAGATGACTGGTTACTTACCGATGACTCCAGCAAATTCTGTGAATAATCTTCAATTATGCCCGCTGATGCCTGATAAGCAATAAGCACAAGTACTGCTACGATAGCAATAACGACTGGCATTATGCTTCCTAAAAGCCTGGCTTTGATTGATAGTTTCCTTTGTTTCTTCATAGTTACAAACCCCTTTCTTATGTATTCAATTGTATATAATTTTCACGCAAATACACTATATTTATTATATCACTTTACAATTATATAACAATCTTTTTGTTACAATTCACTATTGCTATTGCACATATTAACATTGGAAATGTTAACAAAGAGATAGGATTTACAATTCAAAGCGCCTTATGGCGTTTCAGAAATGTATGTTACACCTCGGAATTTCGGTTCCGAGGTGTTTTTTTATATAAAATGTGATAAAATATATTATAATTGAGAAGCTATTTTTGTATTAAGGAGAGATGTTTATATGACAACTGTAAGCACAAAGAGTGGTAGAATTATAAAGGTTGTATCCAGAGAAGAAGAGAAAAGTACATTGACAGAATCAGATACTGAAATGGACGAAAGAGCGGTTGAAGCTGTTAAGGCAGCAATAAATAAAGCAAAAATTTGTAAAAAACCAATAGCGGGTTATGATGAAAAAAAGAAACAAGCTTACATTGAATATGCAAATGGGGAAAGAAAGTATGCAGAGTAGAAAACCGATGATTCTGGTATTAGCAGGACCAAATGGTTCAGGGAAAAGTACTATAACAGCTTTTTTTGATAAAGTTGGTAAATATACTAATGCTGATGATGTTGTTGCAACTACAGGAATGAATAATATGGAAGCGGCTGTTTTGGTTGACAGGATGAGATATGAATCAATTGCCAAGACAGAAGATTTTACCTTTGAAACAGTCTTGTCATCTGAATATAAGTTAAAAATTTTAAGAAAAGCAAAAGAAGAGGGATATTTCATAAAATGTGTATTCGTGTTGACAGTTGATCCACAAATTAATATTGCTAGAATAGAATCCCGTGTGGCAGCAGGTGGACATAATGTTGATAGCGGTAAAGTTGTTGAAAGATATTACAAATCAATTAATAATATAAAAGAGTTACTTGATATATGTGATATTATGCATGTTTATGATAATACTAAATCACCGGAAAGAATTATTCGTAAGCATAAGGAAGAACTATCAATATATCCAAATGAATATTGGAGTGAACAGGATATATTAGGATTGATGGAATAATGTTGTTGGCAAAAACATTAGGGCAATGAGTAGTTCTGGGAATGTATGGGAAGCCACCGGCATATAACACATATGCAACAATGCCCACTATAGATTTCCTATTTATGGGCTTTTCTTGTTCTCAAAACGTTAACAAAGAGATAATAATCAGAACACTCGGAACCCTTGTAAACACTGGTTTACAGGGGTTTCTTTTTACCCAATTTCAAGCATTTGGTGCTTATTAAAAATAGATAAGAAGCAGGACGATAGGGATGAAGCCCAATGTCCTGCTTCTTATTTCACTCTGTGCGAACAGTAATATATTTTTGATTTCTACTGTTTGGCTTGTTTGGAATTGTCATTTTAAGTGTACCGGAATCTAGTAAAGGCCGTAGATATTTCTTGGTGAAATTTTTGTTGTTTTTATATCCACAATAATCTGCAATTTCAGCTTTTGAATGAGGAGTTGAACAAAAAACAAGAAACTCATCAAAAGTGGTAACTTGGGTCTTAACTTGGGTCTTAACTTGGTTTATATCCATGATGGAGTAATCATGATGGTAATTTACATTTTTTAATATAACTCTGAAATCGGTTGCCGTTGAGGAAAATTCAGGCTTATATGCCTCTGAATATCCAGGCAGCTTTTCGGTTTCACTGACGATTTTGCGTAGGCCACTTCCACGGCGTTCCATGTACTTCATGCGGTGGAACAGGTCAGCAATCACAGGGTTTCGTCGCATGGAACGGATACTGTAAATATCGTATTCCTGAATTGAGCCGCCGCCAAACATACCGCCCGGAGATGTGATTTCCACCCGATCATCAAACATATCAATATGGATTTCGCTGCCAAGTACAATATAATCACGATGGATAAGCGCATTAACAAGAGCCTCTGTCACAGCTCGTTCAGCATAATCCGGCTTGTCTACCCGATACTGAGCTTCTTTGACAAAACGGACTTTGGAATTATTGCGAATAAATTCACTGCCGCTTTTCAGTAGATAAATCAGATTCCCTTCGTATTCTTTATCGTCCAGTGCATCATCAAAGATAGAGCCTTTTTCCAAGCCATTCCACCGGGTACAGAACATACGGGAGTTATAAACCGTGTGCTGATCGGTCATGAGCTTTCCGGCATTGGTCAAGACCCCATTTTTGTCAGCCAAACCGAAGGAGACATAATCGGATGGCTCAAAGCGGAGGCCGGTTCGTTCCAGATAGGTTGCTTCCAGAAGTGTAAAGCTGTAATCCTTTTTTACCGCGTCTGTTGTTAGGGTATCAAAGGACTGATTGGTTCCCTTTAAGATCAGTTCATTTACAATGTAATCCGGGGCAATTACGCTTTCATTTCCAACACGGATATATGCTTCCATCACTCCGTCTGCCTTGTAATAATATGGGGTGCTGCGGCCGGGAGAAACCTCCAGAGCTAATAGATTTTTACCATCTTCCTGTAATGGTTTTAAGATAAACTGAGGTAATGGTGTGATACGTTCTTTGATTAAGCGGCTGATCGCTTCAGCATCCTTTTGAACATCGGACAAGCCGATAGGCTCCCGGTCATCGGAGACTCCGAAAAACAGAGTGCCGCCGATTCCATTGGAAAAGGCACTGACACTTTTTAACCAGCTTTTTGGCTTTTTTGTTTCGAGAGCAACTTTGAAATCACATTCGGTTGCTTCAGCAATGAGCTGTTCTATCATAGAAATCCCTCCTTTGAGGTTGTAGAATGTTCTTTTTTATTATACCCAGCGGAGAAAGTTATTGCAACGATAGAAGCAAAGAGTTCAGCGAAAACAAAAATATTTATGAGAGGAGGACCTTCTATTATGGCAACTACAAGAATCATGCCGCTTCATGTCGGCAAAGGCCGCACAGAGAGTCGGGCGATCAGTGACATCATCGACTATGTGGCCAATCCAAAGAAAACAGATAACGGCAGGCTCATTACCGGCTATGCGTGTGACAGCCGGACTGCGGATGCAGAGTTCCTTCTGGCAAAGCGGCAGTACATTGCCGCTACCGGACGAGTGCGTGGCGCGGATGATGTGATTGCCTATCATGTGCGCCAGTCCTTCCGCCCCGGTGAGATTACCCCGGAAGAAGCAAACCGGCTGGGCGTAGAATTTGCAAAGCGTTTTACTAAAGGCAATCATGCCTTTGTGGTCTGCACTCACATAGACAAGTCGCACATTCATAATCACATTATCTGGTCATCGGTCAGCTTAGAATATGACCGGAAATTCCGAAACTTTTGGGGCAGCACCAAGGCGGTTCGTCGGCTAAGTGGCACCATCTGTATTGAGAATGGACTGTCCATTGTAGAGAATCCGAAACCTCACGGAAAGAGCTATAACAAATGGCTGGGCGATCAGGCAAAGCCCTCTCACCGAGAGCTGCTTCGTGTGGCGATTGACAACGCATTATCACAAAGTCCTGCTAATTTTGAGGAACTGTTGAAGCTGCTGCAAGAGTCCGGCTGTGAAGTATCAAAGCGCGGAAAATCGTATCGTTTGAAACTCCCCGGCTGGGAGAAAGCCGCCCGAATGGACAGCCTGGGCGAAGGATATGGATTAGATGATTTGCAGGCGGTTCTCTCCGGGAAGAAAGCGCATACCCCACGAAAGAAAACAGTCACACAGGCAGAGCCGCCGAAGGTCAATCTGCTGGTGGATATTCAGGCAAAATTGCAGGCTGGAAAAGGTGCTGGCTATGCTCGATGGGCCAAGGTGTTCAACCTCAAGCAGATGGCGCAGACCATGAATTACTTGTCAGAGAATAACCTGCTGGAGTATGCGGTTTTGGAAGAAAAGGCTGCGGCTGCCACGGCACATCACAATGAGCTTTCGGCGCAGATCAAAGCGGCTGAAAAGCGCATGGCAGAGATTGCTGTTCTGCGTACTCACATCGTAAATTATGCCAAGACCCGTGAGGTCTATGTGGCATACCGCAAGGCGGGCTACTCTAAGAAATTCCGGGAGGAACATGAGGAAGAAATTCTGCTCCACCAGGCTGCTAAGAATGCCTTTGATGAGATGGGAGTCAAGAAGCTGCCCAAGGTCAAAGAGTTGCAGACAGAGTACGCGAAATTGCTGGAAGAAAAGAAAAAGACCTATGCCGAGTACCGGCGTTCCCGTGAGGAAATGCGGGAGCTTTTAACGGCAAAGGCCAATGTGGATCGGGTGCTGAAAATGGAGGTAGAACAGGATGTTGAAAAAGAAAAAGACCACGGCCAGCGGTAAGCTGGTCCTGGTCAAAAGCGTTCGCAGAACGCGCAGCCACAGAATGAAATTCTGTGTTCAAAGGGGCTTGGGGGCGCTGCCCTCAACAAGCAAGCGGAGAGGAAAATCACGGAGGGATTTTGCGCTCTGCGGGTCGGTGTGTATTAACACCGGCATTGCTTGCCTCTTTTTACCCGAAAATGAAAGGAGCCAGTGAGGAAACAGTCAAATTTCACTCACCGGCTCAATTCGTTTCAAATTTCTCGGATAGTTCTGTTAGTTCTTTTGCGGTCTCCTGCATATGGTGCAAGAGGGTTTCACGCATTTCTGATGGACAGCTGCAATAAAGCATCTTCATCTGATTGGCTCCCTCATCTTCTGGAGAAACATCTGGATTGATCAGATTGTCCAGAGAGATCGGCAGAACCTTTGCCAATGCCTTCAAAATCAAATAGGATGGATTTATTTTTCCTTTTTCTATTTTTGCGATTTGCTTGATAGATACATGGCTTAGATCCGCAAGCTCCTGCTGTGTCAGGTCTTTTTTCTTTCGGGCTTCCCGCATTTTTTGCCCCAAAGCGGTCAAATCATCAATCGGCATAATCATTCACCTCAAATATATTGTATCGTGCCGATTTACGCAAAGGAATAACCTTATTATGCCGGTTGATAGGAATGATTATACTGATTTTTGGTAGAACGAGAACCAAAGATTATTTTTAATATTTGTTTTTCAAGTATAATTACAGTATAATAAATGACCCATCTGAATTTAGAGAGGATTTTCAAAATTCGCAATAATTATTAAAACAATCTTTTTTGATTTTGTTATTATGCTTGATGGAAAGGAGGGAACATAAATGGGCAATCAATCAGTCATCAGCATAGAGGCAGTCATTGACTATATCGAAAGTCATCTTGACGGAAAGCTGGAATTAGAAACGGTTGCGGAGGCTGTTCACTATTCAAAATATCACTTACACCGACTATTTACCGAAACCGTAGGAATGACAATTCATGATTATGTGCAACGCCGCCAGCTTACAGAGGCGGCAAAGCTTCTGGTCTTTTCGGATAAACCTATTATCGAAATTGCTTTTATCTGCGGATACGAGAGCCAGCAATCGTTTTCATTAGCTTTTAAGGCTATGTATAAATCGCCGCCTGCGGAGTATCGTGAAGAACGGAGCTTTTATCCTTTGCAGTTGCGGTTCATTTTACATCGAAGAACGACGGCTATGGAATTTACAATACAGGATATTCGGTTAGCAGAAAAGAAAGATATTGTCGATTGGATGAACTTAATGCGGCTTGTTATTGATGGGTATCCTGTAATGGATGAAGATGACTACTTAGCTAAGCTGGAAGAAAGTATTGACGAAAAGCGTGCGCTTGTGCTAAGGGAGGGAGATATTCTCATTGGAGCGATGGCATTTACCTATTCTCCAGGCAGTATAGAATTTCTTGGCGTACATCCGCAATATCGAAATCGCGGACTTCAAAAGTTATTC
>OHMA01001033.1_pt1 | contig 12962 bp, 11 predicted proteins | sample 1569171 | NCBI WGS metagenome assembly OHMA01 (sample SAMEA3879580, study PRJEB24766) | human gut metagenome | biome: human-associated habitat; feature: feces | place: USA | collected 1985/1987
TCGCTGGCCTGCACGACTTGTATCGCACAAGCCCTTTGCAGCCGAGAGATATTCTATCACATCTTCGTGCATTTGGCAAGTGTTTTTTCGAAAAAACGCAGATTTTCTTTTTTATTTGCTCTGTTTCATCTCCTGGGAGATTTTCTGTGCAGAATGCACAATCGGGTGGCAGTTTTTTCTGTGGAAAACCCCGCTCAGGGGATAGAATGCCCGTTCTCAGGTCGTTTTATACTAAAAACCTCTCCGTCCGGCGGCGACAAAAGACGAGTGGGAAGTGCAACGTGTTTTAGCCTTTTTGAAGAAAGCCGCCATGCAGACGCACAGCGGCTCAAATCGGGTTATTTTTTCGCGTTCGCTTGCAGCTCATCCAGAAGCTTCTCTCTCGGGGTGACGTACACGGTGGTATACACCTCATAGAGCACCATGCCGGGCTTTGCCCCGTTGGCTTTCCAGATGTTCTTCACCTCGGTGGTGTCCACTGCCACCTTGGCGCCGGTGCCCGCCTTGTAGGCGCTGGAATGGATGACCGCCAGCTCCGCCGCTTCCTGCTTGGTGGTGTCCGGGATGTCTTCGCCCCGGCTCATGACCACAACATGGCTGCCGGGTGCCTTCTGCACATGGAACCATAAATCCTTGCCCCGGGCGGTGTGCAGGGTGAGCTTGTCGTTCTGGGCGTTGTTGCGGCCCACCAGAATTTCAAAGCCGTCGGTGGAGGTAAAGCGGAGGAAGTCCGCAGGCTTCTGGCGCTTATCCCGCTGCTTGTAGTATTTCAGGTACCCCTGATTTTTCAGTTCCATGCGGATCTCGTTCAGCGCGGCTTCACCGGAGGCACTTTCCACCTCGTAGAGCACCGTTTCCAGATAAGCGATCTCTTTTTCACCCTCTGCCAGCAGGTCTACCAGCATCCGGGCGGCGGTCTGCTTCTTTTTGTAGTTCTTAAAGAAGTTCTGGGCGTTCTGGCTGGGGCTGAATCGCAGATCCAGCGGGATGGTCACCTCTTTGCCCTCGTCGTACCAGTTGGGCACGGTCAGGCTCTTCATGCCCTTTTGCGCCAGATAGAGGTTGGCAGACAGCAGCTCGCCGTACAGGCGCAGCTTTTCGCTTTTGCCGCTGGCAGCAAGCTCCTCCTGCCGGGCAGCCTGCTTGCGCAGGGCACGGTCGTACATATTGTGCACCGCCTTGTGCAGCTCCTTGCTCTTGGTGCGCAGGCGCTCGGCGCGGTCTTTCTCGGCGTAATAGCCTTCCAGCATCGCGTTGAAGGAGGGCCACTCCTTGATGAGATATTTCTCGCCATACTGCTGGGGGCGGAAGAAGGTGTACTCCACTGGCTTGCCGTCCGGAGCGGTGACGCTGCACGGACAGCCGCCCTCGTCGTAGATCTCCTTCAGCTCGTCGATGGCGGCCATCAGCTTCCGCTTCTGCGCATCGTCCAGCTCGTTGGCCAGCAGGTGTTCCCCGTTAAAGGCGCGCCAGGCAGCTTCGCGGCAGACCACCGGGCCGACCCCGGCCACCGTTTTATTCAGGGCATCCGCCACCGGCAGCTCCCGCTGACAGGCTGCTGCCACGATGGACGCGCTGCTCACCAGCAGAAAATCCGGCCGTGCGGGCTTGGGAGGCGTGGTGTAGGGCAAGCCCGGCAGCAGCTGCCGGACGTCGCTGTCCTCAAAATCCACCCGCTTGAGGGCGTCGATGATCTTGCCGTTCTGCACCAGCACCAGATTGGAGTAGCGGCCCATCAATTCGGCACACAGGGTGTTGCGCACAAGGTCGCCCATCTCGTTGGTGCACTGAAAATCAAAGTAGACGATGCGGTCGCCCGGCTCCATGTGCACATCCAGCAGTCTGCCGCCGGTCAGGTGCTTGCGCATGAGCATACAGAAGGAGGGCGGCGTCTCGGGGTTTTCAAAGGTCTCCTCGGTCAGACACACCCGTGCAGAGCCGCTGCGGGCAGACAGCAGCAGCGCGTAGGTATCGGTGCGGGTGCGCAGGGTGATGACCAGCTCATCCCGGGTCGGTTCAAAAATTTTTGCGATCTTGGCATCGGTCAGGGTGGCTTTCAGTTCCGCCGCCGTCAGCGCCAGTGTCGCGGCATCCAGTGCCATAGTGTTTACCTCGTTTTATCTATAACCCTCTCAGTCGCCTGCGGCGTTGCCAGTTTTTCGTTTTATGCTGAAAGACCTCCCCCTTTCGGGGGAGGTGGCATTGCGCAGCAATGACGGAGAGGATTCTCTTTTTATAAATAAGTATACGGGTCGCGGTTCTCGGTGCTCACCAGCACCTCCAGCTCCGGCAGGGCGGTGCGCAGGGCAGCCGCCACAGCGGCAGTCACCGGGAACTCGGTGGCGTAATGCCCTGCCGCAATGAGGGAAAGTCCCAGCCGCTTGGCGTCCAGTGCATGGTGGTGGTTGGCTTCGCCGGTCAGCAGACAGTCCGCGCCCTCAGCGATGGCTTCGGCAAACAGACTGCCGCCCGCGCCGCTGATGACCGCCAACCGGCGCACCGGCTTTCCGGTGTCGGCAAACTTCACCTGTACTGCTGCGCCGGTGTCCGGTGCGTTGCACAGCGCTGCCAGCTTATGCTGCGCCAGCGCGGCAAGTTCCGGTATGGGGTCGATTTCCCCCACCCGGCCGCAGCCGTCTGCAAAGGCGGTGCGCTGCCGGATGCCGAAAATATCCGCCAGCACATCGTTCACCCCGCCCTCGGCGGCATCCAGATTCGTGTGCATACAAATGGCGGAAATGCCCGCCTGCACCAGCTGATAGGGCACATCGGCGGGGCACAGCCGCTTGAGCGGGTCAAAGATGACCGGGTGGTGCGCCACGATGGCTTCGCAGTGCTTCGCGGCAGCCTCTTTCACCACCTCCGGGGTGATGTCCAGCGTCACCAGCACCCGGCGCACCGCGCCGCCGCAGTCCACCAGCAGGCCGGGGTTATCCCAGTGCTCTGCCAGTTCCGGCGGGGCAAGCCGCCGCATTACTTCGTATACCTGCTGTACCGTGGTCATTTCAGTTTCCCTCTTTCAGAATGGCATCCATCTCTGCGGCAAGCGGACTGCCGTCCGGCACGCCCAGCCGCATCCGGGGCAGCTTTGCCCGCTGCCATGCGGCGTAGCCCGCACCCTCCGGCCAGCGGGCGGTATCCCCCAGCAGGCATTGGGTAAAGGTGGGCTCTGTCACCTCGCCGGTGTACTTTGCCGCCATCACCGCGTACCAGCGGCCCGCCGCCTGCACGGGGCGGTCTGCCGCCAGCGCAAAGCCGTGTTCCCACAGCCAGCGGCGCAGATCGCTGTGGCGGGTGGCTGGCACCATCACAAGGCGAGGTCCGCCCGGCGCAGATACCCACGGGGCTTTCTCTATGATCTCCCACGTTGTCTGGGCCGAGACGCCCGCCAGCACGATGGTGCTCACCTCGCCCGGAGACAACACAGAAAGACCGTCGCCGAGCCTCAGCTCAGCGCGGTCTTTGCATCCGGCATATTCCAGCGTCTGTTCTGCCTTTGCCAGCGGGCCGGGGCGCAGGTCTGCCCCGATGACCTTCGGGTATCTGCCCGAAGCCGCCAGCACCGCCGTCAGCTTGCCGTGGTCGCAGCCGATGTCTGCCACCGGCTGTCCCGGGCGCACCAGCTCTGCCGCTGCGGTCAGACGCGCATCCAGTGTGGGCAGCACTCAGGCCTTCTTGGCTGCCAGATGGGTGTTCAGCTTCTCCAGCAGCTCATCGCAGTTCACGCCGTGCACTTCGCAGGCTTCCTCAATGGTCTCGCCGCGGGAAGCCGGGCAGCCCAGACAGTGCATGCCGATCTCCATAAAGTAGGGTGCGGTGGTCTGGTCCATATCCAGAATGTCGCCGATGATGGTATCGCGGGTCACCTGCTTGGGTGCGGTGTGTGCCTCTTTTTTGAGCATATTGAAAATATCAAACATGGTAGTTGTCCTTTCTGTCTCTTACGATGCGCCTTTGCGGCGCTCAGCTATAATATACCCCAATCATATCCTATATTTCAAGTAGTAATTGAAAAAAGCCCCCGCACTGCAAGCAGTGCGGGGGCCGTTAAGCTTCAGATTGTAGAATCAGCGCTTAGTTCTGCTTCATGCGAGCGAAGCAGTCAGAGCAGTAGACCGGACGGTCCTCACGGGGCTGGAAGGGAACCTTGCAAGCCTTGCCGCAAGCTGCGCAGACAGCGTCGAACATCTGACGCTCGCCGCTGTTGCTGCGTGCGCCGCCGTTCTTGCGGGCGTCACGGCAGGGCTTGCAGCGCTGGGGCTGGTTCTCGAAGCCGCGAGAAGCGTAGAACTCCTGCTCACCGGCAGTCCAAACAAATTCCTTACCGCAGTCCTTGCAGACCAGAGTCTTGTCTTCAAACATAGTAGTATCTCCTCTTTAGTTAGTTCTTGCCCACGGAAGGATTGTAACCATACCTTTGGTTTTGGGACCATCGCGCTGATCAGTAAGCTTACCAGGGGCTTGAATAGATAAACGCCCTCGGATTGAGGACTTTCCTATTGTACCGTTATTTTTGAGATTTGTCAACCAAAAAACAACCGTTCGCCCTTTTATTTGTACACATGGCACAAACCGACAGCATATATTTGGGTAAAATCACCGCTGGAAGATAAAAAAGCGGCGCGCCGCTTTTGGACGCAGACGATTGGAAATGGCCTCCGCTTGTACTCTGGCCATAAATAGAGGAAAATTTATTATATTTCGCGTTTGTCGCGGCCGCAGGCCGCGACAAACGCATTTTGACACAAGCAAAAAGGGGCTGCCGCACATTCTGTGCAGCAGCCCCTGCAAAGCCCTTTGGGAAAAGCTTACTTCTCGATGACTTCCTTGGTGTCGCGGGCGATCATCAGCTCCTCGTCGGTAGCAATGACCAGCGTGCGCACCTTTGCGCCCCAAGCGGTGATCTCGCACACATCGCCAACAGGGTGCTTGTTCTTCTCGGTGTCGATGCGGATGCCCAGCCAATCCATGTGGTGGCAGATCTTTGCACGGGCAATGGCATCGTGCTCGCCGATGCCGCCGGTAAAGACGATGGCATCCACGCCGCCCATAGCTGCAATGTAGCTGCCGATGGTCTTTTTGATCTGGTAGTTCAGCATATCGGAAGCCAGCTGTGCGCGCTTGTTGCCGGCCGCGGCAGCCTCTTCCACATCGCGCTTATCGCTGGAAACACCGGAGATGCCCAGCAGGCCGGACTTCTTGTTCAGGATCTCGTCCAGCTCGTGGCCGGTGATGTTCAGGGTGTACTTCAGGTAGTTGACCACAGAGGGGTCCAGGTCGCCGCAGCGGGTGCCCATCATCAGGCCGGCCAGCGGGGTCATGCCCATGGAGGTATCCACCACCTTGCCCTGATCGACTGCGGCAATGGAGGAGCCGTTGCCCAGATGGCAGGTGATCAGCTTCAGGCGCTCAATGGGCTCTTCCAGATACTCGGCTGCCTTGTGGGCAACGTACTTGTGGCTGGTGCCGTGGAAGCCGTAGCGGCGCACGCCGTACTTCTCGTAGTACTCGTAGGGGATGGCGTACATATAAGCCTTCGGCGGCATGGTGCTGTGGAAGGCGGTGTCGAACACAGCCACCATGGGAATGTTGCCGAACACCTTGCGGGCGGCCTCGATGCCCAGGATGCCTGCGGGGTTGTGCAGGGGAGCCAGCGGGCTCAGCTCACGCAGCGTGTTGATGACCTCATCGGTGATCAGGCAGCTGCTCTTGAACTTCTCGCCGCCATGCACGACGCGGTGGCCGATGGCGTCGATCTCGCTCACGTCATTGATGCACTTGCCTGCGCCGGTGGTCATCTTCTTCACGACCTCAGCAAAAGCCTCGGTGTGGGTGGGGAAGATTGCCGGGGTGGTAGCCTTGGTGCCGTTGGCCTCGTGAGTGATCATGCTGCTCTCCATGCCAATGCGCTCGCACAGGCCTTTGCACAGCACCTTTTCGCCGTCCATATCGATCAGCTGATACTTCAGGGAAGAAGAACCGCAGTTAATAACCAGAATCTTCATCTGTGTTGCCTCCTGAAAATTTTTGTACCGTCCGCATCCTGAAAAAAACTGCGGACAGAATTTTACAGATTCCTATGTTTATTATATAATAGGCGTGACGGCTTTTCAAGGCGCAACCCGGGCAAAGCGGTAAAACTTGTGTACAAGGTTTTTGTATATCCTGCCCACAAATCCCGGAAACGGCAGGATTTTTCTGTATATCCGATATAATTTTAACAATCTTTTGGCGAAAAGGAGCAGTTCCATGAAGTTTGCAGGCATCATTGCGGAGTACGACCCCTTCCACAACGGCCACGCATGGCAGCTGGCACAGGCGCGGGCGCTGGGGGCGCAGCGGGTGGCCGTGGCCATGAGCTGCGGGCTTACCCATCGGGGCGCGCTGCCGCTGTTGCCGGAGGCGGTGCGGGTGCAGGCGGCGCTGGCCTGCGGAGCAGACCTTGTGTTTGCCCTGCCCGCGCCCTGCGCCTGCGCCGGTGCCGAGGCTTTTGCCCGGGCGGGGGTGCGCATTCTGGCCGCTGCCGGGTGCGACGCACTGGTCTTTGGGGCAGAGACCCCGGACACCGCCCTGCTGCAAAAAGCTGCCCGGGTGCTGTGCAGCGAAGCATACCGCACCGCGCTGAAACAGCAGCTTGCCGCCGGGGCACGCAGCTTTGCCGCCGCCCGGCAGGCGGCGGTGCAGGCGCTGTGCCCGGGGTCAGACGTTGCCGCACTGCTAGACAGGCCCAACAATAATCTTGCCATAGAGTATTGTAAAGCCATCATAGAACAGAATGTAGAAATGCAGCCCATCGCCCTGCCCCGACAGGGCGCAGACCACGGGCAGGCACTGACCGAAAGTGCTCATGCAGCCTTTGCCAGCGCCAGCGCCCTGCGGGCGCTCTGGGCGGAGGGCGGCGCGGCGGCACTGGCTCCCTATGTGCCGGAAAAGGCGCTGAAATTGTATAAACAGGCAGAATATGACGGGAAGTATACGGATTTTGCGGTCATGGGGCACTGCGAGCTGGCACTGCTGCGGGCAGCCTGCGCAGGGCAAGCTCCCTTTGCCGCAGTGCGCGGGGTATCCGAGGGGTTGGAGCACCGGCTGGAAAATGCTGTGCGGGAGACCGCAAGTCTGCCCGCTTTGCTGGATGCCCTGACCACCGTGCGTTACCCCCGGGCGCGGATGCGGCGGCTGGCAATGGATGCGGCGCTGGGCTACACCGCCCAGACCCCGGCGCTGCCGCCCTACCTGCACCTGCTGGGCGCACGCAAGGAAGCGCTGTCCCTGCCCGGGGAGACGGCGCTGCCGCTGTCCCACTCGCTGGCGCGGCTGGCACGGGAAAACGAGACCTGCGCCCAAATGGCTGCTGCCCAGAACAGAGCCAGCGACCTTGGTGCGCTGTGCCGGGCAAAACCGGAGCCGATGGGCGGGATATATCGTCAAAAAATTATCTTTTTGACGAATTGACAAAAAATAACGTGAAAAATTTTATATTGTACCCTCTTGTATCCGGCGCAGTTCGGGTGTATGATTAAAGTAATGCAATGTTGGATACAACAAACCTGTAAAAAACGACTGTCCCCGCAGGGGGAACACAAGGAGGAACCCATGGCACTTCATGTTCTGGACGAAGCCAACCGCTGCCTCGGCTGCAAAAAGCCGATGTGTCAGGAGGGCTGCCCCATCCACACCAATATCCCGGAGGTCATCCGTCTGCTCAAGGCAAACCAGATGGACGATGCAGGCCGGATGCTGTTTGAAAACAACCCTCTGACCACCGTGTGCAGTCTGGTGTGCAACCACGAAAAGCAGTGCGAGGGCCACTGCATCCGCAACCGGATGCCCAGCCACGACCCTGTGCACTTTTCCATCATCGAGGACTATATCTCCACCACCTATGCCAACAAGATGACCGCAGGCCCTGCCCCGAAAAACGGCATGAAGGCCGCTGTGGTGGGCTCCGGCCCGGCAGGCCTGACCATCGCAGTGCTGCTGGCACGCTGGGGCTACGATGTGACCATCTTTGACGCCCGGGATAAGATCGGCGGCGTGATGCGCTACGGCATCCCCAACTACCGCCTGCCGGACAGTGTGCTGGACGATTTCCAGTATCGTCATCTGGAGCTGAAGGGCATCAAGGTGCGCCCCAATACTACCATCGGCAAGACCATTACCATCGACGATTTGTTCCGCGACGGCTACAAGAGCGTGTTCATCGGTGCCGGTCTGTGGAAGGCCAACGCCATGCACATCAAGGGCGAGAGCCTTGGCAACGTGGCCTTTGGCATCGACTATCTGGCAAACTCCAAGGCCTTCCGTCTGGGCGATGATGTGGCCGTCATCGGCGTGGGCAACTCCGCCATGGACTGCGCCCGCACCGCCATCCGCAACGGTGCCCGCCACGTTACCTGCTACGCCCGCCGGGACGAGAGCTGCATCAGCGCCTCTGAGTATGAGGTGAGCTACGCCAAGCTGGAAGGCGTGGGCTTCCGGTTCTGCAAGGCACCGGTGGAGATCCGGGAAAACGGTCTGATCTGCCGCGACACCGTCAAGGGTGAGGACGGCAAGTTCACGCAGGTAGAGGGCAGCGAGACTTTTTACCCCCACACCGGCGTCATCGTGTCAGTCAGTCAGGGCTCTGAGAGCAACCTCGTCAAGACCACGACCGGCATCGAGACCAACCAGAAGGGTCTGCTGAGCGTCAGCGAGGACGGCCGCACCACCCGCGAGGGCGTATTTGCCGGCGGCGACGCCGTCATGGGCGCACGCACCGTGGTGGAGGCTGTGGCTGTTGCCAAGAAGGTGGCCGTCGCCATGGACGAATATATGAAGAGCCTGCCCGCCGACACCGCTGCCGACCCCTATGCCGACATCCCGGTGTTCCAGACCCCTACCTCTGACGTGCTGGCAAAGCAGCAATTATAACATCTTTCTATAAAAAAGGGACTTGGAAACGCCGCAGGCGTTTTCGAGTCCCTTTTTATTATAACATTACCCGCAGGGTGAACTGCCCGTCCTTGGCGGCAAAGCTGGTCAGGCCGCCGTATCGCTCTGAGATGGCGCAGATGCTGCGCACTCCAAGCCCGTGACCGGTGCGGTAGGTGCTGGCGCGCTGCTGGGAAAGGCGCAGCGCTTCGATCTCGCGCATGGCCTGCGTGACTTGTAAATTCAGGCTGGTCTGCAGCTGTTCCATCTGGATGCGCTGCCGCTCCACCCGGGAGGCGCGCAAAATGGAGCACAGAAAGGCCGCGCAGCACACAAAGAACATGAACTCCACCGCCGCCGGGTTCGCCTCGGACAAAAGGCTGGTGTAGACATGCGTGATGTAGTCAAAAAGATAGCTCACCAGCGGTACGATGCCGAACTGGCACTGCACCGAGGCCGGGTAGTGGGAAAGCTGCCGCATGGAGGGCGCAAGGAAGCGGATGAACAGCAGCAGCGGCAGGGTGAACAGCAGCTCTGCCACCGGCTGCACCAGCGGATGCTGCGGGAGGAACAGCGCTACCGCCAGCGCCGCCCAGCGTGCGCCCCTGCACTTCACAGTATTCCAGACTGTCCAGCGTAATGCGAGTCACGCCGCTTTTGCAGCGCAGGATCAGGCTGTGCTGGGTGCGCTTGCGGCACTCGGCCAGCACAGCATCGGTAAGGCGGAAAAAGCTGTCCTTCCAGATGGGCTTGAGCTGGTAGTAGTATGCGCCCACCACATAGGACTGTACGGCAAATTCCGAAGAAGAGGTCACAAAGATGATCTGCACCGCCGTGTCGTACCGGCGGATCTCCCGCGCGGCATTGATGCCGTTGATGCCGGGCATGAGCACATCCAAAAACAGCACGTCAAAGCGTACCCCGGCCTCGATATCTGCCAGAAGCTCCACGGGCTTTGTATAGGGGGCCAGCTCCAGCTGCACCCCCCGCAGGGTGCGGTACTGCTCCAGAAAATCCTGCATCTGATGCAGCAGCGCGGCATCGTCATCACAGAAAGCGATCCGGGTCATAGCAAAGAAATCCTTTCCGAACAAAAAATCCACCCCTTAACGATACCACATCCGTGCCGTTTCGTCACGTCTTTTTCGCAAATTTGCAAGCTTTTTACATCCCCGGCGGCTGCACCGCGCACCCTTTCGGCAGAGTGTTCAACGGCAGCGCGGCCCCCTTGTGCAGAACGTCCAAAAATCGCGCAGAAGCTTGTATTTTGCCTGCGGAGCGTGTACAATAAGCACAGAATATGTTTGCGCAGAGCAGGAGAGCGACAGACAGAGCAGATAGCTTTGTTTGGTGCGCTCTTTTTTGTTTTGCGCTCAAGCTTCAGAGCAAGGAGAGAAGATCATGAGCCAGACCAAATATATCCTCTCACTGGATCAGGGCACTACCAGCAGCCGGGCGATCCTGTTTGACAACGAGCAGAACATCGTCTGCGTGCAGCAGCGGGAATTTGAGCAGATCTACCCCCATCAGGGCTGGGTGGAGCACAACCCTATGGAGATCTGGTCCAGCCAGTACGGCGTGATGAACGAGGTGATCGCCCAGAGCGGCGTAGACCCCAGAGACATTGCGGGCATTGGCATCACCAACCAGCGCGAGACCACCATCCTGTGGGACAAGAACACCGGACGCCCGGTGTATAACGCCATCGTCTGGCAGTGCCGCCGCACTGCACCCCTTGTGGACGAGCTGCTCAAGACCCCCGGCATGGCGGACTACATCCGGGAAAACACCGGCCTTGTGCCGGACGCCTATTTCTCTGCCACCAAAATCAAGTGGATCTTGGAGAACGTTCCCGGTGCGCGGGAAAAGGCCGAGGCCGGAGAGCTTTTGTTCGGCACGGTGGACACATGGCTGGTCTGGAAGCTGACCGGCGGCAAGGTGCACGTTACCGACCGCACCAACGCCAGCCGCACCATGCTGTACAACATCCGCACGCTGGACTGGGACGACACCCTGCTCAAGGCGCTGGACATCCCCCGCTGCATCCTGCCCAGCGTGAAGGACTCCAGCGAGGTGTACGGCTACACCAACATTCAGGGCGTGGACGTGCCGGTGGCCGGTATTGCAGGCGACCAGCAGGCTGCACTGTTCGGGCAGGGCTGCTTTAAGCCCGGCGATGTGAAAAACACCTACGGCACCGGCTGTTTCCTGTTGATGAACACCGGCAACAAGATCTACCAGAGCAAAAACGGTCTGGTCACCACCATCGCCATCAGCCTTGACGGCAAGGTGGAGTATGCGCTGGAAGGCTCCGTCTTTGTGGGCGGCGCGGTCATCCAGTGGATCCGGGACGGGATGCACCTGATCCAGGACAGCTGTGATTCCGAGTACTACGCCCAGAAGGTGCCGGACAACGGCGGCGTGTACATCGTGCCCGCCTTTACCGGTCTGGGCGCACCTTATTGGGATATGTACGCCCGGGGTGCCATTCTGGGCATCACCCGCGGCACCACCCAGAACCACATCATCCGCGCAGCCGAGGAATCCATTGCCTACCAGAGCGCTGACCTGATGTGGGCCATGGAAAAGGATACCGACATCACCATCAGCACCCTGAAGGTGGACGGCGGCGCCAGCCGCGACCACTTCCTGATGCAGTTCCAGTCCGACATCCTGAACAAGGAGGTGCTGCGCCCGGCCATCCGGGAGACCACCGCCCTTGGCGCGGCGTATCTGGCCGGCCTTGCCACCGGCGTGTGGAAGAGCCGGGAGGAGATCAGCCATCTGTGGAGCTGCAATCAGCTGTTTGAGCCCAAAATGGACGCCGTCCAGCGGGAAAAGCTGGTCAGGGGCTGGCACAAGGCCGTGGGCCGCAGTCAGGACTGGGCCGAGCACGAGGTGTAAGGCAGGAAAATCGCTGACAGCATAACATTATAATACCCCCGGCAGGCTGGAGCATTGTATCACAAAATGACTACGGGTGCAAGACGGATCATTCTGACGGTGAGGGCAAGAATCGTCCCGTGGGCCAGCTTTCTTGTTGGGGCGTGTCTGCCCCAAGCCCTGCTTCATAATATCGATCACGACCGATCAACGACTGATTTATAGTAATTGCCAAAGTCTGCAAGTGCATTGACGATTGGTAACATTTCCGTTCCGAGATCGGTCAACCCATATTCTACTTTGGGAGGATTCTCGTGATAATCACGGCGGTAGGCAAGCCCATCATCAATCATCTGTCTTAAGCTCTCGGTCAAAACTTTCTGCGAGATCCCGTCGATGCTTCTTTGCAACTCATTGAATCTCCATGGACGCTCTTTCAGATTGCGCAGAAGCAAGAGTTTCCATTTTCCGCCAATCAGGGATACTGCTGTTGCAACCGGACATTCCGGCAATTCTTCTTTTGTACGCATATCAGTCACCTCTGTATGTAGTATATCACATTCATTTTTGAGTGTACAGTTACAAAAAAGTGCGTACTTGTTTTTGAATGTGCAAGATTCTATACTTAGCGCAGGCAATGAAAGATTGCGAATCAAAATGGAGGTGCTTACAATGGCAAGCTACACAAAAATGACAGTTGAAAAAGAAAATCGGACGGAGCTTCATGAAAAGCTCGCCCTGACTGGTGCGGAGATCAGCCTGAATACGCTTCCTGCGGGAGCAAATGTTCCGTTTGTCCACTCCCACAAGGCAAATGAGGAAATCTACGGTGTTCTTTCCGGCAAAGGCAAGGTCGTTATCGATGGCGAAGAAATCAGCCTTGCAGCAGGCGACTGGCTGAAGATTTCTCCCGTGGCAAAACGTCAGTTCTTTGCTGCAAGCAATTCTGAAATCACTTATATTTGTATTCAGGTCAAGGAAAATTCTCTCGAAGGCTATACTGCAACGGATGCTGTGATCTACTGATAAAACATATCAAAACAAAAGGCAGGATACCACCCTCATGGTGATACCCTGCCTTTACTTGTTCCGGTTCTCGTTCTGTACCGCACACTACAAAAAATCCCCAGACCGAATGGTCTGGGGATGTGGTGGAGCATTGTCCACAG